>WLWI01001478.1_pt1 | contig 20378 bp, 18 predicted proteins | sample 6701501 | NCBI WGS metagenome assembly WLWI01 (sample SAMN12718690, study PRJNA515312) | sponge metagenome | isolation source: marine sponge | host: Mycale hentscheli | place: New Zealand: South Island, Marlborough, Capsize Point | collected 2014-11-01 | reverse complement strand
ATTGTCCACTAGACTACCGCGAAGGTAAGTCTGTGTAGGTGCATGTCCAGTTGTGTCAAAGCATTGTGTGTTACAACCACTACTTAGCTAAAGAATATCACAAAGAAAACTTTTAAATAACGTGTATGGTTTTGTTGTTGTTCAATTAAAGCAGTTGCAGAGAGTTGTTACTATGGCACTAAAATCCCTTTACTGTGTATGCGAAATTTAAAACCTGGACTTTATTTTCAGTAGCTTCAGTGTTAGAAGTCAAAATCATTCATATAACAATAGTATAGTCTTTAGGCTCGCTGCCATTTGTGCTGAAGCACATCACTAGTTATTATTATTACCGAATTTATGTTTTCGATATGATACCAAGTACTTTCGAACCTGGTATCGGCGGTTAGTCTGGCGTCGCCGACCCTTTTCCTTCTATTATTACTAGTGGTGCGCTCGAATAGCGCAAATGCATGGCGAGCGAGTAAATATATGAGTATTATAGGTAAAGGTGATTTGTGAAGGAAATCGCTAAATAATAGCAATGATTAGGCATGAAGAGTTAACAATAACAGAATTACCTGAATAAACTTCGAAAGCAGTGGCAAAGAAGCGCAGCTTGACAATTTGCCATTCAGTCTTTCGCCAAGAAGAGAGTAGCTATAAACTTTTTGGTTGAAACAAAGTTGCGTAAGGCAGTGCAGCAGGATTCTCAGTGCTCGTTAATTGAAAAATACTGGAACTGTGAACGCTTTACCTAACTTACGTAATTAGAAGCGCGGGCGAAACTTTTTGACGTACGCATACATACCTACATATATATATATATCTGAAATCTCAATTGAACACGACTGAGAGTCAGCTTCGCTCGCTTCGCTCGCTCGCTGAATAAATAATAGCAGTTATGACCTTTTATTTCAGCAAACAAATACAAAATCACTCTTTTACCTGATTAATGGTAACTTTTGTAGTATCAAACATCAACCATTCTGATAATCTCAATTACCAGTAACTAAAAAAATTAACCATTGTTATTATTTGTAATTTATAGCCAACAAATATGGAATTACTACTTGCCTCAATTTCCTATTGATAACTTCTGTAGTATCAAATTTAAGTTACTATGACTATCTGAATTACCTCGAATTCTTGACAACAAGGTCTCAGCTACAAAAAAAAAAAGACAATTAATTTTAGCACACAAATACAAAATTACTTTCTTACCTCATTGTCTCGAGCAGTGCTAACTTTTGTAGTACCAAATTTGAGCCATCCTGACTACTTGAATTTACCAGTCACTGTTGACAACAAGCTCTTAGCTACTACAAAACAGAAAGGCCAGCGTTATTTTTCATATTTAGCTAACAAATATGGAATTACGTTTCCCTCGAGTAGCTTCCTTAGCATTAATGCTACGGCATTCTGACTACCCCAGTTTATTCTTAAACTACAGTACTTTATACTTAAGCTCCCAAGTGTGAGAAAATTCCTGCGAAAATGTTTGCTTTTCAAGATACAAAAAGTTGATTCGGACTGGTTACTATGGCATTGAAGACCCTTTTCCAGACTTAATTTCAAAATTTCTCCGTTTTAGGGGGGATACGGAGTGCAGATTGTTGTTTCAGCCTAAAAAGCCGTGTTTTTTTTTAGAATAAAAGTTCACCCTGCGTGCGTTTAAGGGGCATACGTACAATCTATACATATAACATTACCCGATTTTGCATTATCCACCTCTAATACTGTCTCTCTCGCTCCGCTCGCTCGCCAATTAGGTCTGTTTTCGGCCCTGTCCCAAACTTCCCTAAACAATTCTTCTGATTTATCGATGATTACCCGTGCTGTTCTAGAAGTTGAATTGTTTACCGCTTCAATTCTTTTTTACCAAAGTTCCATTTCTATTCGAAGTAGTGGGGATGGTATATTAATAAGCTATTTGTCATAGTTATAAGCCTTAGCAACTGTATTAACTTGAAAATTCATTGACCACTAGACTACTCAATCACCAAGGTAAGTCTTGTGCAGGCATGTTCATTTGTGTGAAAGTATTGTGTTTTACAACTACTACTTTGTAAAGAATATCACAAAAAAAAACACTTTTTGCTGCTCCATTGTATTATTTCAATTCAAACAGTTGCTGGGGAGTGGTTACTATGGCAATCATACCGTTTTGGGGTATATGCAGTAATTTAAAAACTCGACTTTTTTTTAGTAGAGAGTGCAATGGTGTCGTTTTAGACTCGCTCTCCATTTGTGCTCAAGCGCATCACTAGTATTTAAGTGCAGCGAAATGCACGAATTTGTAATTTGCACCAAATAGTTTTTAAGCGCAGCATTTGTGAGAGCAACTAACACTGACTTCTAAACACATCTTAACTCTTGTGCACTGTTGAGAAACAGGATTCAGTTGGTTATGCCGTAATGTTAGGTACTAATGAAAAACTGCTGTGTTTTAAGTCCAAATGTTAATACTAAATCACTGTGCCGCTGTCGTAAACTTTCATGCTGTTAGTAACTTCCAGAAGAGCATTAGAGTTTAATTGTGTATAGGGGGCATCTTTAGTAACCGCTTACAATAGGTACGCGTGAAGACTAAACAAAAATTGTGCACACACAAAATAAGCTGAGAATGAGCTGGCGTCTCGCGCTGCCAGGAGCAAAATAAGTCCTGAGTCTTTGGAGACGCCAGCACCTTAAGGATAATATATTGTGGAAGCATTTACCTTAGCTGCAAATAATGTCTGATTACATCCCCGATGTCGATTCGGAGCTAGTTAAATTGATGAACGCTGGAAGGTCAAAGCTATGGAAATCGCAGAAAAGGGAAAGAGATCTACTTTTAGAGAGAAAAAGGTTGAGGTAAAATTTTTATTCACTGGTGCACTTTATAAATTATGTTCATATTATTAGTATGTCAATTTTATACAATAGTAAACTTCTTAAGAATGTTGGTTCAAACTGTTTCAAGGGCATTTCCAGTCATACTTGTGAGGATGTGAGGTAAGGTTTATTTATTGATAATAATAGTATTTATTTTATTAAGTAATAAACATGTTTTATAACTAGTGATGTTCTTCAGCACAAATGGCAAGCGAGCTGGTCTGACTAAAATTTTAATTGGACTTTTAGCTGCTAATAGTTAAATATTGTGAGTTTATAATTTAGCAACACAGATAATATTTTTATACATACTTGTTCCCTGAAAATACCGGCACAAGACCTGTGTTGTATTCTCTTCGTAACTTGACTATTGGACAAAGGATTTTTCAAGGGGTAAGTAAGTACAAGGTTGATAGGGGTAAGGATGATAAACTAACGGTTTTAGTTAAAGCTAGTCGTTTTTCCAAAGTATGCTCCGTTCAAAAAGTTCTATTATACCAGGGAACTAGTAGATATAGCAATATGTTGTATTGTCTTAGTGACTTGACTATTGGACTTTGGATTTTCAAGTAAGAACGTAACGTTATGAATGAGCTCGCTAACTTTGGTAGACTTAATGTCTCCGTAGCACTTTGCTGATATTTCCTAACAAGTCTTTTCACCCGAATTTCTTGCCGGGCGCTAATGTTAACATTTTGGAGTAGCCTCCTGGGGGTGGGGGGGGGGGGGGGGGGGGGGGGGGGGGGGGGGGGGGGGGGGGGGGGGGGGGGGGGGGGGGGGGGGGGGGGTGTGGACACGCATTGCCTTCTCTAAACTTTGCCATATTATATATACACCAAAATCTCAAATTCAACCCTTTAGTGAGGGTCTCGCTTCGCTCACCCAATTAAAACTGTAATAGTACTGACGTAAGTTGTCCATTCAAAAATGTAAGGGAAAAAATCAATGTTCAATTGAAGTGCACTGGGAAAGTGAAATAGCGATTAACTAATTGTAATACCATAGCCGAGTCATTTTTCAATACAAAAAAGGGTGGTATTATTTTGAAATACCACAGCAGTGGAAAACTTAAAAAAATGATCTGGTTTGTCATGGTGATCTATTGCGACCTTGCTGCACTTTTACCCACTAGACTAGTCTCGGGAAACTCCAGGGAAACGCTATTTAGCAAACGGTACGAAAAATATGAATAATAGCAGAATTTGGATGAAAAAATTTCTTTGACCGAATTATAATCAATGTATTATGGTAATCTTAGCTGCAGAAATGAACCGTTATCTTTGGCTATAGTATTAACATACGATAGCATGGTAAACTGTGGTATTCGGATAAATTCCACTCGAGCTTCGAGAAAATTCAGTCAGCTTCGCCTCGTAAAATTTTTCTCACTCCACTCGAGCTATTAATCTACAACAGTTTTCCATGCTATTAGTATGAGTAATAGCATGGATAACCGAGTTATTCGGGATTAATAGCAAGAGTAACGCGATTGAAATAGCACCAGGGAAGCCGAGTGTTATTTCAATTACTTTAGCCTATGTTGAAAACGAAGTTTCAGAGGCTATAATCCAGATATAAGGAGATAGTGAGTGACTGATAGTGTAGCTATACTATTGCAAATGACTTTTTAAAAGCTGGCCTACTATTAACCTGTTCTATTTCAAATCAGTTACTCTTGCTATTAATCCGGAATAGAACCTGGTGCCATTACTTATACGTATACCTCCTGGAAAGGGACCATACAATGCTGTTACAACAGTACAAAGTACAAGGACATTTATTATAGACATAAATATGTGTACTAACTGCAGTACTTGTGAAATGATGGTTTTGTCAGGTTATTATATTGAATGTCGGTTCAATAGACCCTGACTAGTTCGAACTGTAAGGCTATTCAATGTAGTTTTGGATTGTAATTCTTGTACTTACCAGTAATAAGAACTGTTTCTCTCCTACTTTTATAAACTATGAAAACACAATCATGCCTAGCTAGTAATTCTTGTATACATTTATGCCTATACAATTCATATTCCTGTGCTAGTAGTTTGAGTGTGGGAGCTAATATTTCTAAAATTTAATGAGCTTAATAAAACAAATTCTGCAGAGATTCGCCAGTATTAGTTTAATGATTAACCAGAGGAGGTTGTTCAGCACTATATTATGCTCATGCAGTCAACTACTTTCATATAGTTTAATGTATAGGCTAAACCTCATACAGGGCAAAACCTTGAATTTCTTGTAGTCATGTATTTAGGACGTTTCATACTTTCACCACCTTTACTGTAAAGAATAGGGTTAAATGTCCTGCACTATAAGACATTTAGCCCTATCCTCTACCAGAAAAGTGGAGAACATGAAATTTCCTAAAATATACATAACTACAGGAAATTTTAGTTTGAACCATGTGTCAATGTGGAGATTAAAATGGAATCTACACAACCAAGAACCGAAGACTTGAGGATAATGTAAATTCAGTATCAACCTGATGAAGGGGTAGTATTGATTTCTATCATTATAGGAAATGCTTAAGAACTAATTGTTAATCAAATAATTCACTTATTCACCTCCTAGGAGGTGAGTATGAAATATACTCACAGCAGATTAATCAATCTGATTGGATGTTTTGAACGTATTATGGTACAAGTCATAGAAATAACATGCCAATAATATTTAAACTAACGAGCTTTTAGATAAGCAAGGCTCAGCACAGGCTGAGTGCACTTTACATTACGTATAATAATTTCAATATTAATTGTGTCAGATTGTTGCTACTTAGATTTCAGTTCATGTAGTTTATCTAATTATACATTTCAGATTGCTTATGACAGAGTTGCACAATTTCAATATGCGTGAGTCTGCCTTGGAACAACCAATAGAAGAGGATGTGGGAAAAGTCATCTTCCCACTATCCAATGCATTCTCTGATACATTGGCTGTTATAATCCAGAATGCAAAGGCCAATGCAGGTACACATTACATAATACATTTTGTATGTTTCGCAACAACTACTAGGGTAACATTTATTTTTTATGAAAAAATACTTATGTGTGTTAGTGGAAGCAGTCATGATATTATATGCTGATAGAATATAGATATTATATATCTTGAAAATGGAACTTGAGATTCCAAATGTTACTAAGATATCACAATTTAATAATCATTTTTAATTGTAGACTGTTATGGGCATCACTTTACTGAAGAAACGTCCCTCAGCAGAGCTCTGTTACCCAATCGAGCAATCACCAACAATGACGGATGCTCATACACCATGTTGATGGAGAAAGAATATGACAGACTAAGCATTGAGTCAAGCACAGAGTTAGCATTGATGTATAAATATATAATATATGTATAGCTGAATTGTATAATGTATAATGTGTATAGTATTGTGTTTAACTAGTCATAACATATTTATATTAAGTATACAAACATTTCAACCATTTTTCAATTGTAATCATCAGTGAAAGGATGATGATTAAGTCAAAACAATGTCCTAAGGAACTTTATTGTCATGACAGAGCTATAACAAAATAAGTTGTCATGACAAAGCTAGAGTTTTGCTAGAAGCTACATTGTTGTCAAGCAGTTGTACCCTGTACGCAATAAACCAGTATCCCTCTTCATTGCTTGTCTACTCATTCTTATTTGCCAAGACTCTGAATAGCATCTCTTGCGCAGTTCTTTCTAGTGATCTACTATTTTAGCATTCTCCCAATCAATCTGATGATGTAGAATTACATTACAATGAAGATGACCATTGCAAATGGTTGAAACATTTATGTATTTAAGAAAATGAAATTAATTTCTATACCTAGTAACAGAAGTATTTAAAAAAATTTTTAAGCATATTCAATTAAAAAGTATAATGTCAATTCTCAATTACAGTTTGTTTACTTCTTTGAAGTTGAGAGGCTTCAGGCCCTGCCCATACCCCCCCCCCCCTCCCCCCCATTTTCTATCCCCACTTTGTCAAGCTCTAGATCTCACGTTATGAGGCTAGCAATACTTACTTGGCAGTTAGACTAGTGCTCAGAGGGTTGCTAAGAAACTATTGACAGGCTAATTATGTACTACTAGAAAAAAAGTTGCATTTATACAGTTGTATTTACTTGTCATCATAATCACAACTTACGCAAAATAACCTGAGCATAGTTTCTCATAGTGGCCTAAATGGAGGCCAGTGGTAGAACTTATAAACAATTTTAAAGAGACATCCTTCCCAGAGTTGTGACCACAGATAGCTACTTTTTTCACCTCACTATAGCATCTATTGTAGTTTTAAATAGTGTTATAACTATCCAATAGCAAAAACACAATTTCTTTATCAAGCTGCATAATTTTGAACTAATTGCATGCTGTTTCTGCTGAAAACTTTATTATTGTTGGTGACAATAATAGAATGAACAAGGGGTTTCATCCCAGGCCCCTCTCCATCTCTGAATTTGTACACCATTGGAGATAGATCAAACAATTTGAAATATTACAGACATATTTGTTGATGTGGATTGAAATAATTACCAATTGCTTAAATTAATGCCCATTGCATGCAATCTGTCAATTATGTGTATTATTATGTATGTTCAATTAAAAAGATTTCATGTTAGTGACAATACTGTATATACGGTACAGAAATGACATCCCCAACAATTATGAGGATGATGTGGTCACTCAGGAGAACAACGTCTCCCAGACAGACACCATTACTAGAGGTATTATAACAATCACTTACATCACCAATATTTACTAATGTATTAGTATATAGCTCAGTAACACTTCCATGTTTTTATAATATTATTCCTTTTATTTATGTAATACTAGCAAGTACCCTGCCACACGGTGGCGTTTGACATATTGCAAAGTAATATTGCAGTATATCACAAGTTATCTTGCTTCGTGATCATTCTCTACCATTGGTTAAGGTTACGTAAGTTTCCCTCTCCTGCTCTCTTGTCTCAGAACTATCTTGGCTATTCTTATGTCCCACTTTCCTTTCTTCAGCTCTCTCTTCTTGAGTCATTGAGTCCCTTTTCCTTTGTCTACCTGTCCTGCTTCTGAATTTCTCTGTCCTACTACCATGATTGTGGAGTTAAGCTTTGCGAAACATATGCCTTCATTTTTGTATTTTCGCCTTCCTATTTGTAACATCTTCTTGCAGTAATGTCTTGCATGACTAAATGGGGGATGACAATAAATGAAAACCAAAGGTTCATCAACAGTTCACAAACATAATATACAAGTAGACTCCTTCTCCTTTATCTCTATTCAAAATTGTCATCAATGAAGGCTAGTGTCCTTCTTGTTGGATATCTTGTCATAAAAGTTCTGGATTAGTTTCTGGAGCTTGATGTGTTGTCCTTGGCATTATCTGGTTCTGTAATAATATCCTTAGCTGTGTATTATAGTTTTGTGGCACTGGCGATGGCTCATCTAGTTCCATTCCTGTTAATTTTAGTGCTTGACTTATCTTCCACATATTTCTTATGGTTAATTACGTTTCCAACACCTTCTTTCTTTGACTTGCACTTGGTATGACACTTGTTCAGTCCAATTTTTCATTTTTCCTGCTAAACATTTCTCAGGTTATAAATCAATATGAGCCTACGCTATTTCCCTGGTTGTGTTTTGAGTCTTGCAGTATGTCAGTAAGAAATTTTTGTAATATGAACTGATTTCATCTACCATTTAGTCAACATTTTCTTAAATGTGAACACAAGGTTCAGGACTAGTGCAGGTGGAGCAATTTTAAAAGGTTTTGTGAAGATCAGTTTAAACTATGATATTTCAGCCTTTGTAGTGGTGACTGACAGTGAAATGAGAAAATGTGGACAACTAAATAGAGAGAAAGGTGTTCTAGAATGTAAACAGAGTAGAGGTGTTAAATGTTCCGATTAAGTGAAAATAGAGTTAAGTGAGGCTAGATTTAGAGGGCTTGATGGTGTAGACACGATGAACAGTATGAACAATGAATGGAAGTGAGTGAATTAAAAAAATAAAATTTTAAAATTGAGAAATAGAAGGTACACTAACCATGGCTTTCCGTGAGAGACCTCGTAGGCCGTAGGGGCCCTCACGGGAAGCAGAATTGATGGAACAAATGGCTGGATCTCCAGGAATGGCAGCATCGGTGTCATCCAGCATCAGCCATGATGATATAAGCAGAAATTGTCCTTAGTTCAGGAAATTAGAAAACAAAAGGTGGAACACATATGACTAGCTATAGAGTGTACGTTGGCCAGTTGGCTAGATGTCTGGTCCCGATTCTTACTTCCGAAAGCTGACTTCTTAGTATGGCAGAACGCACAGATTATGCCAAATTGAAGAAAGCTCTGTATGAGTATTACAGTGTGACACGGGAAACTTATCAAGAAAAATTGGATACAATGAAGCAACTATCAGGATAAACATGGTCACTGTGCTGCAACCGGTATGAACAACTGGTACATAAATAGGTATCAGGTTGCGATTCACCTGAAATTAAAGAAATGGATAACACTGATGGCTATTGCAATGGCTGTAACAATTAAATTGATTATCCAGATGAAGGTACATTTGTGACAGTAGACATGGGCTCGCAACAAGTTCCTCGCCGCAGTGACGATTTGTTGCAAATGGAAAGACAGAAATCACAAATAATATAGTTAGCAGAACATGAGATACGAATAGGTAATATAGCACCAATTAAAGCACCAACGTATATCATACCAATAGCCTAAACAGACAATGTACGTGACAAGCAGAAAACATTGCAAGAATTGGAAATTACACCCTCTTCAAAGAGCCCCTGGTCCTCACCATTACTAGTAATTCGTAAAACAGATGGGAAAATTCGGATATGTGGTGATTATTCATGCCTCAAAGCAGTCACTAAAATGTGACCCATATGTAAGGGTCTTCATCCCCTGCCACTCTCCCCAACCCTATATCTATATCATAGGAGACAGATCAAACATTTTGTACAAGCATATCTTTCTTTATTGGATAGAAATAGTTACCAATTGTAAATTGATGCCCATTACGTGCAATCTACCAATTACGTATATAATTATGTATATTCAGTGAAAATGTTCTCATGTTAGTAAAAATACTGTATATACATTACAGAAATCACAACCCCCAGCAATTATGAGGATGATGTGAGCACTCAGGAGAACAACATCTACCAGACAGACAGCATTGCTAGAGGTATTACAACCATCATTTACATTACTAATTAACTAATTTATTAGCACCAAGCTCAGTAACACTCCCATGTCTTTATTATATTTATATGTATATAAACATACATTAAAGCTTTGATAAAACATAACATTTTGTACAAGCCTATCTTTCTTTATTGAATAGAAATAGTTACCAATTGTAAATTGATACCCATTACGTGCAATCTACCAATTACGTATATAATTATGTATATTCAGTGAAAAAGTTCTCATGTTAGTAAAAATACTCTATATACGTTACAGAAATCACAACCCCCATCAATTATGAAGATGATGTGAGCACTGAGGAGAACAACATCTACCAGACAGACAGCATTGCTAGAGGTATTACAACCATCATTTACATTACCAATAAACTAATTTATTAGCATCAAGCTCAGTAACACTCCCATGTCTTTATTATATTTTTTAGTTATGTATATAAACATACATTAAAGCTTTGATAAAAACGTGGTCTTAATTTTCTATTTGTGTTGTATCCATAGAATCAAATTTTAAAAAATCTACATTCACAAATTCTGTAGTTGCCTTAGTCCTAGTGTGGTACTAGAGCTTTCACATTTTTTCCTTTGATAAAAATAGTATGGTATTCTTTACATTTCATCTTACTAACGGACATGTGAAATTCTTTACAGTACCCTTGTTTGTAGATAACATCTTCTTGCAGTATGGTCTTGCATGGCTAGATGGGGAATGACAAAAGGTTAAGTCAACAATTCACAAATATATACGTACACTTCTACACCTTTACCTCTATTCAAAAATTTCTGCATCGTGAACTGATTTCATCTACCATTTAGTCAACAGTTCATAGGACATGTATACACTACAATCATGTAATTAATGTGATTTTCTACAGTACTGTTTCCTTGAATTAAATTCTAAAAACTCATTTCAAACAACAGACATCGATATTATAATTTGTCTCCAGACTATTTTGACTGTAATTTTGTAGATGATTCTGGAAATTCTCAGCTTTTATTGAAGGATAATGTTCATCATGGAGAAAACAACACTTGTGAAAGCCGTGAGGGAGATAATGAAGATCTAAAAATACAACCTTGCCTGGAGTAAGTAATGTATTTATACCTGCATGTTTAGAGGTTATATGACTTGCATATCAATCAGCAGTAATTTGTTTTTACTTGAAGATAGCTACGATAATGTTTAATAATCGCAAGTATACCTCGCCAAATAGTGTAATAATTATCCAATAGCAATAACACAATTTCTTTTTCAAGCTGCATAATTTTGACCTAATGCATGCTGTTACTGCTGAAAACGTATTAATGTTGATGACATAATAGAGTTAGCTAATCTCTCACTATTTCAAAGTTAAGGGGTTTCATCCCATGTCCCTCTCAACCTATGTATTTCTACACTGTTGGAGATAGATTAAACAATTTGAAATATTATAAACATACTTCTTGATGCGGACTGAAATAGTTACCAACTGCTTAAATTAATCCTCTTTACATTCAATCTGTCAATTATGTACATTATTATGTATAATTAAATAAAAAGTTCTCATGTTAGCGAAAACATTGTATATGGTACAGAAATGACACTCCCAGCAAGTATGAGGATAATGTGGTCACTCAGGAGAACAAGATCTCCGAGACAGGCAGCATTGCTACAGGTATTATGACTATCATATACTTTGCCAATTAACTAATATATTATGTGTAAACCTCAGTGACACTCCCATGTTTTATTATACTTCTTTTATTTATGTATACTAGCAAGTACCTCGCCACACAGTGGCACTTGATGCATTGCAAAGTAAGAATGCAGTAGCACAAGTTTTCTTGCTCAGTGATCATTCTACAGTTGGTTAAGGTTACATAAGTTTCCATCTCCTGCTCTCTTTATTCCGAACTATTTGGCTTTTTGTATCCCCTACTTTCATTTCTTTCTTTTCTTTGTCTACCTCTCCTCCACCTGAATCTCTCTGTTCTATTTCCATGATTGTGGACTTTAGCTTTGCGAAACTTATTCCTTCATTTTGTACTTTCGCCTTCCTATTTGAAACTGACACCAACCTTTGATTGTTGATTCCACCCGGTTTTTAGTTACAATTAATTACGCGCATTTTTGCCTTCTCTTCCATTCTTTCTACAACATCTATGCTGCCTTATTTCGAAGATTACACCTTATTTTTAATTACAAATAATGACCTTTTACTTCTCTTTCGTACTTTTAATTTCCTTTTGAAACCTACGTCGCCTTCCCTCGTCTATTACACCAGCTTTTTAGATTTAACCACTTTCTACGGAATGTGACAACACTTTATCCATGTATCTGTCTGGCTCTGATTCTTACTCCGAAAGCTAATTTGGTTTATATGTCATTTAGTATGGCAGAACGCACAGATTATGCCAAGTTGAAGGAAGCTCTCTATGAGTATTACAGTGTGACATGGGAAATGTATCCAGAATAATTGGATACAATCAAGCAAGTATCAGGAGAAACATGGTCACTATGCTGCAAATGGGCGTATGGTTGCGATTTGCCTGAAGCTGTTATGAATCTGATTACCCTGGATGGAATGTTGAGCTCATGCACAGAGCTATCACCACTTTTGTAAAAGAGTGCAAATCTACGAGTGCAACTGAGGAAACTGACTTAGCTAATGACTTTTTGCATGCTAGAAATTAGAGTTTTAACATTCCAGTAGAAAATTTAGATCATTTGTCTATTCGAAAGATTCAGCGACATGAAGGAAAGCAAGCAGAAGTGCCCCATCATAAGCAATCAAAGGAATCTAACACAGGCACTTCATCCACTGAGTGTGGTACAAAGAAAAAATGATCACAAGTATTTTGATGCTTAAAAAGAACCACAATGTTTCCAATGTCATTCCTGGGGTCACAAAGCAAAGGACAGCTCTAAGAAAGTGGGAGTGATGATGAAGCTAGCATTGCAGACAAGTATAAGGCTAGAATCTATATTGAACAGCACGAATGTAACGTTGTTCTTGATACAGGAACAGCATTGACAGTCATAGGATCTGATTTAGTACCAGCTGCAGCAATTACTGAAACAACCATAAAAGTAAAAGGAGTAAATGCGACTGAAGAAGTTTTACTTGCAAAGTTAAGAATGAACACTGGGAATCATAGCTTTTTGGGTTACTGCAGCAGTAGGAAAGGGCCACACAGTAGTGTTCTGCTGAAGAAGGACTGCAAAAGCATCGTCATTAAAGAATGGATAAAGTGTTGTCACATTCCGTAGAAAGTGGCTAATTCTAAAAAGCGGGTATAATAGACCAGGGAAGGCAGCATATGTTTCAAAGGAATTTTGATTTCCTGCAGAAATATTGTCGGGTAGAGGAACAAAAATTTACTTCTAATCTAATGAAAGCAGTGAATGGCAGTGAATGAATGTCTGCAGATCAATTATGTATTAGCTTCCCTCATCATCCAGAGACAAGTGGGGCCATTGAGTGATGGCATAGCACTCTTAAAGCTATGTCGCAAGTCAGGAAAAGGTCGGACTGACTGGGATCTCCTTTTGCCTATGTTGCTGTTTGCTTACAGAGATGCAGTTCATGAGGCTACAGTTTTTACACCATTTCCTTTAATCTTTGGGCATATTTTACGAGGACCACTGAATATAATCAAAGAACAATGGGAAGGGATGGAAAACTTGTGGCTGAATATCTCTCTAATTTCTATGAGCATATGGAAAACACAACCAAATTAGCAAGTGAAAGGATTGATGAAGCCAAAATGAAGTACTGGTACAACCGTTCAACTACTGAGCACTCATTTGAAGTTCGGGTATATATGCTAATTTGTTGATCAAATGGATAACACTGGTGGCAATAGCAGTGACTGTAACAATTATACAGGAAAATGATTATAATGAAAAAACACAAATCCCAAGAATAGTTCGTGAATTTGGCACTGTGTTTAGCAAAATACCAGGAAGGCAATTTAGTATGGTTGTTTTGAGTCTTGCAATATGTCAGTGATGCAGTATCAATTAGAGCACCTACATATAGCATACCAATAGCCTACACAGACAATGTTTGTGACAAGCTCAAAACATTGCAAGAATTGGAAATCAACTTCAAAGAGACACTGGGCCTCATCATTACTAACAATTCGCAAAACAAATGGGAAAATTTGCATATGTGGTGATTATCGATGCCCCCATGCAGTCACAGAATGTGACCCATACATAAGGGGCTTCATCTCCTGCCACTCTCCCCAACCCTATATCTATATTATAAGAGATAGTTCAAACAATTTGAAATAATTACAAATGTATTTTTCTTTATTAGATAGAAATAGTTACAGATTGTAAATCTACCAATTACGCACATAATTATGCACATAATTATGTATATGCATATGCACATAATTATGTATATGCACATAATTATGTATATTCAATAAAAATTATGTATATTCAATAAAAAGTTCTCATGTTAGTGAAAATACTGTATATACGGATACAGAAATGGCAACCCCCAGCAATTATGAGGATAATGTGAGCAGTCAGGAGAACATCTACCAGACAGACAGCATTGCTATAGGTATTATGACCATCATATACACTACCAATTAACTAATTTATTAGCACCAAGCTCAGTAACACTCCCATGTCTTTATTATATTTTTAGTTACATACATAAACATACATTAATGCTTTGATAAAGCAAATGGTCTTAATTTTCCATCCGTGTTGTATCCATAGAAGTAAATTTAAAAAAATCAACTTTCACAAATTCTGTAGTTGCCTTAGTCCTAGGGTGGTGCTATAGTTTTCCCATTTTTCCATTGTAAAATATAGGTAAGAATAGTGTGGTATTCTTTACGTAAGTCTAATGGATATGAGAAATTCTTTTATACAGTGACTTTGTTGTAACTATCATCTTCTTGCATTATGGTCTTGCATGGCTAGATGTTAAATCAACAGTTCACAAATATACACATACACTCCTCCTCCTTTGTATCCATCCACAATTGTCATCAATTCAGGCTGATTTCCAATAATTGTATCTTGCTGGATATCTTGAGATATAAGTTCTGGATTTGTGACTTGAGCTTGATGTGTTGTCCTCAGCTTGTTCTGGAGCTATAATACCCATAGCTGTGAATAATAGTTTTGTGGCATTAGCAATGACTCATCTAGTTCCATTCCTGTTATTATTTGTGTTTGATTTATCTTTCATTTATATTCCTTACTGTTTATTATATCTCCTAAACCTTTTTCTTTGACTTACATCTCGTATGACACTTGCACAGTCTTTTTTCCATTTCACTTGCCAACCATTTCTCACGTCCTAAATTAATACAAGTCCATGCTACTTCTATTGTTGTTTTGAGTCTTGCAGTATGTCAGTAAGAAATTTCTGTATCATGAACTGATTTCATCTACCATTTTACTCAATAGTTCATAGGACAATGTATACACTGCAATCCTATCATTATTGAGATTTTATATAGTAATATTTTCTTTACTTAAATTCTAAAAACACATTTCAAACAACAGACAATTATATTATTATTAATCTCCATACTATTTTGACTGTATTTTTGTAGATGATTCTGGAAATTCTCAACTGTTATTGAAGGGTAATGTTCATCATGGAGATATCTACTCTTGTGAAAGTCGTGAAGGAGATAATGCAGATTTCACAATACAACCTTGCCTGGAGTAAGGAATGTATTTTGTACATGCACGTTTAGAGGTTGTATGACCTTTAATTAATACATATAAATTTCAACATTAAGTTTGTTTTATTTGAAGATAGCTACTATAATAATCATTATTATTACTATTATTATTATTATTATAAGAAATAGTATAAATAAAAATTATGTTATAAAAATGATGATAATGATACTGATAAAGAATAATAGTTGTAGTAGCTAGTTTAGCTTAAGTACCATGCCTGAAGTTGTAAAAAACAAGCATGTGTCATGTCTGTCTTCTAATATAGAAGAATGAAAAAAATGTTAGTTGTCTCATTTAAGGCTTTTTTTTTTTGAAAACCAGGCACGAGCTTTGTTCTTTAGGAATTTTTTTTTGTTTATGGGAAGTGGTAGAACTTATAAACAATTTAAAACAGACATCTTTCCCAAGATTTGCGAGTATGTAATAATAACACAGATAGCTGCTTTTGCCACCTCACTATAGCATCTATTGTAGTTTTAAATAGTGTTATAACTATCCAATAGCAAGAACACAATTTCTTTATTGAGCTGCATAATATTGAACTAATTGCATGCTGTTACTGCTGAAAACTCTATTATTGTTGGTGACAAATAATAGAATTAACTAGACTCTCACTACTTTGAAGTTAAGGGGTTTCATCTCAGGCCCCTCACAACCTCTCTATTTCTACACCATTGGAGATAGATCAAACTGTATGAAATAATACAACAAACATATTCCTTGATGTGGATTATAATAGTTATCAATTGCTTAATTTGAAGCCTATTCTATTCAATCTGTCAATTATATTCAATTAAAAAGTTCTCATGTTAGTGGAAATGCTGTATACGGTACAGATATGACACTCCCAGCAATTATGAGAATGATGTGGTCACTCAGGAGAACAACATCTCCCAGACAGACAACATTGCTGGAGGTATTATTATCATCATTTACTTTACCAATTTACTAATGTAATAGCATAAATTTCAGTAACACTTACATGTTTTATAGATTTCTTTTATTTATCCTGTCACACAGTGGCTCTTGACATATTGCAAAATAAGAAAGCAGTGTATCCCACGTTATCTTGTTCAGTGATCATTCTCTACGATTGGTTAAGGTTACATAAGTTTTGTTTTCCTGCTCTATTTTCCTGAGCTATTTTGGCTATTCTTATGCCCCACTTTCCTTTCTTCAGCTCTCTCTTCATGAGTCATTGGGTCCCTTTTTCTTTGTCTACATCTCCTGCGTCTGATTCTCTCTGTCCTACTACCATGATTGTGGACTTAAGCTTTGCGAAACTTACGCCTTCATTTTTGTACTTTCACCTTCCTATTTGAAACTTGTACCCACCTATGCTCATCAATTCCACCCGCATTTTGTTACAATTAATCACTCACATTTCCACATGCTGTTTAGTTACAATTAATAGTCACCTTTTACCTTCTCCTTCATACTTTTGCCTTTGAAACTTATGCCGCTTTCCCTAGTCTATTATACCCGCTTTTTAGAATTAACCACTTTCTATGGAATGTGATAACGCTTTACCCACCCTTAAATGATGATGCTTTTCCACATTGTAGTAGCCATAGAATAAAAAAAATTAAATATACTGTCACAAAATCTGTTTGTTGTCTTAGTCCTAGGGTGTGTCAGAGTTTTCATAATTTTTTCTTTGTATAGGTGAGAATTGTGTGGTATTTTTTACATTTCATTTCAAGTGTAATGGACATGTGAAATTCTTTACAGCGACTTTTATTATAGGTAACATCTTCTTGCAGTAAAGGTCTTGCATGACTAAATGGGAAAAAACAAACAAATGACAAACAAGGGTTCAATCAACAGTTCACAAATATCCTCCTTTGCCTCATTTCAAATTGTCATCAATGAAGGCTGGTTTCCAATAATTGTATCTTGCTAGATATCTTGCAATAAATGTTCTTAATTAGTGACTTGAGCTTGATGTGTTGTCCTCGGTATTATTTGGATCTGTAATATCCTTAGCTGTATATAATAGTTTGACGTACTAGCAATGACTCATCTAGTTCCATTCCTGTTATTTTTTGCACTTGATTTTTCTTCCGTTTATATTATATTCCTTACTGTTAATTACGTCTCCTTCACCTCTTTCTTTGCCTTGCACTTTGTATGGCACTTTCTCAGTTCTTCTTTCATTTTCCATCCCACCATTACACACATCCTAAATTAATACAAGCCCATGCTACTTCTATGGTTGTGATTTGAGTCTTGCAGTATGTTGATAAGAAATTCTGTATCGTGAACTTGTTTCATCTACTATTTAGTCAACAGTTTATAGGACAATGTATACACTGTAATCACGTAATTAATGTGATTTTATATAGTAATATTTTTCTTCAATAAATTCTAAACACTTATTTCAAACAGTCATCAATATAATATTATTATTTATCTCCAAACTATTTTGACTGTATTTTTGTAGATGATTCTGGAAATTGTCAGCTTTTATTGAAGGATAATGTTCATCATGGAGAAAACAACACTTGTGAAAGTCATGTGGGAGTTAATGAAGATCTCAAAATACAACCTTGCCTAGGGTAAGTAATGGATTTTGTACATACATATTTAGAGGTTATATGACTTTTAATTAATACATAGTAGCTAGTTCAGTTTAAGCACTATTCCTGAAGTAGTGAAAATTGAGTAGCATGCCATGTGTCTGATATAATGATAGTTTGTCCTATTATGTTATGAAGATGATGATAATAATAACAATAATAATAATAATAATGGTAATAATAATAATAATTTTAATAATAATAATAAAAATAATAATAATTATTAATATTATAATAGTAGCAAGTTTAGTTATATCCTGAAGTACTATTAAATTAGCATCTGATATAATGATTGTCTGTCTTCAAATATAGAAGAGTTTTCTCTAGTGATCTCGAGAATGAAGAACACTCTCTGCAGAGCAGCACTGGATTGCAGTCAAATGACATCCATGATAGGTAATTGAACTCAATTAAGTATGTGTCTATGTTCAATGTTAGTAATGCTATAAAACCAAATAGCTATTGCTTACACAGAATCATTATGATTTTTCATTGAGTTTAGTTTTCATGCCATAGTGAGCATTCATAAAGATGACTTTGCTTTCGATTAAAGAGACTTTACATTGCTTGTAACATGTTGTGAATATTAAGGCATAGTGAAACCTCCTAGTCAGGTGGTCAAACTGGAATTTGGATGCATACCTTGCAGTAGGGTCCACACAATGTTTTTTTCCAGTTTCTACATCTTGAATGCCTCTACATTGAGAAACTGCATGATGCCACACTGGCATCTTTGGGCATTTAAAAAAAAACACAGCCAACTGAGACAATAATTGAAATTCTCATGAATGTCCTAACTAATGTGGTAATTAGTTAACAACTAATAGTGCACAGTGTCAATGCTACACACATAACTATCCTTTACCAGGAAGGCATGTGCTGACCTTGAGCCAAGAAGAATAGCTTTCAAGTAGGACCAGAACTTGGCAAAGAAGCAAAGAAGAATAGCTTTCAAGAGGAACACTTCACACTGCTACAAAACCAGTCACCGATGCGGGCTCTAGACGTATCAAGAGTATTATCGAAGCAAGTAAGCTCCGTGAGGATGGCATTCATATCAGTTTAGAACAGGAACTTGAAGCAAATGACAAGTTGACTATTAAGTGCCACAGAGATTGTGTGTCTACATATACATCAAAGTGCCATATTAGAAGACAATTGAAAAGGCTACGTGAAGAGGGGAACATGGAACCAACAGTTCCTGACAAGAGATGCTGTCGTTCAAGCTCCCCCAAGTTCAACTTCAGAGAGCAGTGTGTGTTTTGTGGTGATCTATGCATCATGGATTATGACCAGAAACACCCTAGTCGTTGGCGTCGAGTTGTGCTGTGTAGGACTGCAGATCGTGGTGGGAAAGAGACTTTTAAACAAGTGATTTTGAATGTATGTGACTTGAGAAATGATGAGTGGGCAAGCCGTGTTAAAATCAGAATCCAGGGAGCTGTTAGTGATCTGCATGCAGCCGATGCACGGTATCATGAAGACTGCAAGTCATCGTTTATGGCACCTCGTTCAGTTAGAGCAGCAGCAAGCAGTACAAAGCCAAAGGAGACAGAAGATAAAGCATTGCAATCTACCATATTACAAATGTCAAATGAATCATCATAAATATGGAATACAGTGGCTGCATATGATCTATACTTGTCTCACGGTGGAGAGCTCCTTTCAAGAAGAACACTACTGGAAAAATTAACTGAGCATTTTGGTCCTGATCTACTAGTGTTATCTGGTGCTGGGGTATATTACGACTAGTTGCTCAAAAAGATGATGTTGAGATGGAGTTGGACAAAGTTGCCACACACATCATTAAGGAATCAAGGAAATTAGCACAGGAGAGGAACATCTATCATAGGAGAGTAAGCATGGATGAAGCCTTTGATGTTGTGAGTCCTACCATGTCATCATTGCTTTCCAAGATCTCGGACAAGCTTAATCACACGAAGCCAGCAGCACTCATTGGCAATATTATCACAAATATCATAACCAACCAGCCAACAACACTTCAAATTGCACTGGCCGCAGTTCTCAACAGGAAAAG
>WLWI01001469.1_pt1 | contig 20441 bp, 11 predicted proteins | sample 6701501 | NCBI WGS metagenome assembly WLWI01 (sample SAMN12718690, study PRJNA515312) | sponge metagenome | isolation source: marine sponge | host: Mycale hentscheli | place: New Zealand: South Island, Marlborough, Capsize Point | collected 2014-11-01 | reverse complement strand
CGGATACAGGAGCCAAAACAAAGACTTTTTAAAAGTAGCACAAGAAGTTTCCAAACTTCTTGAAGAATTTACTTCAAAACATGGAAATATTCGTGTTATTGCCGAACCTGGTTAGTGTTTGTCAATTGTAATGCTATATAAAAGTTTGATAAGTATTGTTTAGATAATAAGGTGCCTAAAAATTAAATTGCACTATTATTAAAGTTAGCAATGGTTTGAGTTTGATCAAAGATACTTCAAAGATTTCATTATTGAGAAAATCCTTAACATTAAAAGTTGTGCAATTTGCATGCTTCTTGTTTAGGCCACTATTTTGCCTACTCTCCTTTCACACTGGCAGTGTGTGTCATCAACAAGAAGATAGCAGATGATGGCTCCTTCATGTACATCACTAGCAATGGAAAATTTAATACGTTTCGCCAGTTAATCGACTTTCCCACAGAAATTTATCATCCGAAAGTTTTGGAGGTAACTATTTGAAAATTATATGTATATATATCGAGTTTGCACCACACATAATAGCGATAGTAATTTCTCTGCAGTCAGCATTAGATACCATTGCTAATTTTACATGCTATAACATGAAGGAAATGTGAACAAGTCTTAGTATTAAAATTTATTTTTAAGCTGGGTTTTGAAAGCAAAACTTAAAATTACAACATTTAAGTATACTCGATTACATACAAACAATGCAACCAATCATTTTTTTTGTAAAAATCAGAATTAGTCTAAAATATTAAGGGTGCTTGCACATAGCAATGCTCACACACTGCTTGATCGAGCTTCAACCACCAAACCATGGAGTTGTAGTTGTACGGGTAGGGGACAGACCATAAGTAACCGGTGTGTTGAATAGAGTTCTCAGTGGAGCTCGTGGTAAATTATGGTTATTTTGTGTGACAATGTGGTGGTGTTGATTATTTTTAAGGGTGCCTTCACCATAAAATCGTGGTTTTACTTTTTTTTTGTCATTATTTTGCTATGCATGCATATTTTTTTTTCATTTTGATGCCCAAAACATTGCCCATTTGAAGTTCTTCATAATGAGCTAAAAATATGGGCAGAAAGCTACACCCACCAAAATTTGAAGGTGTCATCATCAAAAAAAACCTTTCCTACTCCTGCACAACTAAACTCCTCCTACTTCAAGATCAAAACTTCAAATTTCACACACATGTTCCTTGATATCTTGTTTATAAAGTGGTTAGGGGGATTTTTTCTAAATATTTTTTTATATGAATTTTTTATACAAAATGGTAGTTTTATGATGAAAATTTTAAGAAAAAAAGACTAGAATCACTTGACCAATAAAATTTTTCAAAAATGACCGAGTCACTTTAAAGAAATAGAGCTGTCAGATGATATAAAACATCACTGTGAAAAAATAGTGAGAACAAGTTATGGAAGATTGATAGTTCCACTTTTGAGATAATCGGTTAATCACAACACAAGCTATTCCAGCTGATAATGCCTGTAACAGAAGAAAACAAAGGATAAGTCACATTGTGAACATAGGTCTCTCCACAGGAGTTGAAGAGGAGGAAAAAGTGTTAACAATAAGTCAGGTTGTTTTTGAGGTAAAGATACTATGAATGTAGCTTTTTATATATTGTATTAGGCTAAGGGTCTTGTGCCTCATCGTTGCCTTCTACATTTCATCTTCCAAGAGCAACCCTGGTGCATAAGTACACAGTACCTTCAACAGCTTTCCTTAGTGAATTTGTGTGGTGGAATCATTGGCAACTGTAGCTACACAAGAAACCAACCCCTGCTTAAGACTAGTGTTTTCTGAACTCTCAAAAAATGCCCAGGATAGCAATGAAGCTATAAAAACACCACTAAACTGCCCAATAAAGCAAATGTTATTTATGTTTATCTATTTTGACAGTTTAAGAACTACAGTTTGGAAGTACGATGCAATGCAGTGGTAGAGTGCCCCCCCAAAAAATTGAATGCTATAGCCTCCATTTTGTCAGAGCAGAAAGCCTGGAAAAAAAATCAAGAGATCTAGCCCTAACAATCTTCATAAGCAGTATGTACATTGTGGGTTTCCATTGCAGTGTTCCAAGGTATGTACATTTGTGGTTGTAGGGGGAGTTGGGAAGGAAACCGTGGCTGTCAACCGAAGTGGCCGTGAAGCTTCTAGGTCGTCAACCGGTTCCGGGGAAGGTACGCTGCCACCAGAATCCAGAAGCCTGCCGTTGCTTGTCGCAAGTTATCCAGTCCCTTCTACGTACTAGGGTAACCGGAGCTCGTATCGCAATGGCAGCGCAAGAGAACAGAATTTTAACTCGGTTTCTTGATAACTTTACTGAACTAAATGTGCGCATGCGTGGCTTTGGTATTTATACTGTGCCACGCATGTGCTCACACAAAAGGATGCAAACTTCCGGTTCACACACCGGGGCACAAATCATACGAACACACGCACGACAATTCCTCTGAAAAGTGACCTCTAATAAATGACCTCTAGCTAGCTAAGTGTTTATAAAAATTATACATATAAGGGAATGCATACACCATAACATAATAAATGAATGCTGACTCTCTTTTCAGTTCAGTCCTAGTCTTCTGTCTTCCTTCTTCTCTCTTATGTCTTGATTTCCTTCTCTCTCTCAGAGGCCAGACCCACAACATTGTGGTATTCCATTGCAGTATTCCAAGGTATGTACATTGTGGTATTCCATTGCAGTGTTCCAAGGTATGCACATTGTGGTATTCCATTGCAGTGTTCCAAGGTAGTCATGATGGCCAGTAAGGGAAGTTTGTAACCATGTGAAGCACTGTATCATGGTCATCATCATCATAGTTACCCAGCATAATTAGGAGAATAATGGCACATTTAGGTGGCATGTTGGAACAGCATAATGAAAAGAAAAAAAAAGCATAATTCGTAAAACCCTAGCTCGGTAATGAAATACAATACCACGATGTAAACAATGTTATTTCTAATCTATGTTTAGTTTCCAGGATAGGATTAGTCATCTGCTTAGGAGGGAAAAGCCATTCTCAATTGTGCTGCTAAAATTTCTGGAGCGGCTGGCATAATGCTGTTGAGTATGTTTCTAAAGAGACTGGAAAATCTTACTATCCAGCAGATGCTCTTACCTCTTCAATGTGACTTAATTTTCGTCACACAGAGTGGAATAAGTAAAAATAATGCAGAAATAAACTAGAAAAATTGTTGCAAATAGTCTACAAAGGGCTGTTATGAAATTTCTGCCTCCATAAATATTTCACTACCTCAAAATTGTTGTTTATATGGTAATTTTGGGGCTCTATATATCAAGTTACTGTATTCTTGGTGAGTCAGCTACTTACCAGTAAGAATCCGCGATCCTGGGCAGAGTAAATTCACAGAGAACAGAAAGCGGGGATACAGTCCATAGAAACCTTCAATTAAGGTTAATTGATTCTTAATATAGGTTTACATGGGTTGAGTGTGTAGGCGGTGTGTGAGCACCTTTAATGATTTTTATAGCCTTTTTCTAGTATTGCAAATTAAATTTAACCTCACTTAAAGCATTAAAATACTTCCTAAAATATTGTTCTTCACAATAATAAATCAAAAAATGCATAGGTAGCTAAGACCTGTGATTAATGTTTCTTGTATCTTACTTGCCAACAATGTTATATTATGCTATTATGTGCATGAATGTTTACTTTTAGGAAAACTCAAATTCTGAAGATACCTACAGTAAATGTTCCATATGGGGTCCAGTTAGTGCTCCAGATCAAGTAATTGGTGATTTATTATTGCCAAGGCTGGAATTGGGAGATTGGCTGTACTATGAAGAGATGGGAGCTTACTCTTTCAATCTAGACTGTGGCTTCAATGGATTTCCTATGCCAACTATATACTATTTCGTCTCAGATTTTCACAAGTATGTTTAATCTTTTCTCAACCCTATCACTTTTTTGTTATTTTGAACTACTTGTATGGTTAGAAATACTAGAATAAAGTATTTTATGTGATCTTTTTCATTTGCAGGAAACAAGCAAAGCAAGTATTCAACTGAACTAGTACTGAGTCACTATTATTTGCTCCCTACATTTCATACCCATGTCATGCACTATTGAATATTGCACTACTACTATATGTCACTTAGAACATGGTGGAAATAGATGTCTATAAAAATACAATTGAGTGTGCTTTTTTAATTCGGTCCAAAATTGTTGTAGCTAATTGTAGCTAGATGGGGCATTTTTTGTCAAACTTTTTTAAAACTGAAGCACTGAAAACAGTAATTACTATCAATTACTTGGTATTTCAAACAATTTACATTAATTTGTAAATAAATATCTAACGTACGATTTCATTATGTTGCAGCATAATTTGTACATAAGTCAAGTAATTAGAAAATAATATTAGCTTGGAATATAGAAGACAATCACTATGTAACTTGATCATGCTGCAGAGGAAAGAATATTGTGCTAATCCGATGAATATAGTATTGCAGTCAAGCTATTAGTATAATCTACAACAACCATTGGCTAAATATTTGGAATCTTGACATTTGGTTGAATTAGTTCTTGCAGTCAAGCTATTGGTATAATCTACAACAACCATTGGCTAAATATTTGGAATCTTGACATTTGGTTGGATTAGTTCTAGAGCACAGCTACAGTATAATAGTCAACGATAGTTATAAAGATTTGTGGTGAGTCTCTCAGCTAGCTACTCAATAGAGAGCACACACACGAGACACAACAACATATGTAATTTCAAGATCATTATGTCCATTTGTATGTTTGTGTCTTAGTTTATGTAGTTTAAAACTGCAATTTTAATAGAACTTGGAGATTCCATGCACAATCTTATAACTAAACCCTACTAGCAGTAGTATATTTTTGTCTTAAGTAATAGCTCCCTTTATACAATTATTTCACCTTCAATTTTTCTCAAGTGCTTACACTCTAACAGCTCTGAAATATTCAGAGTTTTTCACCTTGTAACTGCTCAGTGAAGTCACTTGATTTTAATATAAAAAAGTATCAAGAGTCATTCATTAATTATTCCATTTTTGTGCTGTTAATATGCTACATATATGTACAAATAAGGTTAAGGAAAGATACATAGCTCTCAAATCTGTATACATTAGTAGTGTTTTGCCCCCCTCATTTGCCCACCAATTAAATATTGTGCACGTGGTTGCTCATGTTTCAATCCCTGCACTAATTGTGTTGTAGTTCCGTTTATATTTTTTATTAAAATTTCATTGCTGCATACTAAACCTGGTACAGTCTATAAAGAGTTGAGAGCTAAACATTTAGGTTCAAATTTGACATGTTCTCAGTAATTTTTCCAGTACACCCTGCTGCTCACTTATCACCACCATGTATAGAGTACTATAGAAGGTTGTGCTCTTAGCAACTGATGGTGCATATATTACTGCTTAAGCTAAATCTTTACCATTTGAAGTCTGTGCCTGTAATGTGTAGTGTAGATAGGAAAAAAGAACAACCCCGCATGATTACAATAGCCATCAAGCAATGTACCGGAATACTATCGTTCTCTCAAGACTGCTCACAAAGATGCTGCTTTTGTAGAGTCAACAACTGACCATATGCATTATTAATGTATAATGTCTTGAATATGTTCAGAGAGGTTGTTATAGCAGAGAATGATTGAGGCATCTGGATAAATTAGTGTGGCCATGTCAAGATATCTCAAGATGTTTCTGTTTACCAGAAACTAAGGCTACAGTTTCTTAAACTTGAGTGTCTTTAACAGACATTCAGTGTACACACATTATTCTTCATTCTATAACAAGGTTATCTACAATATCAGGCTCCCCAAGCACGAGAGGAATTTTCTGACGTGCTTACCACAAGTCATAATTTGTTTAGGACATGTCCAGTATAGATAAGCTGATGATGTTCAGGACAGGTTATGTGAAGTGACATGTTCAGTACAAGATCCAGTAAATGTGACTGGAATGCCCCAGTATAGATGAATTGTTGGGTATTTAAATATTACACATAAGATGGAATGTTGTGCATTAAAGGTTAAGTGTAAGACAGGTGATATGTCATGCACCAGTTCAATCGGAGGAAATTGTATAGGTGAATTGGCCTTGTGCTTTAGCAGGACAGGTACAGGGGAATTAGATATATCATTGAATATGTAAAGGTAACAACCATGTGACTGAAAGGTGACCTTTCAGTAGCCTTGAACTTTAACTGACCTGATACAGGAAATCCCAATATTTTTCCAGTGGATGAGCTTTATCTCCAGAGCCATTAGAGCTGTTCCAGTTGTCATGGTAAGGCTTGACTGCAGTGGGAATACCCCACAGGAAAGTGAGAGAATGTAACAGCAAGTGTTGCAAAGAAGAATGTTAGCACTAACTCACACTTTATCCCTATTTAGCTAGTATAAACTTCCAGAATATCCTTATAAGTTAAATATGATTAGAAACTGTACATTTTCTTTATGTTTCACTGGTGGGTGGCAAACCTACACATTTTGATGGGTTTGACTTCCTAAGTCAGTCAGTCTTTGGTTGCTTGAAACACATTCATTATAGGTTTTACCAGATTATGCTAGCATTTTTTCTGGAATAATAGACATGAAATTGCATAAGTGTGGAATAATGTAAGTAATAAAAGAATAATAAAGGGAATATGAGAATAATTACTTCATATAATCCATAATTATAAGAGAAAATCAATAGTGTTTTGTGTGGTAGGTTAAATGGGGGATCACCAGAGACAGGTAGAAGGAAGCTGCCACCAGAATTCTGGCAGGCTGATTTAGTCCTAGCCTCAGGTTATTAGGCCTTAGTTGGACACAGCACTTTGTATGTTTCAATATTATAGCCAGAACTGAGTAACAGAAGTGCAGACAGCCAGATACATGTATATAGAAAACTGTCTGAATGTGGTGTGAATGATTCAGGACATAAGGTGGTGTATAGAGGGACAAGGGAGTGAAGGGAAATAACATAAATGCATTAGTTACAGTATTCAAGTTACAATTAGTGAATTGGATGGAAATAATGTGTGCAACTGAATGAATGTGTAGGTTTGTGTGTGAGTTTTTATGTGCAAGTTTGTTCTGAAGGTGTGGTTATTTCACCACACATCCCCTCGCTGAGCTTGACAGTAGTCATTCTGATGTCCATCCCTGACGGGAAAGAATCTGAGAGTGGGTTTTCTTTTCCTTCAACATACTGGATGCTGAAGTCGTAGTCGAAAAGTGTCATCTTCCATCGCCACAATCAATTGGTGTTGCGAGTTGAAGAGGTCAATGAGAGCTTTATGATCCGTGAAGATCTTGAATGTTCGGGCTACGAGATAGTAAGCAAAATGCTGGATGGAACAAATCATGACCAAAGCCTCGATCTCAGTGACTGAATAGCTCTTTTCCTGTTGCTGGAGCTGCTGGCTATAGAAGGAGACTGGCTTCCATGCATCATCCCTGTACACAAAGTACTCCACCCACACCACAAGTGGACGCATCACAATGGACTGAAAACAATCAGAATCACATGGAACAATTAATTTGGTGAAAGCACAAATTTCTGAAATGATATTACAGAAGGCATCGTTCATGTCAGTCGTCCAACTGTATTAGGTGAAGAACGTTTTGTGTGTTCAGTCAGTGGTATACACATATCTGCAAAGGAAGGTATGAATTTCCGGTAGTAGTTGGCCAATCCAATGAAGGAGCGCAGCTGATGAACGGTCTTGGAACGTACGAAGTTCGTAAACTGGTTGATACGAGCATCCGGAATAGATAGTGAGCCATTACCAACAATATACCCAAGAAACCCAAATGATTTGCAACCCCAGAGACATTTGGACTTTTTTACAGTTAACCCATGTTGTTCCAAACGAGACAAAAACGGACTCTATATGACTGATATGCTCCGACCAAGAATTAGAGAATATTATTACATATTATAATATGTTGAACTAAAATCTTCTAGGTGCAACAGAACAGTCTGCATCAGCAGCTGGAATGTAGCCGGTGCATTTTTCAAGCCAAAGGGCATTTTTTTGTACTGGAATTTCCCATAGCACTGTGAGGTGCTTGGCATCAGGATGCCAAGCACCTGTTTTGCAAAGATCTAGCTTCGACAAAAACTTAGCATTTTCTAGCCTGGCAATGATCTCCTCAGTGGTTGGCATTAGAAAGGGCTCAGGTATCGTCATTGTGTTTAGCTTACAGAAGTCTACTACAATTCTCACTGTTCCATCCCTTTTGAGGATTGGGATGGGCGGGCTGGATCACTGTGAGGTTGAGATGACAAGTGGTAGCAGTTGTACCAGGGTTGCTATTGAAAACTGCTGTGTGGTTACTAAAACAATTATCAAGGTCAGAAATTTCATGACTGGTAAGTCTTTTCCCTTAAAACTATCAGGAATAATACTAGCATCAATAGATTCATCACTTTACCCATCAACAACAGTAAGAACCCTAAGTACAGCCATTAATGAATCTTTGAATTCTTTGAGGTGGTTAGCATGTATCACTTTGCAATGGGTTCTCTTACCATCCAAGGGGCATACTTTGTATGTAACATCTGACAACTTTTCCAGGACCTTATAAGGGCCTTCCCAGCTGGCATCAAGTGTACTATTTAACCCGGGAATTTTTCTTAGGACTAAGTCATCTTTTACAAATGTTCTTAGAGTAGTTTGTCAAGATTTTCACACTCATTGTACTGTTTTGTCTTTCAATCATTGACGTAACCCTTCTAAGACAGTGTTCAGGTCATACTGGAGTGATTCCATAAAAGCTGTTGCATTAATAGGGATAGCCTCGGGATCTGTCCAGAAACCTTTGAGCATTGCAATGACATTAGGTGTAGTTTTACCAAGCACTAATTCATACGGAGTCAGGCCATGTTGAGAATGAGGCATATGGCGAAGGTAGTAGATTGTCATGTCTAACATCTGAGGCCAGTCTCGCTTGTCTTCAGTAATCTTATGAAGTACAGCTTTTAGCGTAGAGTGCAAGCGTTCGAGCTGTCCATTAGTTTCATGGTGGTAAGGAAATGTTCGAATTTTGTTTATTGCTAATTTTGAACAGAGTTGGTCCATTGTTCTGGATATGAAGTTTTGACCTTGGTCTGACAGGATAGAAGCTGGTATGCCTATTACTGAAATAATTTTGAGGAGGTTAGCTGCTGTCTCTTCAGCTGAGTAACTACGCATTGGCATGGCAAAAGAAAAGTTTGTGGCAAGGTCAAGTGCAGTGAGAATGAACCTGTAGCCCTGACGTGACTTATCTAAAGGACCAACCACGTCTACAGCAAGCTTTTCAAAGCGTTGACAGATTAGCTCAGGTTCAGACAGGGGTGCTCGAGCTGGACTAGCGTTTGAAAATTGTTGACATGTTTTACACCTTTTAACATACTCATGAACATCTCTATATAAACCAGGCCATGTAAAGTGAACATTAATAATGGCTCGGGTAGTGCCTGCCCCAAAGTGTCCCGAGTGGTTATGTGCCAATTTAAGGACTACATTTCGCAAGGTTTGAAGTAGAACATCTACATGGGTAGACTTGCCATGGTTGGTAGTCAAACACATCAAAATGGAATCAACATAGAAACATTCTTTTCTCCATTATTAGCCCATTCTCTAATATGAGCTAAGGTATCATCTTTGGCCTGCAATTCGACCAGTTGCTTTTTGGATATATACCATCAAAGCCAATTGTTGGGATACTAAACAGAAGTTCTGAATCCGGTGACGACTCAACATTAGAAGGGTCAGCTTCAGCAATGTGATTAGAAGGAGGGGGAGTAACAGAAGAAGGTGAGTCATGCATATCAGAATTAACAGTTGGTTCTAAAGCTGGTTCAGAGGAAGGATTAGGGATAGTCTCTTCGAGTGAATGTACAGAGTCAAGTTAGGTACGGAAGGAGTTACAGTGAGTTCAGATTCGCCTGTGATAGATTCGCTAGCGGGCAACGCAGACTGATTAGATGAAAGTACAGAAGGGGGTTCATCCAGAAGTACTCAAAAGGGAGTCAGAAATAGAATCTAAGTTATGAGGAGTGCCCTCATCAGCAAGTTGTTGTGCAGAGCATTCATCAGCCTCTTCAGCGAGTAGTGCTTCGGATTGAGCTCTAGTAAGCTTTACAGGCCAAGGTTTGGCAACTGCCATTGTTATAAACTTATGAAAGGTTGGGCCCAAGTCTTTTCCCAACAATACTGATTTAGATGGTAAACCCTCACATATAGCAAAAATACATTTGCCAGAAACACCTTGTATGGGCACAGATAGAACATATCTAGGAACAGTCATTGGCTTGTTGTACACACCTTTAATAATAGAGTGAGAAACCACAGTGTCAGAGGGTAAAACAATGTCATGTGAGGCGAGTGAAATGTCTGCTCCTGAATCTAACCCAAACGTAACATCAAAGCCATTGACAGAACCATAAGATCACACTGATACTTTGAGGTTTCCCATCAACTAAATAGAGGCAATCTGGTAGAGCAAGATCATCTGGTGGCTCATCGGAATCACTTCAGACAAGAATGACCCGTTTGTCAGAATCTTTGGAAGGAAGTAGTTGAGAGCTATTGTTGGTAGAAGATTGATTCATATTGCCTTAAAGGATTTGAATTCTGCTGTTACTCAATTAGTTACAAATAATTAAAAATCAGTATTTTGTGAACTGAAGGAATTATTGTGTTTCATTTCCAATTGGCTTTAGGAGTAAGCCTAAGGTTAGAGTTCGCGTATTCTTTTCTTGCGTTCATTTAATTTTAACTTCTGCAACAGCCAATTTACTGTGACACTATAGACTGACACTGTGAAAACTGGTACACTAATTACTTTTCAGTAGAACCACTGTTGTACAGATGGTGACTTGACCCTTTCCTTCACCATGCGGTCAGTAAAGGGTCTGGCAGGTGAGACAAATCAATGCTTAAAGCTAGCTATCTCACCAATGTCCACAGTGTGTTGTTAAAGCTAGCTACAATAGGCTTCAGCTATGTACATAGTTGCAGCTGAAATTTGTATTTCTGAAACTGCTAAGTATACCGCTTATTATTATTTGTGTAAATATTGTTTTTTACGTTCCATTTAAATTTTCTTTATGTGATCACATGGGCAGCGTATGAAAGGGCTGACCAGGGAGAGTCATAGAAATCACCTTTAGATACTTATATACTCAATCTGAACTTGGTATATTTTACTTCTCTAGACCATTCATAGGATAATATCATAAATTTATTAGTGCCTAATTTAACTGATATAATGTGTTTCTAAACCTTTAATTAGCTTGTGTAATTTTTAAATCACTTTCGCTCCACGTTATTAAACATTGTAATGTATAAATTTAAAATGATGAAACAGCAACATTTCTCACCTGGAAATATTTTGTTCTCATTCTATTGATGCAAGGAATTTTTAGAACCAAACATGAGAGGGGTCAAATCAACATTTTTTAGGATGGGAGGTTTTTCATTTTCATGAAATTGATGAAATTTTAGCAATTGTCACCTTGAAGGTCCTAATAATTTTCAAGGGGAGCAAAACCATTTTTCAAGGAGGAGACACAATAATGCACCCATAAAAATGAAAAACAATCTATGTGGATGGGTATGTAATTCTGTATGCACATCATCATTTCAATTTTCTTTCGCTGGACATTGGAAGCTGGTGTAGTAGTATTGGTGTATTAGTACTGGGATAAGACAAATGTTTTGCAATGGACAGTTTGTCCAGAATTGCTTTACCATCATCTGACAAAGCAAACTCAAATTAATCAGTCCATTAAGTAGGCTGGCACTCTTGAATTGGCAACTTAATGGCTATCTAATCACTTCCCAGCAAGCACCTGAAGTATTTAAAGAAGTTACAATGAAATTAATTAGATATTTAGCTAGGTATGGTGCAATAACATGAACTGAACCAACTAAACTGGGTGGAATGACTACATTCATATAGCTACATAGTATTAAATTTAAAAAATGTTTATATACACACTCAGAACGTGACATCACACTTGTACCAAAACTGTGAAACGAAGTGTGATAGCTGACTATATAATATATCAGCTGATCACACAATAGCATAGACATTTACATACACACACACACATGGACACACACACACGCACACTCACAAACATATGCTCCGAGTTCCTTCTCCCTGCTGTCCATATAAATTTGAGTGTTCCAACAATGTTTAGCTGGAATAACTGATGTCAACTAACTTTTGTTGATTATTGATGTTATAATTTTATAGAAATACAAAAGTCTTGCATCAGTCGTTTGTGTAGTGTATTCTAGCACATTAGTAGATACAAGTAATCCTTGTGTGGTGAGAGAGAAAGTGTTTTGGATAAAACTCAGTTCAAACGGAGCATTCAATTTAATAAAAGTGAAGTAACTAAACATTTGGTGAACATTAAATATAAACATTAATTATTATGGTATAATACATGTAAATCACAAAATCTGTACACAGCTAATATCTAAGCTGTTTAAACATATGTCAGCATGGTGAAAACTTCTTCAGCTCCAATAGCAAAAGACACATAGCACTTACACATTATCCTGACAGAGCCTTAAAATTACAGCTCTGTAAACTAAAAACGCTCTGTACAAGCACTGAAAGAATCGTTTTTATGTTTCTCTCTTGGATAAGTTCTCTTAAATCCTTCACTTTCCACTCGTTAATTCTCAATGCTCTTGCTATTCATATAATATTATTATAATTATTATATACACACACAATTAGCAGCCTTAACTCCACCATGTCTTGTACGTATGAATTTAAAATATAAACTGTCAAAGTAATAGCCTATCTATAAATGTTAGTATTACTCATTGTTACTTTTTGGAAAACGTTAGCTATAAAGCTAATTGAAGTAAATTTGTTTTAACTACTTATAGCTAGATACCTACAGAACTTACAGCGTAGTTTCGCTAAGTCGCGCTTTTTCTTGGGTTACATTATCATTCATGTTTTCTGAACCAAAATACAAAAAAAAAAAAAAGAACAGAGCATATCATCAGTTGTGAACAAAAAAACAACAACAAAAAACGAATAATATGGCCAAACTAAAGAATGTAACATGCATATGAGATGACACTTGACAATTATAAAAGTTAGCAGTCCTTTTAAGAGTGCAGTGTCAGTATGTGAATTGTTGACGATGCTAAATGAATTGATATAAACAAATAATGACAGCTCACTACAGAAAGTCCAAGTTACAAAGTTGGGTAAGAAGCATCAGTGGCGATACCACACTGGTTATACTTGTTCCTGGACATCTTGATGTAACCACTCTCCCCCCACGTGGTTCCCCAGCTGAAATAGACAGAAGAGAAACACGTCATTTCTATTAATTATAATTCACAGGACTCCATTGTGTAGTGTTTATATATACAACTATATATATATATAATATTATATACAATATATATATTATATATATTATATAATATATTATGACATAAACATAAATAATCATTTGTTATAAGACAACTATAAAATTTGAGAGTCATTTTATTCCAATCAGCTGCTCTTAGATTCTTTAAGTTTAACCTGTTTTTGAGAAGCCAGTAGTCCTTGCCATTGGATGAGCCATAGCCAGTGATGAGCAGTGCATGAGTCAGGGAATAGCTGGAACAACCAGGCAGGTTGTACACCCCTGATGAATAATACTGCAAGACAACACATCAGCAACATGTGAAACAGCAGTCACAGCCATTCAACCATAAAAGGACTACACATGAAGTGGTATTACGATACCAACTTGCAAATAATCCGAACACAGTGTTAGTTTACCGGTGACCTAGGAAAAACTGATATTTTTGTTACATGAGCCCCTTTTAGTAAGAATTTGGAAAGTACAACCAACCATTCTTTTGTTCTCGCACTACCGTAAGTTATCTTCTCTCATGAGCATAAGAATGTGCAGTTTTTTTGTACAATACGGTTGAAATGTTCATTTACACTTTGTTGCACGAATATTAAAGCACATTTTTTTTGTTATGTGGCTTTTATTAGCATTTTTGAGCAACTATCACATGATTAAGGTCACAATGACATACCAGTAGAAATATTTAGCACACTATTCCCAAAACATTAGAACTGCCAATAGCAACTATCATGGGTTTTTTTTTTAATGTCTAATTCTGCACATTTGTGTAAATAGATGCATTTTAAATGAAATTCTCAAAATACCTCCAACTATAAACGCCTAGCCAGTCACTTACTCTAAAAGCCTTGCTGCTTGCATCCACTCCCACTGCCACAGGCCCAGCATTAGCCACTGCTGCCATCAAACTATACTCGTCACCTTCCTTCACTTTTACACTGCCAGAAATCTCAGCACCAACACATCCTGAGTCGAAGGCACAGGAATATTGCTATTAGGCAATAATAATAATAATAATAATAATAGCGCAAAATGTCAAATTCAGCCTGAAGCGATGACAATAACTTACCCTTCCTCTGTAGGGATAGCCTTCTGCAGTGTCCACGCCCTCATTAGCCAAAATGTATTGATATACATTATCAATATCACCTCCTTGACAACCATGATTGCTATAGCTCACTAAATAACAATACCGATATCTCTAATAAACTTTCATGTGTAGCATTGTATTGATGTTATAATACTAATAATCATTATAATCATAATAGTAATAATAATCATAATAACCATATAGTAATATTAATTTTTAATTATACCCCTGAGGAAGACTTCAACAAGTAAGCAAGATGTATGAGGTTAGCTTTTAAATGTAATGGCTTTATATCAAGGAAAACTGCTATGATTGATCATCATCATTGTCATCATCACTGTTAACTACATCATAATCGTCTTGTTATAATCTACTGGACTGACCTGAGCAATCAATGACGTTCTGTTCGCTCAGTGTTACAAGCTTTCCTCTGGCGAGTGCAGACATTCCTTCTAGTGAGCCTACTGCCGCAAATGCATAACTGGAGCCACAGTCACCCTGCACACACAAGTTTATGTGACATGTTTTGATTAGATGGTGCTAGCATATAATTCAACCAAGCTTTTGGATGACCAGCTAATCCTCTTAATTATATCAAGACAATTTTCTAGTCTTCATAATAATTATTGTAAAATGCATAAAATCACAATTCGGTTTTTACCAATTTGTGGCATCAAATGTAGTGTGGCTATCTATAGCTGTCATAGCAGGTTTGGTAAAATACGAAGGTTCAATATTCATGGCTTGTTTATCTAAATTGTGCCTTACCTGATTCTTGACAGCTGTGACAGCTCCCTTGGTTCTCCAGTCAATTGTGTCGGGATAAGATGTCTTCACTGCCACAAATTCTTTCTGGGTGAGATTCTTGTGTGCCACACTCCTTTGGTAATTGTTAAAATTTTCTAAGTACTCTTCATCCGCCTACAATTAAAAAAAAAAAAGCATCAAAAGGACATTCATGCATAAACCCTCAATACACGAGTATTTTAATGCCTATAAAATTATCACTTGGGGCTAAAGTGCCAAATTTTAGGTACAACAACATCACACATTAAATTTTAACAACAGACAACAAAATGAAAACAGCAACAAAACCTAGCAAGAACAACACCTAACAAACCAACAACTGCAGCAAGTATCTCGCCCCTACCATGTCTCCAAGATGATTCATGGCCAGAGTGAATCCAAATACATGGGCATTCTTATTGTGCTGCTCAATGTACTCCTTGTTGGAAAGCCACACAATGTGCTTCTCTAGGTCTTCTTTGTGGGAAACATAGCTCTTCCCGTGCATATTCTTCCAAAGTCTCCATTCCTCCACTTGCTGGTACCTGGCATTCTTCAGCTCAGCAGCAAACCCGGTACTGGCTAAATAGCATACTAACAGCAACTGGCAAATTTTCAGCATTTCTTTTTCTACTTATTCTTTTTTTTCTATTATTTTTACTAGATACTCCAAAAAATTGCCTTCTATCTACAAAATGAACCTCCTCACTTGGAATGCAACTTTATGAAAGAAAACTTTTACAAACTGAAAAATATTTTCTTTCTTTAGAGCTTTTATAGCTCTCTTTTGACCATTGGCACCGCATGCAGCTCCTAAAGCAGAATTTTATGTACACAACTTTCTTTATGAAATACCGGCTGACAATGTTTGACACCTGGCTGTCACAATGGTCTGCAGGCCTGTGTATGTATACACAGTAGAGCACATGATGCTTAGCTACTGAAGCAGCTGAGACTGAAAACTGTGTTTGACTACAGCTTACAGTATAAGGGTGGAGTTTCACATTTAATTGCATTGCTCGAGTTCCAACAAGGATATGGACCAGCTACTTGTTTAGTTCTTGCTGGAAACCATTTAGCTATCAGAGGAGAGAAAGAAATTATATTTAGAATGCATGCATTGTTTTGTTTTTCTGGAATGAACAAACTGTGCTGAAAATTTTTAATTGGAAGCATTAAAACTTTGTATAAAAAATGACAATCTGCTTTTACAATTGTCATCAAAAATAATAATATGTTCACGTTAAAATAGTGATTCTATTTTTATAAGAACATTAATGACTAAATCTGAATTATAGCAAATATTTGATTAATAATATAGAAGGAACAGAAACAGCACAAAGTTTAGGGAAATAGTCTATAACTGCAAGTTCTCTACTACACTCACTGGAAAGCTGCTAACTTGTCTGGTCATGTGTTTGTGCATTTGTCAACCACATATCGTTTCAAGGAGGCTGGCTGGCTGACTCTTACCATAAGTAGCTAGTGATCTTGCAATATCAATGATAGCTCTTTGAATTGTGATACAGGAAGTTTTGCAGTGCTACGAAGTTGATTGTTTTGTTTTATGTGCATAAAATGTTTTATTTATTGAGTGTACTACTGCAATGAAAAATTATAATGCTAATTAAATTTACCTACAATTCATGTCACTGCCAAGTATGTATATATTATTTATGTGGCCACCTAGACCCTATTAGTTACTGATGTGTATTTTTTTAATTCCATTTGTAGGGCTTTGAGCAAATATTGTAGCTATTATAAGTTCATTTATTATGATTTTAGTATAATAATAATAATAATAGTACAACATCCAATACATTTTAATTTAAGATTTGTAATAAGGCATAATGACATGGCATCACAATTTTGTGTTCATGCCTAGCTACATAAACGAACAATAATAACAAATAAACAATTTACAAATGGAATCGAATGATCGACACTGAAATAAATAATACATGGTTACATGCAAACACACTTTGAGCCGAGTGTTTAATGTGTTTAACTGGGTCCTTCTACCATGGTAGTTGGTACAACGTGACTTCTGTGGGAGACGTACAAGTAGCTCTGAGAAATAAAATCAGTTGTTGTTGTTTTTCTGTCCCTCTTCCACTGTATGAATGATCTATAATGTTGACATAATAAATGTTCCTTGAATACGATACAGCATAAACATTAAAGTCATTCATATTGCCAAATTTAAAATGGGTATTAACATAGTTTTTAGCAGTCCTCCCCACCCCCCACCCTTCCTTCTCCACTAGTCCCCAATCCCAACAAATCCCAACCCAATCACCTCCTTCCCTTCTTTAGCCAATATGTTTCAAAAAGCAAATAAGCAAGTAACACTATTATGTTTTACTGATGATATAATTGCTCTATTTTTTGACCCCAGGACAGCACTATCTTCTATAAAGTTACTGGATTATGATGTATTGCTAGAAATGAAATTCTCAACATGTCCTGTCCCAATAAAAGATGAGTACTAAAGAGTCAGTGTAAAATTACACAACAACTTTGCCATATAATGACAGCATTCCCTTTATTAACAGTATGGCGCTTAAATTGCCCATTAAAAAATGTATGGGAAAAAATCACTGCTCTATTTAAATCGCACAGGGAAAGGACTCTTGCTATCACTTGCTAATAGTAGGCCAACTTCATTTGCACTGTAGCTACACTGTATCGTTCACTCACAATCTCTGTATTTTAGGATTAGCTTCCTCTGGAACTTCGTTTTCAACCTATGGCTCCTCCTGATTTGTTTAAAAAAAAGTGGGTCTAATACGAGTAGAACTACTGTGCTAAAGAATGGCATGGTCTCCAACTAGAAACTACTCAAACTGTATGTATTCAAGGCAGAGCTGCACATGTGAACTTACCCATACTATTTCACTTAGCTACCATGGTATTTCGCTTAGTTTCCATGCTGTTTCACTTAGTTACTTTTACTTTCCCTGTGCGATTTAAATAGAGCAGTGATTTTCCCCCATACTTTTTTTAATGGGCAATTTAAGCGCCATACTATAATGAAGGGAATGCTGTCATTATATGGCAAAGTTGTTGTGTAATTTTACACTGACTTTAGATGTACTCATCTTTTATTGGGACAGGACATGTTGACAATTCCATTTCTAGCAATACATCATAATCCAGTATACCTGTGCTATTTCAATCGTGTTACTCGTACTATTAATCCCGAATGGCATGGTTACCCATGCTATTACTCATACAAATAACTTTTGAAATATATAAAAGGGTAAAATATCTGATCTTGGGTTATTCTTCATCAGAATATTGGCTAATGATGCTTTATTTGCATCTACATATAGTGAGAGCTAGTCAATGTACTTGTGTAGGATTAACATAATAATAATATGCAGGTAAGAAAACGAGTTTAGAGTGAGCAAGAAGAGACACAGCTTAATTGAATGACATATTTTGTCACAAAAATTCGATTAGGCTTTCAAACAGTCAACGTTTTCTCACTTCATTTGGTAAAATGGTCTGTTGGATAATTCATTAAAAATCTCTTAGTACTTCTCACTATCATTAGTTTGATGCTGAATGTAAAATACAAATACTCTTCTTATCACTTACTTTCCGATACGATAAACGAGAGCTCCAAATGAGAAAACAACTGCAAACAACAGAGGAAAGTAGAATGGGACAAAGAAGAGCCACGCTACATTGTCCATTGGAGGGAGTTCTGCTCCACGACTGTCGGGCACCTGGAGCAGCATGAATGCAACAAGCACACACAAACATGCACACACATACAAGTGAAATACACAAACAAGCATACACATCCTTGCATGTACACACACGTACATACAGACAACACCCTGGGCGGGCACTTGCAGTTTCACATTACTTGTGCATACCTGCATGTAACATGCATGCCCAAATCAAATTCACACACACATACACATTCAGCTGATGAAGTGACTGACTTACCCTGAGGGGTCACATAAATAACTTCGTTGCTTTTTTTGTTTTTGATTTTTGGTGTCATGATATTGCAAACTTGAATCAGATCAACTCATACCAACAGCCATTGGATTGACAGAAATTTTTAACTAAATTCCTCTCCCTGTATTGGCTGCAGAAACCTTACACAGGTAGCCATAATTTTAATGTTGCTGTAATTTATCACTTATTGCATATATTTTTGGACACTGAAAGCACATATCTAACTTACCCCATGCATCCATACAAAAACCTATGCCTAAATAAAAAATCTTTAAGAGCAATAATCTACCATTATCTCCTTTCTCCTTACTATAGGACAGGACCCATCAAGCGAAAAGCTATCATGTAGATTCATTCAAGTCTAGCACAAAAGCCTCCACAAAACCATCTCCAAACTGTCAGAAATATCACATGTTCAAGCTAACTGTTGAGCAATAAAATGGAAATACTAGACACCATTGAAGGGTAAATGAGCATCGCTCTGGGCAAAAGAATTGTCTCACAAAGTGTGACCAGTGCTCACAGAGGCACTTGTTTGGCTATATTAGCTGTGTTCAGGCTATTATATTCTCTACAAGTGTGCTCTGGCTGGATGAAAGGCAATACCCATAGTAGAAGCTGATGAGCCGATGCTATTCTTATTGTTTTGGCAAAGTGTGTTGTAGAGGATGGTCTTGTTCAACACATCAATTGGCCCCTTCAGGATCTGAATGCACATAGCTAAGAACAAATTCATTTAACAAGCATTCCTTACAATTAAATTTAAAATAGGTCACAACGGTGAGCTGATATATTTTAGCAATGAAGCACCAAATGTGTGAATCTTCAGCACTAATACACAACAGCTAGCTATTACAAATATATTCTCAAGCCAAAAAGAACAATTTGTTTGGCATATACCTAATCAGGTATCAATACATAGATATGTAGTTTGAACAAAGAAAACTGTAAAGAGAAGCTAAACAAGCAAAGGACACTCATTGGTAGTTTCAACACGAAATACCAATCCTAGCACGTGGCAAACTATTCAGCATAAAGCAAAAAAAAACGACTGTGGGCTGCAAGAAAATATTTGCTCATGTGATATTATGACATGACAATAGGGGCATTACCCATAATAACTTATGATTATATGCCAAAAAATGACTAGCATTTTCTGGAATTTACACGAGACGAAACAAAAATTTCTATCATAGACACTTTAATTTGCATAACAGTTTGATGCCTCT
>WLWI01001468.1_pt1 | contig 20444 bp, 15 predicted proteins | sample 6701501 | NCBI WGS metagenome assembly WLWI01 (sample SAMN12718690, study PRJNA515312) | sponge metagenome | isolation source: marine sponge | host: Mycale hentscheli | place: New Zealand: South Island, Marlborough, Capsize Point | collected 2014-11-01 | reverse complement strand
TACTATGGCATTGAAACCCCTTTACCGTATATGCGTAATTTAACAACTCGACTTTATTTTAGTAGTTTGAATAACAATAGTGTAGTTTAAGGCTCGCTCGCCATTTGTGCTCAAGCACACCACTAGTCTACCACTATTCCAATACTACCATCTTTTTTTCTGACTGGGATTGGGGGTGATGACCACGAACTGTCACTCTCTTCTATAATGCCATCAGCTAGCAAGTTATCCAGCTCTTATTTAAACTGAGCTTCAACATTAGCAGGAATTGCATAATTGGGCGACCAAATGGGTAACTCTGTGGTAGTTTGAATACTATGGGTTGCCAAATGAGTTTGTCAGACAGACACTCAGAAAATTGTGCTAACAACTTATCCAAATCAGCCTTCATGTCATCTGAGAGATCTATACCCTTAAAATGGTTATGCATCAGAAAGTCACCATCCTCAGGGCCAGGATCATCCATTACCATCAACACTTTGTGACAAGATGACACATCGGGACAAGTGAAGGGCTTTAATTGGTTAACATAAACCACCTTGTAGTGTGTTTTGGTATTGTCTTTTATAGTTGACATCACCAATGCGAGATACTACTTTGTATGGACCTTCCCCGCTAGTACTCAAAGCTTTGCTAAGTCCAGGGGTTTTCCACAACACTAAAGAACCTACCTCAAATGTTCTAAGTTTGACACTATTGTGGGTCTGGCCTCCGACAGGAAGAGAAGACGGAGAAAGAAGTGAGGGAAGAAGAGTTGAAGACTGGACTGAAAAGATAGCCAGCAATGATTCTGTTTGTACACATGTGTTGTTTCTTTTTTTGTGTGTCACGTAGCTCATAGTGGGCGTGGTCATTATTTATTGCATTATTTATGTTTAATTCATCCGTGTATGATGTGCGTGTGCTGGCCTATAGAAGTCTTGGCCGCGCATGCGTCAAGCAGTCTGTTCTGTGATAACTAGTTTGGATAAAACCTATAACTTAGGTGTCTCTTGCCTGCGTGTCTTTACGGGCCCAGTGACCTCCGCATAAAGGTGCTGGTGAACTCAACCGACCTTCGGCGAATGGTGGGGGACAGATTCTGGTGGCGGCGTACCTCCAGGTTGCCAGATGGGGAGACCTCAAAGCCCTCCGACGACTGCGGACCTACAATTGGTGGCAGCAGTGTGCCTTCGACGCTCTAAAGAAGCGAAGGAGACGTCCACAGCCCCATACCACCATCGATAGACTTGGCTACAAACTGTTTCACATTGGTATTGTGTATCTTTTCTTTTTGTTGCGCACTACGCATGCTCGCTATTTTTGCGGTTTTGTATACGCTTGTCTATTCTTGTTGTGCTCACAACATTTTGGCGTTTTGTTGTATACGTATTTGTTTATTTTTGTTGTGCTCACGATTTTTTGTGCTTTTGTATAATTTTTGTTTCATCTCGTTACTGTCTGTCTTTGTAGGCTGTAAACGTCTTCAAGGTCTGGATGGGCAGGTTGGATGAGTACGAGAGCACAGCCGGGTAGAAGGTGCAAGGCGAAACTAACAAAGGAAGAGCTAAGTACTGCAAGCCGGCCATCTCAATTACACTCGGAAGTGTTGCTGGAAGGTGGTGAGAGCGGTGTTGTCTAGTAGTGAAAGTAGTGGGATTGTGATAGAGAGTTCTGGGAGTGAGAGTGGAAATACTGTTGTGGGGAGTATGGATGACTTGGGAGAAGTGATAGAAGAGGTAGAGGGACGTGAGCCAGTAGGTTCTGGAGTACATGGTGATGTTGTGGGTGTGGTGAGACGTGCAAGAGAGGGGAATGCTGCTAGATAGGGTAGGGATGATGGCATTGAGAGTGATGACGAGTTGTCCAACCGGGAACTGATGAGCATTATAAAGTCCCTTGCCCGTGGTTGCCCTGTTATGCCATCCCATGATACTTCCTTGACTGACCAGACAAGGAAGGTGCAAGGTCTAGCCCATCACTTGGCTCAGGTAGAACGAGTCTTGGAAGTAAGCTAACCTCTGAATTTAGTTCCGATGTTAAGGGTATGAATCCGCTCCAGAATTATGTCCACTTAAAAGGGTTGATGGATTCTGTGAATATGACAGTGGGTGATCGTAAAGATGTCTTGCTGTTCTTTGCTTCTGCCATCTACAGGCAAAGCTTACCGAGTTATCAGAGGTCCATTATGGACAGCCGTGAAATCACGTCTTTTAAGGAGCTAAATAAGCTTGCGCTGTTATTACACACAACTGACGCAGATAGAACAGATGTATACGACAATGACAATAAGCCGGCATAGTCTGCTACTCGTGCCAGCAACCTGGTCACAAAGCCCCAGATTGTCCAAACAGAACGGAACGTGCTCCCAGGGAGCAGGGCAAGGCAGCTGAAGGTGGCAGAAAATATCTCTGCCTCAAAACCGGGAACAAGCCCCTCAATGCCAGCTGGGTGGCAGTGACTGCAGGTACCCCAGTTGTGAGTGGTAAGGTAAATGACAACATTTGTGAGATAGTGCTTGACACAGGTGCTGAGATTACAGTAGTGCCAGGGTGTCTGGTGTATGAATCCCAGATACTCCCGGATACGATAGAGGTTTGGGGGGCAACGGGAGTGCCAGTCCCCTTGTGCACTGCCAATGTAGAATTTGAGATTGATGATACAACATTTGAGTCAAGAGTTGCTGTTGCCCAGCAGGGCATGTTAAATGGCAAAGTTTTGTTTTCGGTCCCGATGGATGGACCAATGGCAAAGCGGCTCCTTCTGGGTGCCGCTTCCCTCTTGCCCAAGAATGAGGGGAGGCGGGGCACTCCGGACACCCAGTCATCCTCTTTGGAGGATGCAGAGGTAGCTCTGAGCGATGACGAGATGGTGGATGCTTCGCAGTTGTTTCCTGAGCACTCCGAGGATGCCCAGGTCAGAAGTTGGATGGCCTCCCTAGCCCAAGAGACCAGAGCCATGAAGGATATGGCCACAGTAGATCCTGTTCCACTTGTGGAACAAGACGATCCTGTAATTGGTGATCAGAGTGTTGAGAGTAGTATGGTGAACAATGACCAGAGTGACGTGAATTGCTCTGACAGTAACCCAGACGAGTCTATGTGTTTGGGGTGCCCTAGGAGCATGGATTTGTCGGACGTGGATGAGTTGAAATCCCAGATGAAGGATGATGATTCATTGAAGCAGTGTAGGGAGCTAGCCAGTAAGTCTTTCAGTGAATACCTGTGGGTATATGGGTTACTTTTTCATAGAGTTGTTGGGCCAGACGGTGAAGAGATAGATAGGCTGGTGTTGCCCAAGCTCAAGAGAGCGAAAGTCTTGGAACTAGCACATGACAAATGTAGTCATGTCGGGGTGAGGGGCATGGAAAAGCTCCTTAATGCCAAGTTCACTTGGCCAGGCATGAGTAATGACGTGATTCAGTATGTTAAGTCTTGTGATGTCTGTCTCAGAGTTAATGCTGCTGGCAATAAGGCAGCAAAGATGGTTGAGCGGCCGATCATTTCAGTACCGTTTGACTCGATTGCTATCGATATAGTCGGGCCTCTACCCAAAGCCAAGGGTGAAGTGAAGTTTCTGCTTACCTATATTTGTATGGCCACTAGATGGCCTGAGGCAGCACCTATGCGGACTTGCTCTGCTCATGAAGTGACTAGCTGTCTGGTTGACATTGTGTCTAGGACGGGGATCCCGATGAGAGTTCTGTCAGATCGGGGTAGTGTTTTTATGGGACAAGTGATGGCAAACATATGTGACATGTTGGGGATAGATAGGATTGCTACGTGTCCTTACAGACCCCAGAGTAACGGAGTTGTTGAGCGGCTTCACGGCACACTAAAGCCGATGTTGGTTAAGGCTGTGGAGTCAGGCGTTGACTGGGCGTTTTTCTTGCCATTGGCATTATTCGCCATTAGGCAGGTGCCCAACAGGGACGTTGGCTATTCTCCCCATCAGTTAGTTTACGGTAGGAACATGTTAGGTCCTCTTGATCTGTTGTATTCTGGCTGGGTAGATGATGTCTTTGATAAGGTAAATGTGGAAGAGTGGGTGTTACTTCTTCAAGATAAGCTAAAGTTGATGCATGATTTGGATATGACCAATGAGAGTCAGTGTACAGAGAATAGGTGTCTGTCTTTTAATAAGACTAAAAGTGATCAGTGTCTAGAAGTAGGGTGGTCTAAAGTGTTGCTTAGGATCTCAGGGATGCATGCTTCCCTGCAAGCATCCTGGGAAGAGCCTTACGAAGTGCTTGAGAAAGTCTCTCGTGTAACTTATAAGGTATGGAAAGGTGAAGGACATACAGTCCGTGTGGTACACATAAACAATACTAAGGTGTATGGTGTGCGTGAGACGAATGTGCATTCTATCAGTGTGGTAGCAGAAGAGGATGAGGAAATGTGTGCTGATTGGGATCGTAAATCTGTTCTCAGTAGTACTAATTGTGATAGATTTGAGGGGCGTGAATTGGCTGAGGTTTTATGTGCAATAGATAGTTACTTTTCTGATGCTCCAGGTATTTGTAAGGTTGGGAAGTGTGTGATCAAGTTGTGTGATGGAGCTGAGGTTGTGAATTTACCTCCACGTCAGTTGCCTGTGGGGATTAGAAAGGGTGTGGAAGACGAACTTGAGAAAATCTGTTCTCAGTAGTACTAAAGATGCTGAACTCTGGTGTGATTGTCCGCAGTGACTCTGAATGGGCTAGTCCATTGGTCCCAGTTCGTAAGAAAGATGGCTCTGTGAGAATCTGCATTGACTTTCGTGAATTAAACCGTAGAACCCCACTTAGGCGATTTTGGCTGCCAACTTTGACAGAAATTCTTGAGAATGTGGGATCTAGTACTTGTCTGTTGAAACTGGATTTGACTTCCGGATTCCATCAGGTTAAAATGGATGAAGCTAGCATGGAATTAACCTCGTTTGTGTGCCCAGCAGGAAAGTTTATGTTCAAACGTATGCCCTTTGGGCTTAAAAATGCCCCGGCGATCTGTCAAGCCATCTTGGAAGAAGTGCTGCGGCCAGTGAGTAGTGTGAGTCGTAACTACATAGACGACGTTATTGTGTTTAGTCCAGATTGGGGAAGGCATTTTGTAGATTTGAGGAAGGTTATTGAGTGCTTGGGAGAAGCTGGACTTAGAATAAAGAGGGTGAAGTGCGAGTTTGGGAGGAAATTCATGGAGTATTGGGCCATCAGATTGGTTGTGGGTGTGTTGAGGTGCCAGAGGCTAGGGTGACTGCCATGGCTGAATTCAAACGGCCAGTGTCAAAGAAGCAGTTGAGATCATTTCTTGGAAGTATGAGCTACTATCGCAAGTTCGTTGACGGTTTCTCCAAGTGGTCCTCTGTCCTATCCCCGGCTACTGCTCTCTCCTCGCCAGCTCGTGTCGTTTGGACTGAGGAGAGGGATACGGCTTTCAAAGCCTTGCATGAGTCTTTATGTAAGCGTGTCGTGTTATTTGTACCTGTATGTAGTGATTTATTTAGTTTATATACTGATGCATCTGGCCCAGAGGGGAAGAAGAGCTACCGGTGGCATTTTTCAGCCGCCAACTGAAGGGAGCCGAGCTGAACTACTCAGTTACGGAGTTGGAATCCCTCGCTACTGTTGCTGCCGTGTCGTATTTTGACTATTATCTGTATGGTAGAACTGTGACTGTCTTTACAGATCATCGAGCCTGTGTCTCCTTGCTAACCAGCAGCCATCTGAACAAGCGTCTCATGTGGTTTGCACTTAAGTTACAAGACAGGGATATATCTATCAAGTTTTGACCTGGACGGGCCAATGGGAATGCCGATCGATGGTCTCAGCAGACAAGGCTGGACTGGAGTGGACGAGTCGGAGTCCATCCCTGATGTTGTTTGTCAGGTCCAACCAGAGGGTTTGGCCTAGTCTGGCGTCGCCGATCCTTTTCCTTCTATTATTATTATGCGTGGGCGAAGGACAAGGGTCTGGTGAAGCTAACGTATACTACTTGTGCAACCGCACACGCAGCTTATAGCTGCGTGCCAATCAGATTGCTTGAAATAGTCACGTGCCTTTAGGGAAAAGTCTGCGTGGCACGCCTTCTTCTTGGATACGGATGGAACGGTTAGTGAAATCAGCGTTTTTGAGACTTGGGATACCCAGTGTCTACAACCAGATTTAGCTGGACCACCACAAGCAACTGAAGACTGGACTGAAAAGATAGCCAGCAATGATTCTGTTTGTACACATGTGTTGTTTCTTTTTCTTTTCTTTTTTGTGTCGCGTAGCTCATAGTGGGCGTGGTCATTATTTATTGCATTTATGTTTAATTCATCCGTGTATGTGCGTGTGCTGGCCTATAGAACTCTTGGCCGTGCATGCATCAAGCAGTCTGTTCTGTGATAACTAGTTTGGATAAAACCTAATTTTGGTGTCTCTTGCCTGCATGTCTGTACGGGCCCAGTGACCTCCGCATAAAGGCACTGGTGAGCTCAAACGACCTTCGGCGAACGGTGGGGGACAGATTCTGGTGGCAGTGTACCTCCAGGTTGCCAGTTGGGGAGACCTCAAAGCCCCCGGACGACTGCAGACCTACAACTATGTGCTTTCTCACGGTTCCTTGCATGAGCTGTCTGGAAACGATCATTAGTGGCTGATAAAACAGTATTTAAATTTTGCTGCCTATAGAACTCTTGGCCGTGCATGCATCAAGCAGTCTGTTCTGTGATAACTAGTTTGGATAAAACCTAACTTTGGTGTCTCTTGCCTGCATGTCTGTACGGGCCCAGTGACCTCCGCATAAAGGCACTGGTGAGCTCAAACGACCTTCGGCGAACGGTGGGGGACAGATTCTGGTGGCAGTGTACCTCCAGGTTGCCAGTTGGGGAGACCTCAAAGCCCCCCGACGACTGCAGACCTACAACTATGTGCTTTCTCACGGTTCCTTGCATGAGCTGTCTGGAAACGATCTTTAGTGGCTGATAAAACAGTATTTAAATTTTGCTGACGATTGAACATAAAGTCAGTAACATTGAGGGGAATATTAGCAGGATCTAGCCAGTAAGACTTAAGAGTGGTGGGGATGTGAGGAGTTTCATGACCATATTGCAGCTCAAAGGGAGTAAAGCCTCAGACTTATTAATATTATAAATAAGTTCTTACATGCCTACCAATATAATCAGCATGTGTTGTAATTGCTCTACACATCACAGTAAGCCACAAGAGTGTAACTCTCTATAGATAGAAAAAACATTGAAATAATGATTGCTGTGTTTTTTTTTGTTTTTTGTTTTTGGCTTTATGTAAATAAGATACAATATGATGTCATGATAGGTAAAGAATAACAGATGACCTCAACACAAATGACACGAAGCTATCTATTTGAATTTTTCTCTCTTTTCTTTAGTTGACACTACTTCTACCTTTAGTATCCATATATATTATGGTGATAGGTCTGATAGATTTGGGGTAAGTAGGATCAGTTTCATTAGAGGCTAAAGTGGAAAAACAGGTAATCAAATAGGGAAATCCTATTGAAAAGGTAGTGAAAATGATGGTTGTGGAATAGAATAGTCCAGTTGAGACTGAGAAAGGATGGTAATGGAATAGAAGAGTCCAGTTGAGACTGAAATGGAAAGGATGCTTGTGGACTATAACCATCAAATTGAGATGGTAGTGGAAAGGATGATTGAGGAATAGCAGAGTCCAATTGAGATGGAAAAGAGAATGATTGTGTTGGAATAGAAGAGAGTCCAGTTGACTTGGAATAGAAGAGTCCAGTTGAGATGGAAGTGGAAAAAACTGTGGGATAGAAGGATCAAATTGAGATGAAAGTGGAAGGGAAGATTGTGGAATAGAAAAGTCCAGTTGAGATTGTAGTGGAAGAGATGGTTGTGGAATTTCAGAATCAAGCTGAGATGGAAGTGAAAACGATTGTGTTGGAATAGATGAGTCCAGTTGAGATGGAATTTAAAGAAGATGGTGATGATAAATTAGAAGAATCCGATAGAGGCAGAAGTGGAGAAGATGGTGGTAGAATGGAAGAGTCCAGTCATGAAAAAGACAATTGTGAAATGGAAAGAGTCTAGTTGGGGAAATCTAGGACTTGAAACATTGAGTTAGTTCCATGCTGGGAGTGAATATGGAATTGTAGGTGTTGAAAAGAATGGTTTTAGACACATCTCCTTTTTCCCACATTCTGGAATATTGTTATAACATTTTCAGGTCATGATTTTTGTATTGAGTTGTTATGGCAATGAAAGTGGTCTATTTAAGTGGGAATGATAGCCAACTAGTAGTGTGTGTTTGATTATGTGACACTATCACAATTTCCACATGATACTTGTGCATAAGATGTAGCTGAATCTGTGATGATATAGAAACACAATAATATTATAATACTGTAGCACAAGATAATAATCCTAGTCGCTCATGGTAATCTTAAATACTTACAATATTTGAAGCAATATCATAATGACTGATCGTAACATTTTTGAAACTGATTAGTCCACTCATCCAGAATCGATTAGTGTTAGGTGAGTCTCCATGCATCAACATTTGCCTTTCCTTGTTTTGTTTCTCTGTGGATACACATTCTTTTCTCCATTTATTACAATTGAATTCATACTCATATGAATCGTTAGAAACAATGGCAGAGTACACATCATAATGGTCAGCAGGATTTAAACCAGAAATTGTAACCATGACTTTAGGTATTAATCTCCTAAGTTCATTAAAACACCATGACTGTATATGCCTAAAGTAAGTTGTTGAGAATATTTATAAGATGGCCCTGCATACTTTCCTCTATTTGACATCATCATCATCTCATTGCTTACACCGTTGAATTTCTTCCACATTAATATTTATCTACAAGGTCTACCACTATAGGCTGGCTACTTGCAGCCATCTCAGGAGAGTACAGCTATTCACTTACTGTGGTTGACTAGAATCAGTGGTGGCATGGAGAGTTACCTCATTGCAAACCTGTAAAACTTCTGATTCCTGAAAGGAATGTGTCTTTTTATACACTAATCCTGTGAAAAGTGCTACTTGTGATATCCTTGGCACTCACTGTTTTATGTTCAAGTTATGTTGTCTGCATCATTAGCCATTAATTGTTTTATGTTTTGTAGTCAACTGGCACCACTAAGTGGTTTAATTGTTCTGAGTCATATATATTATATAGTCCTGCTACTTTGTAAAAAGTCAGCCTGTCATGTGTATGTCAAGATTTGATTGAATTGTAAATTAAAGATTAAATTGACATTGTCTTAACTCTGCTCACTGTTGTGTCCTGTCCATAAGGATACCCAGTGCACCTTTACTTGGATACCACACTACGTGGATGTGATCTTTTATTCCTAAATACATTTCATTAGAAACAAATTGTTTGTCATTCATATACTTATTAACTCCTATCTGGCCAAAGCTATTGATACAAAGGTAATAAAGAACTTCAATGATCATTGATCCCACTGAAGTTAGGGGAATAAATAAAGAGCCTATTAACAAGTTTTTTGTCTTCACAATAAGGTATTAAATAGATGTAAAGTCTCGCTAAGATTCTGCATGAATTTGAAAAAGTATAGCAAAATACATGAAAATGTGTGTAGCTAGCTGTTTCAACTTCGCCTCTTTAGCTTTAGTTGGCTCTAGTACCCTTTGTAGAATCTCTAAGGAAGAGAGGTAAACTGGAGTAGTCTACAAGGTTACCTGTTAAGATATTCATCATGTCTATGTGAGCGAGACTAGAGCACTGAAGAAAAGAGTGACAGACAGCTGCAAGAATATGTGATGTTTAAAATGGCATTGTAGTAAACCCTCACCAACACAACTACCACATAGACTGGGGAGGTGCCAGAGTAGCTAATAGGGAAGTAAAGTCACTTGAACAAAAGCTAGTATAGCAAATATGAACTAGACAAGACATGATGCAAAACTATGACCATACCAATCATCATCCTGCTTACAATTATTGAAGTCATGTGAGTAATCTTGTACCTCATTGACTGAGTGTGGAAAAAAAATGCACTAAACTATACAAAGCCTTTCAATATTACCTGTTACTAAAAGTATACGGCAGCAATTATCTTATGTCATTGTCTTATGTTAAAACTGCACTGCATATACCTCTAAATATGAAATAATATTACACCCAACCTTGTCTTAGGTTAAATTAAGACATAAAAATATATGAATAAAATGACAGAGGTAGATAATGAATTATTGTTCTTTGATGTCACTTATGGAGTCTTCAATACCCTCCATTAAATCTTCATTCAAATACTTATCCGTGCCACCTTTTATGGGATCAAAGTCTGCCACAGCCTGACTTTTCCTTACAGCTGCTAGTTAGTAATTAGAAGGCCTTCTATACCGATAGGATCCCGGGCATCCTCGGCTCCAAGACCGAACCTGTAGCCATCAGTACCTTGTGCTGGCATTATGAAACACACAGGTACTCTACCAATGTCAGGAACTTATCTGCTGCTTCCTCTAGATAATAATTTCATGTGAGAAAGGAATGATGACGGGAGGGGGAAAGAAAATACATGAAACAGTGCCATAGGTAGGCCCTGCCAGATTATGCTCACTAAAACATTTGTGATCTTGATAACCTCCTTGTTTTTTTCTTTCCTGAATTCTCACATCAACCAATTGACCCTTGGATTACCTGTATATTTGGCTTCAGCTGAAGAAAAGAGTATTTGATTTATATAATGGTATTGACTAGAGAGAACTGACTTAATCGCTCATTTCATAACACCTTGACTTATTGCTGCAATAATACGCTATAGTCCACTTACTTATATATAGAATAGTATGACTAGTGATGGGCTTCAGCACAAATGGAGATTGAGCTGATCTGACTGAAATTCAAATTGAATGCTTAACTCTTTTAATAATAATGTCTTAGGTAGATGTTTTGATTAATTTATTTGTGCTATTATTGAACAACACAACTCTTTTGCACACACATACAAACTTCTTCACTGGATACACCAGCACAACACTTACATCATAATGTCTTCGCATTATGACAATTGGGCAATTGACTTTCTAGGAATGAGCAATTAAACTTCAGAGGAAGATACAGGTAAGGATCGATAAACAAAGGATTCTTCTTTGGTCTATTGTACCAGAGCTCTAGAGTTTAAAACATTGTATTGTATTCTCTTAGTGACTTGACTATTGAACAGTTTATTATCAAGTAAAAACAATCTGTTACTCAAGGTGTATAGCTATGACAACTGTGCATTAACCAGGTAACTCACAATTGCCACTAATAGAATGTAAATGAACTCTGCTAAGTTTGTAAGACCTAACTGCGAATGTCTGTTCTTTCTGTCTCTGTAGCTTTTGATTTTTTTCCTGGCATTATTTCAAAGTCTTTTCACCTAAATTTCTTGCACCCACACTAATGTTTACATTAAAGTAGCCTCTGGTGGGGGTGCAGTCAAACTGCATGGGCAAATTTGAAGCAGCAGAGGGACAGTCGAACTACATAGGCAAATTTGAAGGAAATTCTTAGGCTTATCTCTAACAAAATGGCGATGTTTGAGCTATCCAAAAACTGGTGTGTATAGATGGTAGAATAGATGCTTAGGTGGTATGCTTACTGGTCCTTTAGTTGTAGGAAACACCTCAAAATGTTTTAAGCAAACATTTGCTAGCATTTCAAGTCCTATAACCCTTTCATCATTGGATATTCAGGATTGGGATCGATAATGATAACTATGTAAAGAGGATGTTTTATTGTGTCCAGGAGGATGGGACACAAGTTTGAATGGGTAAGTATGATGGATAACATAATTTTATTTAATGTTATCAATATTTCAATGAAGTACTACTGGGAAAACAGAAATGTCTCTTGTAAAGAGTGCAATAAGGTTACATAACTAATGCTGACTTGTCTTCTAAGCAGTTCACTTCGTTTAGTAATGTTTTAAAGAAATACAATGGTGTCTATTCTAATCTCAAGTCACTGTGCTGGTATCAGCGACTTAAATCTGAGTGGCAAGCACAAGCAGCTAATTGAATCTCTGTTTCCATGATAATAAAAGGGGTGTTCCCCATGGAGTTGAATTGGGTGGAAGGGGGGGGGGTTAAACTGTTAGCATAACAATGATATTAATTTTCCAAAAATTGTTTTGGCATGCCACTTAAATAGTGAATGAAACCACTCTATGTTAGTGACAGAAGTAGTACGACAGTTATAAATCACTGAGTTCATCGCAGAATCACTATAACTGTCGGAGTCTCATTATCACTTTTATCAGATGTGGATTTTGGCTAGAGGGCCAGATACTGTGGCTAAAGTGAGGGCCAGACCATCGGCAAATGTAACTATTAGATCTATGGAAATTCTTGAGGCCACACAATTGCATAGGTGAGGACTAAACGTAACTAGCTCAGAAGCCATACTCAATCCCGTAGTCTCTTCTACAACAGCTGTTATGGAGATTTCCATCGAGCATGCGCACATTCATGACGTCATGTTTACGTATGAGAACCGGAAGAATCAGCCACAATACGTCACTACTTTGAGGGTGCCATCCCATTTCTGAATATTTTTATAAAAAAAAACAGCTCTATTTTGCTCAATTTTGTTTTACATAGCTTTGGTATTTAGCAACCATAAACTTAAGCCATTTATCTATGGTTTGGTGTAATAAAAATACTCCAGTTCAAAAATGTAGAAATCCCAGCTTAAACACTTTTATTTAATAAAATGGAAATATTGGCCTATGTAATAGTTAGAGCATAAGCGCTTGGGTACTGGTGCATTTAGTGCACTGAAGCCCAAGGGCCCGTAGGCCCTAGGGCTTTGTGCACTAAATCCAGTGCTCTAATTATTTTAGATCTCTAACTATTTTAGATCTCTAACTATTTTAGATCCCATTTACCCAGGCCTGCCCAGTTTCCATTAGCAACTTTGTTTATCAGCATTTTGGTGTCAAGCAATTCTTCCATGTTTCTGGCCCAAAATTAAAATTCAATTAAAATTCAATTGAAGCACCCAGAAAGTTTACTTTAGCAAGTTTACTTTAGCATTGTAGCTGCCAGCTGTTATCTCCAGATCTAACTCTACCTTGGGCTGCTCAGCTCTAAGCAGTAAAGCAGCTAGCTATGGTAAATTCCTGCGGTATGAGAGTGGCAGCAGGTAGTCTCCACTAGGTTGGTAAAGGGTCTGGCTAAGCGAGACTAGGCAGCAGGAGAGTTATATGATAGGGCTGGTCCATATAGGTGTGGATATGAGAGAGTAGTAGACCCTCCATATCCGGCCTCACATCTGCTCCCTGCTTTATCCCCTATTCTATTAAACTAAAACTCAAAAATAGCAATACCCCAAGGGTGGTTAGTATGCACAGTTCATATACCTAAAGGCAAAAAATAGTGCACACTTACCAAGTTAGTACACCTAGTAACAATATAGCAACGGGATCTAAGAAATTTAATGTAATTTTATGAGCCAGTGTAAGTGACTGCTTACAACAAACAAAAAAAGAAAAAGTAAATGCACTTAGCCAACTGGTATACAGATGCTAAAGTTTCGAGATGAACGGAGGTTGAGTTAGCTCCAGGTCTTAGTCTAAACTGGATGTTAAGTTAGTGCCCTGTTTTAAAGGCTTCAGCAAGCTTCCTGGGGTAAAGAAAGAAGTCTTTAGATTCTTTTTTTTTCCTGATGATTGAAATTTTTTCTTTAATATTCGTGGTGGAGTAGAAAGGGAATTGAAAGGCAAGAAGTACCGCCATCTTGCAGCATTGAGAGTGAACAATCAGTCTTTACGATGAGGAAGTACGGAAATCTTTAGAAGAGCAAGACTCAAAAGAAAACATTACCCGACTTGAGAAAGTCGTGTCGTTGTAAGGGATAAATGAAAAGCGAAAAATTGAGAATATTCCACCCAAAGAATTAGACAAGACTTCTCGCGGAGTGCAAGCAGTAGTCTATATGAACCGAGCACTCTTACTTCCATTCAAAGATGTTTGGATAGACATCTGACAAAAGACCATCACAACCATGCAGCATCATAAGAGATTCTGAGTACGATACTTTCCAATTCAATATATTTTCTACGTAAAGGCACTCAATAGACCACGCCCGGGTGTATTAGGGGGACGGGCAATTTGGCTAATCAAAACATTAGTTACGGTTACGTATAACCCACCTACTGCACTGTAAATCGTCTTGCGGCCACCCTGTCTTGACTTGAAAATGACCTTTTTCACGTATTTTTTCTTGAGTCTGGTTGTAGTATATTCGACCAGTGTTGAAAGCGCTAAATTACGTAAGCTTCGCTATTCACCCATTAATTTCATTGATAATTTTCATTTTTGCAGAGTCTTACAATGTCAATAGTGACTTAGTGTCTGTTTCTGGCTTCTCTTCGGGGGCGTTCTTTGCCGTTCAGTTCCACGTTGCGTTCTCAAAGGATGTCGTGGGAGTTGGAGCAGTGGGGGGAGGTATGTACAGTAACTAGAAATGCCTGTGAATTAATGGGAACATTTTTTTCCCCTCTCAGGTCCATACTGGTGCGCTCAAAACGGTTTATCCATAGCAGTTAATGCCTGCACAATATTTCCAGAGCTGATTTCAGTGCCTGAGCTGGTCAACATAACCTACACTGTAGCACAATCCCTCAAAATAGACGATCCATCTAATATGAAGAATGACAGAGTTTACCTTTTCTCCAGTATTAATGACTCTGTTGTAAGACCAGGTAAGCATGTTGCAGTATAATAATATGCTTACATTAATATGATTTATACTAATCAGGTGTTGTCAGAAAACTCGAGGAGTATTACAAACAGTTCACGATGAACATAGAGAGTCAATTCTCCTTACTTGGTGAACATGCTGTGGTCAGTGTCTGTATGTTTAATGGTTCAAAGCAGAGATAATTTTTTGTTTCTCATTTTAGGTCACCAATGACTATGGGAATTCTTGTGATGCCCTGGTATCACCATTTATAAACAACTGCAATTATTCTACAGCATTTTATTTACTTAATCAGATTTATAATGGAGATGTCAACAAGGCACTTTCCTCTTCTGCCAAGGAAGAAAATGTAAGATAATATTAGCTGCAGATGGTTTTATGTTTGTGTGCTTGTTTGTTTGGGAATGAATCGAACTGAATAAGATGTTATTGTTTTTATATCTAACATTGGCTAATTATGTACTTGTTTTGTGAGCAGATGCGGCCAACGTAAAAAACAACAACTAACTCTTCAAAAAAATACTTAATAATGTGTATAGTTTATTCTTAGCTACCAGACCAAAAAAAAAAAAAAAAAAAAAAAACAATTCTGGGGATATTAGCTCAGTGGCAGATCCAGTAGGGTTCGACTTGGTTTGTCCAACCCCCCCCCCCCTGCCACACCCCACTTGTTTGCTATATTTTATTTTGTATTTTATTATTGCATTTTATCATTTTTCTTTGCTGACAGTTGATGGAGTTTGATCAGACAGAGTTTGGGGCAGTTGAAAATGCATCCTTGGATTCCACAGGATATATCTATGTTCCCTCAAACTGCAGAAGCAAGCAGAAACAATGTCGCCTTCACATTTCATTTCATGGCTGCAACCAAGGAAGGTTCGATATTATCTTTTGAAGATACATTTCTTTAACTTGTACATTCTCCTCTTTGTTACTCCTTCCATGTAGAGTGTTTGTATCAGATGCTTATGCCAGACATGCAGGGTTCAATGAAATGGCAGAAGAAAATGATATCATCATGCTCTATCCACAAGCTACACGTTCCTTTACAGCTCCGCTTAATCCTTCAGGATGTTGGGACTTGTAAGCAGAAAATTTTGCTATGGCTAAGTAACGTACAATCTGTTTAAAATTCAATTACTGAAATCTTTGCAGGTACTTAATGCATTTTCAATAAATTAGCTAATTTTAGTCTATAGACTACAACTTGGCAGAGGGAAAATGTTTGATAATCATGACTTTTCTTTGATACAGGTTCAGTTTGGTTAGCATCAGAACTAATTCCAGTGAATTCAAAAAATTTTTTTTGCAAAGTAGCTACTGCTTGTAGTTTAGAATTAGAACACCATTAAGTCCAACTTCTAGTCAAGTGTTCTTTCAATTCTGGTTCTCAATGGACGCTCGTGTGGGAAATAGCATTTTAACAATTTAAAAAAAATTAGTTTCAATGCAAGATTTTGTAGGACCTCTATAGGATCCTATTTCAATAGGTGGCAATCAGGTAGGTTGCAGATCAGTCTCATAGTTATAATGTGATAGTTTGAGAGGGAAATAAATTAGCCATTACAATGCTTTAATTTATTTTTAGGTGGGGCTATACATCTTCGGATTATGGTATGTTTTTTTTTTTTTTACTTCAGTGATAGGCACTCTTGGGTGCAAGGAAATTGGTTATGCTACTCAAATTAGCTATCTGATCATAAAAAATGTATAAGGTGGTTCAGTAGATGTAATAAGCTCACCTCTTTCTTTGTCTGTCACCCAAGCAAAAAATAATTATTTCAAACAGCTTAGAAATAGAGAAATAAGAGGAAAATCTTTCTTTCTTAGAGACACAGAAGCTAAAAGTTAGAACATTATTTATTTTACTCCATACTTCTATCAATATTATTGCTTTTGTTGTTGCTAATAGCAAATAAAGATGGTATTCAAATGGCCCAAGTGAGAGCAATGATGGACAGGCTGATAATGACCTCTGAATGTAGAGAGACACTACACAGTTCTGTTATCTTCATATTTGTGATTTGCATCATTGCTATTAACTTGCTAGTGTAAATATATCACCTAACGTAGTACAGTCATTGATTTTTATTTTTCTGATTAGCTGTGAGTCAATTTTGCCTTTAGAAACTACTGTATCATTGTTTATTGTTGTTATTTAGGCCTTGATAAAATTATTCTTTTTTTTGTGCCTATTATTCAATTCTTGTGTTCTTAAAAATTTTACCTATTATTATTTTTAGATGACCTACTATTCTTTTGAAAATCCCTATTATTCTTTTCTAAAAGGCATGAAATCTAGTTAATTAGCCAAGCCAGAACTCTTGGAATTAACAGTAGCTATTAAAAAAAATTCTCGCACAGTCAAACAATATTCTATTAACATAATTGTAATGAAATACCAAAGGTGCCAATCCTTAGCGCTACTAAGCTATTACAAAATCATTTCAGACCAAGTGAATAACTTATTGGCTATTCTAATCAGTGTTTTCTCCAAAATCAGCCCAAATTAAAAAAAAAAGTGGCACCATAAAAGGTCTTAAATCTTCGTTCTGAGTAAGTTCATACCTAAAGTATTGTTAGTCATATTCACAACATTTTTTTGTTATTTTATCTGTTTACTGTTAGGAAGGCCTTCACATTAGCCTTGTATGGCTAGTTGGTCATTTTCCTGTATGATCTATTACACCAAACTATTAAAAAAAAAGTATTCCAAAATCAGAGTGTGGCAGACAGACAAACACAGGACGACTACTATAACCCTCTCGGGTATGTACCTGAGGGTTAGCTGAATAGTCTTAAGTGTTTCAATCTAATGCTGCAGAAATTGCTGGATTAGTAGTAGCTACTTATCAGCCAACATGTTAGTAGCTATAATCAATCTCATGCAACTTCTCCATGGTGAATAAATTATTATTAGACAAATCTTCACAGGAAACCACACACTAATATGTAGCTCTGACTCCAGAGCAGCAACAGTTTCTAGAATTTAAGCACATAATTATTAGTATTTGGCCATCCATTATTCTCAATTCTTCTGGTTACCTATTATTCCCAAAATATTCCAGAATAATTTATCAAGGCCCATTATTATTACTAGTTACTGTTTCCATTTGGAAACTACAATTGGACAACAATGTGTTAATGGCAATGAAAGGATACTATCAAATTGGAAGACCAGCAATATGTCATGTCATCTGCTGGCATTGGTATCCATCTCCACTACCTGGATTTATCAATCCCTAGTTTACTTGGGATGTGAAGCACTTACTTAACTCACAGCTTATTTACTCTCTTTCCCGCCCAACCTTCTGTCTCTCCCCCCTTCCCCCCATTTAAAGGACTGACTGTGAGATGTGGTGAGGGCTATGACAATTTACTCTGTCATCATTGGGTATTGGAATACAGTAGACTCTCCAAATATAGAACAATATGGGACAATGTTCTACTGTCCACTATCTTGGGAGTGTCCTTTTATAGGTTGCTATGAACTCAAGATCAAATGAGTACTTCAAGCTAATATAATAAGATGTTAGGCGCCATTTCCCTAGTAGTACTGGATGGTGGAATACAACATTGAGTTTATAGATTCAAACATTGGTGAAAAAAATTCTTAATTGTTACAGCACTATTAATGAAGCATTTTGGATGCTAGCTGATAGCTAGCAACTGTTGATAAACTCTTTGGTAGATTTATCTCTTTTACATAATTGCATTCCAGTATCCTCCTATATCGACACATTCAAACTAGTTCTTTGTAGCTCCCTTAACTATTACTGTACATCATACCAGTACTTGACCACAACATCATACCGTCGACCCTTCGACTATGGCAACCATTACCTATTAGATATACGCACGATTATTAATATTTTGCGAATTCAGCCCCTCCCAGGCCAACCAAAAAGGCATTTGAAGTAAGGTGATCAGATGTTTACCTTTTTAAGCCTGCTCTTAATTTCTTTGAATAGTATAGAATGTGCTGCACCTAACTTGAGTAAGTTTAAAGCCTGTTTGGCTCACTAACCAGATTGTAAGTGTGAAAACTCGTATGTAGAGTCTTACAATGTGAGCCGCGAACTAATTTCAGTTTCTGGTCTCTCTTCTGGGGCATACTTTGCTGTTCAGTTCCATGTTGCATTCTCAAAGGATATTATGGGAGCTGGAGTAGTGGCTGGAGGTACTCAATGCACCATCACAGGCTAATAATGCCAGCAAAGTGTAAATATTGGTATTTGTTACTACAGTTTGTTGTTGTTGGCTAAAGGTCCATTCTGGTGTGCTCAGGACAATGTATACATTGCACTGAATTCCTGTATGAAGTATCCGGAATTGATTTCAGTGTCTGAGTTAGTTAAAATAACCTACTCTACAGCTCTCTCTCTCACTATAGACAGTCCGTCAAACATGAAGAACGACAGGGTTTACCTCTTCTCTGGATCCCAAGACACTGTTGTAAAGCAAGGTATGTGTGTGTATGCTTTGCATGTTCACCTTAATTCATATGTGATTTGAATAGGCGTGATGAAGAAGCTTCTGCAATATTATTCACATTTCACAGCTAATTTGGAAACTCAGTTTTCTGTACCTTCAGAACATGCTATGGTCAGTTCTATGTAATAAATCAGGGAGTGTAAGGAGTGGGTGAGAGGAAGACAAAAGAGTGAATTGGCAGTAGGCAGGACTCCTGCAAAAATTCATTTATTAAATGTGGTACACTCTGTTCCTACGAAAATCTAAACCTTTTTGATGCACACCTACTCTGAGAGTTTCAGCAGTCATTGTGTCATATTATATCAAAGCTCTCAATCTAAAATTATACAAAATGCTAGAGATGAATAGTAAATACTGAAAGAATTTTTTTAATGTATATGCTTCAAACTATACAAAGGAACATTAGTTTTGTGTGAGCAATTGTTGGTACAATACTTGAAGTTTTACCACACTGCTTCTGTACTTGTTTAAAGACATTATGTGTTGACAGTTGCAGTTCAAAGATGAAGCAATGCCAAATAAACAGGGCAGTACAACTCTTTATCGGACAAGACCATTCATCACCTAATAAAAACTGCTATAATTCTCTGCCCTCAGCCTGGCCAGTTCATACGGATTCTCTTGGACAAGTTTTCTTATGGAGACTATCGCTGTTGCACTTACTGCCACTGTTCATTTGCATGAGAACTTGGTGTATTTGCTTGAGAGCTTGATACCAAGGCTTAAACAAAGCCTGAATTTGTGTAGTCTAACATTATTTTGAATGGTTTAATCATTTCTGTGGTTCTTTTCCAAGTTTGTATAATGGTGACTTATAGTAAGTTCTATTGTCTCCTATTAGGTCACCAATGACTATGGCAATTCTTGTGGGACCTTACACAGTCCATTCATCAATAACTGCAACTATTCCACAACATTTCATATTCTTAATTATATTTATGGAAATATAAAGATGGCATCTTCTTCATCTGCCAAAAATGAAAATGTGAGTGTTAGTTAAATTGCTGACAAATCACAAGTTTTAATAATATGATGTATGTACGGTAGTGGAACAACAGCGGCAAGTGATCTAGTTTGGCTACATATATTCGATGTTATAATGCAGAACTCATTTAGCACAGTCTCAGCTTAAACATTCAATTTAAAGATAGCTGAGACTAGTTGGGCGGAGCCCGACCTCTGCTGGGGAGAGGTCGGGTAACAAGCCTATACCCGGGTTTGTTCCCTGCTGCAACGTACGTTGCAGTCCAATCAGATTGAAGTGTGGTTAAATGCAAAGGAAAT
>WLWI01001467.1_pt1 | contig 20464 bp, 18 predicted proteins | sample 6701501 | NCBI WGS metagenome assembly WLWI01 (sample SAMN12718690, study PRJNA515312) | sponge metagenome | isolation source: marine sponge | host: Mycale hentscheli | place: New Zealand: South Island, Marlborough, Capsize Point | collected 2014-11-01 | reverse complement strand
CGAAAACAAGGTTGGGACATCCTGAAAACCTTGAAAACCGCGCCTGATCAGCTCATCCTCAACCTCAGACCCGTCTGATGGGCCGTCTATAAAAGCATCAGGTTGGGGTAGCTGGGTAGTTACCAAATTTGTTGTTATGTTCCCGAGATTCTTCACGATAATTCGGTGTCGTCTTCCCCGCTTGCCTGGTTGCGTAAGTAACGACCGCGATTTCATGACCCGAGTGGTACGGATCGCCGAGTTCCGAAAAAAATAATCAATCGCACCCTCAAGCGCAGCGTTTGAGACACCAAAAGACCCGAAAAACAAGGGACAGAAATTTGTCTGACTGCACTCTGGAACCCTGCAGGTCAGAAATGCCAGCTAATCGACGATCAGGGCACCAGACACCGTGTTTACGAACGTACCGGCTTTCCTGTCTGTCATCGAATGGAACGTACCGCCGCCGCTGGCATTTTCATATTTTCCGGTTCCGCCAATCAATGCCCACGTGCCAACCAACGCGCCATCTTTGGACAATCCCTTCGCCGTCCACATATTGTAGTGCTTGTCACCAGACGTGTCGGTGAATACGCAATTACCATGGCCTGAGGCGCTCGGAACCTTGATTTCAATTGCTCCCCAGCACTTGCCGTTCATATTCTCGAATGGGTTGCTGGTGTCGGCACTTTCAAAACTTTCATACGTGCTAACAGTGTTCAGCAGCATGTGACCATCACCGACAATTTCCATCATTGTCTGATTGGTGCCCTTGCCCACGCCTCCAATATTGAATGTTTCCGATGCATTCGCGCTCACCATTGCGACTGCCAATACTGCCGATGCTAGCAATAATTTTTTCATTTGAGCCTCCACATGTTCCCTGCCCCATGTCTTCAAAGCTAACAGCCAATTGGAATCTGGTCCAGAACTGAGCGGGCGACATGTTATTAGCAGCGAGAAGCAAATCCTCTTATTGCGATTGCGCTCTGATCGCGGCGGCCCGTTGTTGGAGCCGCATGGCCTCTTCCGATCGCCCGGTAAAGTGCAATAACACGGCATAATTTTCGAGCGTTTCTGCCACGACCGGGTGCATATCTCCATATTGTTTCTGTCGGATATCCAACGCCCGCAGGTAGTGTAGCTCAGCTTCGTCATTTCGATTCTGGATCTGGTACAGCACACCCAGATTATACATTGCGGCCCCGACTGACTCATGTTCCGGTCCGTAGGCTTTCTCCCTTATGGTCAGTGCCTGCTCGATATACCGCACTGCGTCGCCGTGTCGGCCGTTCATCGTGTAAAGTGCGCCCAGATTGCTCATGCTCTCTGCGATGTCTGGGTGGTTCGCCAGCAAAACCTTCTGTCTGATGGTCAACGCATGGCTCAAAAACATTTCCGCTTTCTCGAAATTCTTTTGGATCATGTAAAGAATTCCGAAGTTGTTGATGCTTTCGGCAACATCGGGGTGATCAGCCGGCAGGGCGTTCAGTCGAATGATGAGCGCTCGAGCAGCGAACGGTTCCGCCTCGGCAAATTTGCGCTGAGCGGTGTACAACATCCCAAGCGCGTTGAGACCTGCCGCGAGGCGAGGGTCATCTTCTGCTACTGTCTTTTTCAGTATGGCAACACCGCGAGTGGCAAGCTGCTCGGCTTCGGTGAAATTTTGATTCCTCAATTGTACAGCCGCCATGGTGGTGAGGCTGAGAGCAAGATCGGGATGTTCTGGTGGGAGAGCCTTTTCTCGGATTGTCAGAACACGCAGCACCAATGGTTCCGCTTCCTTAAATCTTCCTTGAGCCAACAGAAGTTGTGCTTGGCCATCGAGGGTTGTCGCCACACGCTCGTTATCTTGCCCGTCGCGCTCGGCCTCAAGCAGAGCCGCCGAGAATTGCTCTTCAGCAACCTGGAATTCCCGACGCTCAAGCGCCTGCCGACCTGCAGCCATGTAATTGTCCCACCCGCCTTCTTGAGAGAAGGTCGAGACCGGGGTCCAAAACACCACCACTATGAGGAGGAATAGACCAAGAATCCGAGATTTGATCATTATGTATGCCCTCCAACAGATAGTTTATAGAATATAGTAATCTGGACCGTACAGAACCGCATTCCACGCGCTCCCGCGCTGGCAGGCGAAGTGGCCTATTCCGGTTTTGTCTATTGTCGATTGCTCTGCGCCGGATAATACGGCGCAAGAACAGTCATTTGCCCACACGTTCTGATCTCGACCCTGTGCGCAGGTTATCCAAATACTACGAATTTGAGTATTTAATTCGACACCTTACGTAACGTTAGATTTTCGATAATTAGCAACCAAATGCACCGAAAATATGGCTGTCTATTTTCGAATATGCGTGACGGGGGCTCTGAGTATTCCACCAACGGATATGCAATTACGCATTTTTGGAGTTCATTTGTAGACACAAGGCCTGAACAGAGAATATCAATTCATCTCGAGAATATATGCAACACATTGTATTTATATATTTGTTGGCGATCCCTGGAGGATTCGAACCTCCGACCTACTGCTTAGAAGGCAGTTGCTCTATCCAGCTGAGCTAAGGGACCGTTTGGAAATTTACTAAGACAATCAATCAATTGTCGCAATGGACAATTTTACCAATTCTCACCATCTACGCCACCGACCATAGCTGGTTACAAAACAGCGTTCCATTGCATTTGGCTATCCCATCCAAGGGAACCTGCATCAGAAGAAGATTCAATCCCTGGGGTTTCGAAAAATAGCGATCAATGGGTCCAGGGAACTTTGCGGTCAAACTTGAAGTTGTCGGAATAGGCCATTGGTCTGCGGCGCTGCTCTTTCGGCTCGGTGACCCGGTATTCGATTCCGTTGGCCTCCGCATAGCGAACCGCATCTTCCTTGCTGTCGAATTTCAACCGAACCTGCGCCCGCATATCTGATGATGACGTATAGCCCATTAATGGTTCGACTTTTTTGGGCGCTTCCGGTTCATGTTCAATAACCCAGAACACTGTTTTGCCTTTGCCAGACTGCATGGCTGTTTTGGCTGGGCGGTAAATTCGAGCGACCATCGTATCCTCTCCGATTTGCCTGAAAATCTTGCGGGGCCTCACAGCTCCTAACATTTCAAAAAACAGAGTGTTTTCAATAAAATTCTGCCCCACGGCTTAGACCATAGAGGCGACAGCAAATCAATAGATTGAAGCAATCCGCCCCTTGATGTTTCACTCCCAGATGAAATTTCAGGCAGGAGATTGAACGAGGAACGATTTCGCACGCGAGACGCAAAAACTCACACCCGAACGCTCCTAAAAGCCAGTTGGCGTGAATTCTGTCCATATTATGCATGGGACAAAACGACACATATTAAAAATTCGTTAACTCTGATAACGTTTACTTATCAATTTCAGGGGCAATGAACTTGTAGCGGCTCAACACCAATAAAGGAGTGTGGCTGATGGTTGCCTTGAAACTTGGCGAAACGTTTGCAATCGCTCGTAAGTCCAAAGGATGGACATTGCGCGACGTCGAATGGGAATGCGGTGTTTCGAACGCCTTGATTTCCCAAATTGAAACTGGAAAAATAAAAGACCCGGGCTTTTTTACAGTCACAAAGCTGGCGCTGGCGCTTGATCTGCCGCTGGATCGATTTATCGAGCCCTATGTCGAGTATTTGGAAAATTTGAAAAACAAATCCCGACATCACTGACTGAAAATCCAGTTGCGATGCGATATCTGCTCCCGGGATAACAATCGACCGGGGCAAAAATGCGATACACTTGGTAAATGAGATAATCTGAAGTGGTCGGGGCAGCAAGATTCGAACTTGCGACCCCCTGGTCCCAAACCAGGTGCGCTACCAGACTGCGCCATGCCCCGACATCGATCAGATCAAAGGTTCTCTAGGCACTACTGGCGAGGATGGCAAGTGGGAAATGCAGGAAATATCGATGATTTTGGAGAAGGCGCGCTCAAATCCAAAATCTACAGGTTCGAGCCTCACTGACGACAGTTAGTTGGTCGGTAAAATCCATGGATGGCTGAAGCGGTCACCAACGGCAATGCCGTAATAGTCAGCTTCTCCGGCATTTACTTCCAGTACGAAACGCACCGGCCCATTGGAAGATATTATGTCGAGGGAATGCGGAACAGCACCCCGATGAATGTGGGTCACCTGACCCGCCGCATTTGCAAAAATCATATCCAGCGATATTGCGGTGTTCTTCATCCACATTGAAACCAACCGGGTAGCTTCAAATCGAAACAACATCCCAGAACGGGGCGCCATGGTTTCGCGAAACATCAACCCTTTTGAGCGGCTCGCATCGTCTGACGCCAGTTCGATTTGCCAGCTTTGTGGGCCGGAACGGGTTTCGATCGTCACCTCGTTCATGCCACCTGCCTGCCCGTTTAGGGGCAAGGTTGCTGCCAAAGCCAACAGTATTATTGGAAAAAGTCGGAAAATTTTCATGACAAGTGGTCAGCGCTATTTCTTTCGTCCCAATCTGGGAGCCGAAAGCGTCAAAATCTAGACGGACTAATGACTGCGCGGATAGCTTTCGCCCGACACCGGCTGAATTTCAGCGGTCATCAACCCCTTTTGACCGTCACCAAATCTTACCATCACAAACTGGCCCGGGCGCAATTCGGTCAAACCATAACGCCGTAAGGTTTCCATGTGAATGAATATATCCTCGGTACCCTCGCCGCGGGTGAGGAAGCCAAATCCTTTTGTGCGATTGAACCATTTCACTTCTGCACGAACCAACTCGCTGGTTGGCTTAACCTCCACATGGGTGTTTGCCGGTGGCAATTGCGATGGATGAATGGCGGTGGAATTATCCATCGACAACACTCTAAATGCCTGCAGACCACGACTTTTGCTCACAACCTCACAAACGATGCGAGCACCTTCATAAGCCGTTTGGAACCCGTCATCGCGCAAGCACGATACATGCAACAATACATCGGGCAGGTCATCATCAGGAACGACAAATCCAAATCCCTTGGAAACATCGAACCATTTAATTGCGCCAGCAACGACAAATACGTCCGGCGATTCCCGCTCGGGCATTCTCGTCACCGGTTCAGAAATTTGGTGAGACCCTGGTGTATCAAACCCTGTCTTGGTCGTCAGATCAGCGTTTTCGGAATAGTCGTCCTGCCTCGATCCCGGAGCCGTGCCTAGTTTAGAACCCATTTCTGTTTCCCCTCACCGCGTGGCGGTGGCATCAAAATAACCGCTAGGCGACCGGCTGTTTTCCGCGATTGTGGACGCCTGTTGAATTCCAACGACTCCACTGGGTAGAGCGGACCCGTTGATTCGTTCCTAATTTAGCACGACGACGACGAATTGCCGCTACATGAAGTGTTAATTATTTGTCGACTCTTGACCGAGGCTGGATTTTTCCAAAGCTTTTTGGAGGGTTGGACCGATCGGTTGCTGCACCAACAGATCACAAATTCCGTCCAACGGAGTTGGTTGATTGTTGATAATCACCAACTTGCTACCATTGGTTTTTGCAGCAACTGGCAAGCTTGCTGCAGGTTGAACCACCAATGATGACCCCAAGACGAGGCACAAATCACAACCCGATACGAGTTGCTCAGCTTCCGCCATCTTGTTTTGCGGCATTGGTTGGCCAAATGAGATGACCGCGGATTTCACCAACCCTCCACAACGAATGCACCGCGGCGATGCACCAGTCTGGTCGATGATCTTTTCAACCTGGTTCAAGTCCATGGGACTTTGACACTCAAGGCACACGGCCCGAACCCCGTTGCCGTGAATTTCAACAATGTGCTGATCCATAATACCGGATCGTTGGTGCAATCCGTCAATGTTTTGCGTAATCAAGCCCAATCCCTTTTGCGAATTGATGATGCTGGCAACAGCGTGGTGTCCGGCATTAAGAGGAGCCGCTTCGAACTCCTTTTGGAAATAAAAACGGCGGCGCCAGTATTCCAGACGGAGTTCTTCGCTCTTCAAAAACTCACTAAATTGGATTGGCTTGATCTTCGACCAGATACCACCCGGGCTGCGAAAATCTGCAATTCCCGATTCGGTGGATATGCCGGCGCCGGTAAACACAACGATGTTTGAAGCCGAATCGATCTGTGTGGCCAGTTGATCGGTGAATTGATTTACAACTTCTTCGCCAGTTCGATCATCTTTCTCCTTCATTTGCTTGTCTTTCCGTCGAGAACAACTATTTTGCCGCCGTTGGCACCTCTTTCAGGATACTCCCTATGAAATATCTTCACACCATGGTTCGCGTAAAAAACCTTGAAGAATCTCTCGACTTTTACGTCAACAAGATGGGGATGGTTGAAACCCGGCGCAGCGAGAACGAAAAAGGCCGCTTCACATTGGTGTTTTTGGCGGCCGCCGATGACGTCGAACGTGGCCAGGCAGAAAACGCTCCGTTGCTGGAACTGACCTACAATTGGGATCCTGAAGACTATGATGGCGGTCGCAATTTTGGTCACCTCGCCTATTCCGTCGACAATATTTATGAAACCTGCCAGCGGCTGGTGGATGCCGGGATCGTCATAAACCGGCCACCGCGTGAAGGTCGTATGGCCTTTGTCAAATCGCCGGACAATATTTCGTTTGAATTGCTACAGAAAGATCAGGCTCTGGAACTCGCTGAACCTTGGCTGTCCATGGAAAATACCGGCAGCTGGTAAGAATCTCGGTCAAACAAAGTAGTTGCGTCATATTGATGCCTAACTTAATGCGCAAGTCGATGATTGGGGCAAAACGGGGAATCCGGCGCACGATGTGCACAGCTAATATTGTATGTTCGAATACCGGGCGCGTATCAGGTGCGAAAAGCCCTTTCGACAATTCGAACCGAATAACTGTCCAACCTGCCGCCGAGATCACCGCATTGCGCGGTTGGTTAGACGTTTAGGAGACTGTATTGACCAGTCTGGTGCAACAACGGTTCCGGAGCAGTAATTGGCGCCCAACGGGTAATGGCCTGTTGCGTACTGCCGGTCTGATTGCCGCTGGCCTGATTCTCACCAGCTGTACCGCCAGCAAAACAGCTGGTCCGCCAAGCCTGGCCAACGTGCTCACGGTGGAAGGGCAAAATACTGAATCGGGTGCCGCAGCTACCACCACCAGCGGCGACGAAAACTCAACCACCAATCTGGCTACGGCTGCTCCCTCCCCGGCAGGTGCAGGACAGACGATTGGTGTGCCCAAGGCTCGCCCAGGCTCCGAATCCCTCGCTCCGGCCATCAAAAATGCGCTGTTAAATGAGCAAAAGCCAACAGAACCGGCCCAGACAGCCACTGATCAACTGGCCAATTCTCCCGCCGAGCAACCACCAAAGCCGAAATCTTTGTTTGAACGTCTGGCCGCAGCACGTACGTCAGCGGAAGCTGCCAAGACAGCCAAAAAGACCACTGCCGCTGAAACTGCCGAGACCACCGACTCTAAAATTGACAATGAGGCAGAAAAAATCGCAGCAAAACCTGCCGATGCCAAACCGGCACCGGTAAAAAGACAGACGACAGGCTTTTTTGCCAATCTTTTTCAAAACAATGGGACCACCAGTTCCCGCGCAAAAACCGAGCGTTCAGGTGTAACCCTCAGGCGCACTTCTGCAGGCAGCCGCAACAGATTGAGATGGAATACCAGCGCCCTGCCCGGCGTGCGCAACAAAAAGGATATTTACGGCATTGACGGGGTCGAAGAAGAGCATGAGTTTGACGAGGGTATCCAACTGGCCTCCGTTACCAACCGTGCGCGGCGCGGCAGTCACGGCCTGTTGTTGCAACGTAAGGATGTCAAAGTTGGTTGTTTCACACCCCGTCTGATCCGCCTGTTAAAGCAAATTGAAAGACGTTTTGGCCGCGCGCCGATCATCACGTCGGGCTATCGCAGTCGCGCCTATAACCGCCGCATTCGCGGAGCCCGCAATTCCATGCATATCCACTGCAAGGCGGCTGACATTCAGGTCAAAGGCGTCAGCAAGATGCGTCTCGCCCGCTATGTGCGCTCGATTCCGGGCCGGGGTGGTGTTGGCACTTACTGCCACACCAAATCCGTTCATGTGGACGTCGGTAGAAAACGCGATTGGAACCGTCGTTGCCGCCGCCGCAGAGCCCGCAAAAGCTGAGATATTCACGCCACATCCAATTGCGATTTACCAACATCAAAAATGCACAAAATTCTGCATTTTTTTGCCAAAAACCCACTTGCGGCCAGCTATTTTCCTGCCTATACACCTTTCGACTGTGGTCCCTTCGTCTATCGGTTAGGACGCCAGGTTTTCAACCTGGAAAGAGGGGTTCGATTCCCCTAGGGACTACCAGCCTCATTTATCCATCTTTTGCTATCGATGGACGCGCAATGTGGTGGGCAGCCTGACCACAGGTTTTGGTGTCAAACAGCACCACAACAATACCCTGATACCGTCGCCTTTATTAGCTCGCCAGCAAATTGCCTTTTCAGTCAGACAACAACCGACGGTAGCTCTTGATCACCTCATCGATAAAGCTGCGCTTCATCACGTAGGAAATCAGTCAAAGTGCCGCTGCCGTTGAATTTAACAGAATCAACCAACTCCACCCTGATTGTCTGATCACCTCCGGATTCGACGGTTTCAGTTAGGAAGAAACTGGCAAAAGTTAGTGGCGGTACCGGAGGACCCGAAGCGCCGTTTCCAATTGGTGTCGCTGTACAATTGATGATTGCGCCATAAAGCAGTCTGCGATCGACATCCGCAGGCGCCGTTTGATTGGAACATTGTTTGACACCGCTCTCGCCTCCATTGGAGGTTGCACCGACCAGATTGTTGTCGATCTCGTACCGATATAAATCATAACGCGACGGTGCATTTGCATTTGTCGAAGTCGGTTCACCATCAGCATGTATTGGTAGTGGTTGGCCGTCAGCACCTAACGGTGGAGGGTTGGTGCCCAGAACAAAGTTGTTTTCTCTCCAATAATTATGAAAGTCCCAATCCCCGTTCCCAACCCGACCGGAGGCGATCGAGCAATTTCCTGCACCAAAGCAGTCATCTCTGGGAATGCGCTGATAGTCTGTAGTCGGCTCGGCTATTTCAGAGGTATTGCAAGAATTTCCACCACCGGCACCACCATTGCCATTATTGCCACCGTTGCCGTTATTGCCGCCGTTGCCATTGTTGCCACCGCCACCGCCAGCATTGCCATAGCCTTTACGAACATTGTTGGCAGGTGCGTAGTTGGCATTATTCTTTTCACCGTTGAATGGGCCTTCATAGACATCAAAACGCACGCCCAGTGCCTGTCGAACTGACGCAATGAAGCCGGTTTTACTTCTACGAGACGACTACTGTAGCAGGCAGGCGAACTAATATTTGCAATCATGTCTCTGATGACGTTTGCACCGTTACCGGCCGAAGGCGGCGGTTGAAGAAATCCATAATTACCAGGCGAATTCTGGGCAGTGGCCCCCCCCTGCTGCCTCAGTTCAATCATTCGCTTTCTCAATGACGGCGTACTCATCACAGTGTCGAAGTCCGGAGTTTGGCCTTCGTATGGGTTGCAGATGTAGACGGGGGTGAAGTCACAAACACCGCTGAGAAATCCGGCAACCGCCGTTGCACTTACGGTCTGCGAATTATCAGCCGTGTTGCCGGAAAGAAAAGAAATTGGAAATATATTGGCAAAACCGGTGGGATTGACCTTAACCTCTATGAACCGGGTGTCAAAAGCCGATGCGGCGTAGTGGGTTGATGTGATCGCACTTGAATCCAGAGCCGGCAAGTCATCAAGGAAACACCAGGATATGGAACCTCGGCTTCTGCAGGCTGCGGCACTTGGATTTATCGTTACACTACCACTGCTGGCCAGTGTTGCGTTGCCGCCTGTCGAAAATTTCGTTGTATTATCGACAAGATTTTCAAGCGCTCTTTCGGCTCTGGTCCATGCATCCGGCGCGCCATCCAGCTCCGCAGCAGCAGCAAGCGCGTAACTGTCGGCGCCTTTTTGCAAATCGTTGTGAAGATTGCCAATGCGCGACATGTCAATGACAAGGACTGAAAACCCGACAATGGCCGGCAACAATAATGACACATAAACCAACGCCATGCCGCTGCGATCAGCGGAAAAATTGCGTGCAGTATCCTTAAGCCACATCATGATGCGACCTCCAAAGTTGAATTCAAGAATGTAAGGTGAAGCTATTTACTAACTTCGCCCCAAGATAATTGCCGCATCTATTTGACGTTTTTTCGTTGCGTTGATGCCGACTCCCGACAGTATTAGTGAGATTCTCGCAAAACTATATTACTCTCTCATGACTAACTCATCACATGTCACAAAGAGGTATTTAAATTGGCATAAATTAATCACGGTATTACCTAAGACATTTGCGTATTAAATAAATTCGCCATTGTTCTGCCAAGCAACGACCAAGAAATCTTCTCAAATGATTCACTTAATGTAAAGCCCTACTCGATCAACAGAATGCCAAAATTCATTCTTCTACAAGAACGGAATTTCCTTGACGAAGGCAGCAACTCCTCTGTCCGCAGCGAGCTGATAAAGCACTGAGACACGGCGTCAGCAAACGGACTTTTATCCCCTGTTGCCCACTTGCCATTTTCATAAAACTAGTTCGTTTGGTCAGACAGAATTGGTGCTGCTTCGTCGGCAGTTCACGGGTTCAGACTGGCCAAGCGCGAAACTTAAAATGACCTGGCTATCATAACCCGGTTAAAGCGCATTTATCGCAACATCAGCGTTGCTGGTAAGGCGTGATAGAAGGGCAAGGCCAATGACGATGACCTAACAATGACTAAACTTTAACTTGTTGATTATATATGTTATTTTGTCTTTTTTGGGAATTTTTTGATGCGTTGAATGCCGAATTATCTAGAATAAAACAAAGCTGAATCCCACCCAACTGGAGATCGTTTAGAGCTTCATCTGCACCACGTTGGTCAACTTGAATGCTCCAATATTTGCCGACTGCGAAACCATTTTTGTATCCGCTTGGACGGGTGATTTGACCGACTGATTTGCCGCGTGTTTTTCGAAAATCTGTTCAGCTATCAACCATTCATATTCAATGAAATAAAGCTCCATGGTGACGGCATTTCGAATAGTCACAAACACGAAATGAAGTGTATCTGACACTTATCAAAACGGTCAAAAACCGGCCTCAATTGCCACCCACAACGATTGCTGCGCTAAAGTGACGCAGTATAGTTCAAATAGAGTTTAGGTTATCCACAACAGCCCGATTGGTTAATGCAACGCCCTGGTATCGACCACTTTCATTTAACGCAGTTCTGGACGAGCAAACACAGATACCAAGATGCCAGTTTTGGATAAAAAGCACCGTTCGCCTTAATGAGAACTTCGGAGTGGCACTGGTTTCCTGCGCATTGATTGCAGCTTGCCCGATTTACATGGGATGTCCTGAAACCGCCTGGGGCAATTGACAATCTGCAGCATCTGCTCACGGTATCTGAATGACCCGGCAGCTTCCCTCAATCATCTATTACCGCGCAATTTCAATTTTGCTTATTGCCATTGGCCATTGCCTCAACCTGGCGCACCTATTTCCCGATAGTTTGCCGAGGCAGTTATTCTCCAACTTCATTGTTGGCGCGACAACCTTGTTCGTCTTCATATCCGGATATTTGTTTCATCACGTCTTTTATTCAAAATTCAAATTTGTAGATTTCCTAAAAGGACGTTTGGCCCGCATCGCCATTCCCTATCTGGTATTGGCAATACCATCGATTTTCGTTCTTCACACATTCAATCAGTTCGGCACTGCGGAAATTACCCGATTTGGGTCGATCCTGGCGACAGGTAACCTGTACTGGATTTACTGGTATATTCCATTTATCTGCCTGACATTTTGCCTGGCACCGCTGCATGTGCGTTTCATTTCCCTCGCGATGCGTGTTCAGTTGCTGATTGTCGTTTGTTTGATCGCCGTTTCCATGTTGGGGCATCGGCCGATTGACAATCTCTCTCCCTGGCATTCGGCAATCTATTTCGCCCCGGTTTATCTGGTGGGAATTTTTGTTTCTCAACATCGGCAAAGATTGTTACGATTGATGGAAGGCAGGGAATTTTATCTCCTGGCTATTGCTCTGGGCATGGTGGGTGTTCAAACCGCTGCCGGGCAGATGAAAAACTCCCACAAAGCCTTTCTTGAGTATCAGGGATTTGATCTGATGTTTCTCAACAAATTGCTGTTTGCTTTGGCTCTGTTCTTTCTGCTGGAGCGATTTGGCAAAGCTCCTTCAGCATTGACCAAGCTCATTGCATCAACAAGTTTCGCGATCTTTTTCATTCACCCGATTCTGATCAAGGTGTTGATTCGCACAAATTCCTTTCCGATTACCGGACAGTCCTGGATTGATCTTGCACTCGCAAGTGGTTTCATCGTGACAGTGGCGATACTACTGGCAGTCATCGTCAAGGCGATATTTGGGCATCGCAGCCGCTATCTGTTGGGCTATTGAAGCGGTGATACTCACTCGTATCCGGTCATTTCAAGATAGCCCCTGCCCGTATGCGAACCCCGGATGATGGCCGGACCTTCCCAGTAGGGGAAGCTTGTCGCCATCCAGGCGTTTTTGTTGAGCGCTTCAATTTCAATGTCGATGTCTTTGGCGGGAAGCTTCAGCCGCCACGCGGTGGGTACAGAACGGCCAGCGACGACGCTTGTGGAAACTTCTTCCATGCTCAATTTGCCATTGGGGTAGGAGATCGCTGTGCCGAGTGGGGATATCCAAGTCGCGGATACATGAATTTCGCCACCCTCAACATCACCACCGCCGCGAAGCCTGTATCCCATCAGCTTGCTGCCATCGTTCAGGTTGAGTGATACCCAGTCCCAGCCTGATTGATCTGCGGACAGCGGTTGAGAAGACCATTCCCGGTCCAGCCAGGCCGTTCCAGTGACTTTCACCGGCTTGCCGGCCAGATTGATGCTACCGGAAACTTTGAAATGTGGTTGAGAATAGTAGTGGCTGGCATGACCGGCGAATGACTTGACCGAATAACCGTTTCCGCCATGAAAAACCAACGGACCCTGCGCTTTCATATCAAGGTGATATGAAAACTTCTCTCCGTTGGCGGCTACCGTGAGGCTTTCAAAATTCGGATCATCGGACGAATTGGCAGCAAGTTGCCAATCATTGATCCAGGCCTTGAAAGGATTTGATTGCGCCCCAGCCAGTCCAAGAATACTTCTGGCGCGGGTTTCCGACACATAATGCGCATCCGGTGTAGTTACTGCTGCATGTCCCATCCACAATTGAGACGGGGACCAGTCGTTAGCGGTGGTTAAAGTCTCTGCATTTGGGGGGATCATGGCATTTCGAAATAGCGTCCATTGTACGCCATATTCGCGTCCGTCATCGCCGGTCAGGTTTGCAGTCAGGTACCACCATTCGATGCGAAACTCGCGATGAGGTCCATGATCCTTGGGAAACTGCATGACGTATTGGGGTGAGGGAAATGCATAGCCCTGAGCATCGGTCCCAAGTCCACCATAGCCTTGTGCCCCGGCCTGCACTGCGACGAACCACCAGAGGCTTCCCAGAGCCGCTATCCATGTTGCTCTAACGTTCATGTGCAAATACTTTTACAAGTTCAGCCGGGTCTGTGTTGCTGAATCGTCGGGCAGGTATAGCGGCGGCAAGTGCTGTTGCAACCAGCCCATAGCAGGCCAGCAAAATCCAGTCGCTGACAAACAGAAACATAGGCAAACGCCAACCAAATGCTTCTACGTTAACGACGCTCAGCAACAGCCATGCCAGGCCAAGCCCAAGAGGCAGGGCAAATATCATCGTTAGAGCCGCCAACAACAGGGCACGCAGAAATTCCAGCCCGGCCAACTGCCGACGGGTCAGCCCCAATGCCCAGATCGGCGCCAACTGGGGCAGGCGCATCGTGGATTGGGTCAGCAGGCTGGTAAAAATGGCAAATCCGGCAACCGTCAGGGTCAATATATTAAGCGCCTGAGTGACTGTGAATGTGCGCTCAAAAATCTCCAACGAGCGCTGTTTTATTGAAGCCTGATCCACCAGATTGCGACCTTTCAGTCCAAATTTCTGTCGAATTTCATCGGCAAGCACCTGCGACCTGGCGGCATCAACACGAATGGCAAAACGGGTTTTAACCACATTGGGAAACCAGCCTGTCAAAAGATCAACATTAATCATCGCCTGCGGCCTTGGATTTCCGTAATCGGAATAAATGCCTGCAACCGGCAAATCTTGATTTTCAGCAAGTCTGATCACGTCTCCTGGGCTAACCCCATGTCTACGGGCCAGCTGTTCATTAATCAGCACTGCCCGACCAGACGCTACATCATCCCAGCCATCCGGTAACATCTCAAGCATCGGCCAAAAATTGCGATAGGTTGCATGGTCAGAAAATCCATATATCCGCCCCGCCTCTCCCTCGATGGAAGATTCCACATTCCAGACAGGCAAAACCGCGTCTGCCCTGCCTTCCAGCCAGTCACGCAACTTGATGGATTGCGCCTCATTGGCCGCCCGAACATAGAGTTCAGCAGCCAGACGCTGATCCAGCCAACCTGCAAAGGTCAAACGAAAGCTGCCGACCATTGTGCTAACACCGATGTTGGCAGCCAAGGCCAATAGCAGGGCCATCAACGCAAGCGACAGGCCAGGCAATTGCTGTCTTGTATCGGCCCAAAACCATTGACTTACAGGCATGATGGCAAAGCGTTCAAATGCACCAAGTAAAAAGGCAATAGCGTCGGGTAGGATCAAGGCGGCGGCCAACAGGCAGATTGCAACAATCGAAAAGGCAACCACCAAACCAGAGCCCCACAGCAATAATGCAACAGCAATTACCAGCAGTCCGCCAGATGCCAACATACGATAAAACGTACTGCGCCGCGTCATCAGTGCCCATGCACGCGGCTGAGCTGCGGCAAGAATGGGCATCCGCAATAATTTCTGGAGGCTCCAAAATGAGGCAAGTAGCGTGCCTGCGATTGCGATGGCCAAACCGGTCACCCACCATCCCGCGCGGAAGCTCAAATCGCCTGTAACCTGTGCACCGTATAGCCCGCGCAATGTTGCGGCGACATCAGGCAGCAACAGCGCGGCAATGAAATACCCCAGAACCACCCCCGCAGCTCCGGCAATCACGGCAATCAACAGCAGTTCAACGAGCAATGCCAGCGCCAGTGATCGCAGCGATACACCAAGGACACGCAAGGTGCGACACATGGTGCGTCTTTGTTCAAATGCCAGATTGATAGTGCCCTGGACGATAAACAGACCAACTGCAAATGCCAGCATACCAAAGGCCGACAGGTTGAGGTGAAAACTGTCGGTGAGGCGATCAATATCTGCTGCTGATTGATTGTTGATGCGTTCAAGTTGGGGAGCGGCCACCTGTAGTTCGGTTTGTAAAACCGGTTGCTGTGGCGCCACTATCAACCGGCTGATCTGACCAGATTTGTTCAACAGGCGTTCCGCCAAACCGATATCGGTCATGATGGTCGCTGATGGCACATTTTTGCCCACAATTACTTTGGCGACGCCAGGAAGAGTTGCGGCCTGCTCCGCAATGTCGGCGGAAACAATCACGCTGTAAGGGTCGGTCAGAAAACCTGCCAGATCGAAGCTATTTTCGCCCGATGTCCAACGGTTCATGGAGCGGGGCATACTGACCAAATCCACGCCGGTTACATTGATGGTTGTGGAGGCAATGGATATTTTGCCTTCAAGAACCGGCGACGTGCGCCAGCCCGATTGTTGCAGGGCCACATAGGTTGCGACTGCTATCGGCTGACCGTCACGCCGCTGCAATACTTGCCTGGCCTGCGGCAAAAGAGCGGCCCTTGCCTGATCATAGCTGCTGCGCGCCTCGGTGTTGATGGCCTGGACACCGGTCCACAAGCCAGTTGCCAGAGAAAGGCCAACAAGCAGCGTGAAGAACTGCAACGGTCGATAGGTCCAGTGAGACCACAACACCCGAAGAGCAATTGGCAAGGTCACGAAACCAAGCCCGACGTGAGAAGCAGGCTCCGGTCCATGCGTTCCGCCAGGCGCGACGAATGGGTAACCACGAGCAGGCCGGCACCTGTTTCCTCAACCAGCTGTAGCATTAGCGTGATTACTTGATCGCTGGTTTTTTCATCGAGATTGCCAGTTGGTTCGTCGGCAAGAATTAGTTTCGGTCGGGCTGCAAGCGTTCTACCGATTGCCACGCGTTGCTGTTGCCCGCCAGACAATTGCTCCGGATAGGCTTTGAGGAATTTTGTCAGCCCGAGGCGCTGGCTCAATTGATTGATCCAATCGGCGTCCTCACGCCCGGCCAAGCGCGCATGAAAACGTAAATTGTGCGCCACTGTCATCGACGGAATCAGATTAAACTGCTGAAATACTATTCCCACACTCGTGCGGCGCAGATCCGCACGCTGACGATCGTTCAGTGGACCAAGCGGAACCCCGTCCATCCAGATTTCTCCAGCATCAAAGCTTTCCAGAGCCCCGATTAAATACAGCAGTGTGCTTTTACCACAGCCAGATTCACCGGTCAGCGCCAATCGCTCCCCAGCCGCGAGTTCAAGATCAACGCCGCGCAAGACCTGCAGTGTGCCTTCTTCGGTGATGAAGCTTTTCTTCAGATTCTTGACGCTGAGCAACATGGCGAGAGCTTATGCGATTACGCGTTGGGCTGCGCGAGAAATTTTAGACACCATCTTCGTCAATTTCTCCACATCTTGTTCACGGTCCAATTTTGTCCGACACTTCAGCAGCATCAAGAAGTCGAAGTTGGATGCGCCGGCGACCGCGATAAAAGTCGGAACTGAGAGTGCCCGCCACGTGCATTTGCTTTCCAATGTTCGACAATATGGTTTGCCCGAGAGGATCGTCGGCAATACGAAATCCAATTCCGTCCAGAGACGCACCATCCGGCGACCGCAATGAAAAGCGCACATGATTGGCACCGACAACGCTGGCATGGCGGATGCTGTGTGAGGGAAACGCAAAAACCGGTTGGCTGTGACCCGCGCCATAAGGGCCCGCCTTCTCCAAACGATCGAAAAACTCATTATTGGCACCACGGGCGCTCAATGCCCCATCAATTTTCAATTGCCGGTTTTCATTGAGGCTCTCCACCTGTTTGGAAAACCGTTCCTCAAGAAATGACCGAAAATCGCCCAACCTCTCCCGGCTGATCGTAATGCCGGCAGCCATTGCGTGCCCACCGCCTTTGGCAAGCAAACCTTGCTCGACCGCTTCGCGAACTGCAGCCCCCAGGTCAACGCCCGGTATCGAACGACCAGAACCTGAACCGGTTCCAAGCCCATCAAAGGAAATTGCAAAAGATGGTCGACGAAATCGGTCCTTGAGCCGTGAAGCCAACAGGCCAACCACACCCGCATGCCACGTTTCGCTTTCGGTGACGAGCACAGATGGCCCATCGCCCAGGCCGAACTCCGCCTCTGCTTCATCGATCGCCTGCTTCAGCATCGCTGCTTCCATCGCCTGGCGTTCGCTGTTCAATTCATCCAGTCTGGTGGCGATTTCCTCGGCTTCAATCGGGTCATTGCAGGTCAGCAGTTTGGCGCCGAGTGCAGCGTCACCAATGCGACCACCGGCATTGATCCGTGGACCCAGCAAAAAACCCAAATGCCATGCGGCGGCTGGTCCATCCTGTCGTGCAACTTTTGACAAGGCGACAAGACCGGGGCTTTTTTGCCGATGCATGATTTCCAGCCCACGCAACACAAAAGCCCTGTTCACACCCTTTAACGGCACCACATCACAAACCGTCCCCAGAGCCACCAGATCCAGCCATTCCATCAAATTAGGGGGGGCAACCTCGTTGTTGTACCATTTGCGGTTGCGCAATTCACGGTTCAACGCAACAAGCGCCAAAAAGACCACTCCTGCGGCGCATAAATGCCCCTGCCCTGACATGTCATCATCGCGATTGGGATTAACCAAAGCCACCGTATCGGGCAGCGCTGATGACACCTGATGATGGTCCAACACCACAACATCCATACCCAATTCATTGGACCGGGAAACGGCTTCATGGCTGGTTGACCCACAATCCACCGTGATCAGCAGTTTTGCTTGCCGCCCAGCCAATTGCTCGATAGCTGGCAAATTGGGTCCATAGCCTTCAAATATGCGGTCTGGAATGTAAATTTCGCATTCCACGCCGCAATGGCTCAGGAACTTGTACATCAGGGCCGAAGCCGTTGCACCATCTACGTCGTAATCGCCAAATATTGCCACCCGCTCGCGGCTTGTTACCGCATCTGCAAGTCGGGTCGCCGCGGCATCCATTTGTGTAAGCGTCGACGGATCAGGCAGCAATTCCCTCAATGTCGGGTTGAGAAATGTTGCTGCGCCTTCCGGTTCCACGTCGCGCCCGGCCAGAATTCGGGCGATCAACCGGTCAACTTCATACTGGTCAACCATTTTTTCCGCATCGCCAAGCTGACGCCGCGTTGCACGCTCCACCCAGCGTTGGTTGGTCAGCGAGTTTTCTACTTCCAAAAAAGGGCGTTCAGATGGATCCATAAGCCGGGCCAGACTGCACTTTTGATGGCATTTCTTCAACACGCATAACAGGTCGAAGCGCCCGGCAGTGGGCCGTGGCAAATCCAAGTACCAGCACACCGCCTAGCTGATGTAGCAGTGCCCAAAATATTGGTACCTGCAGGAGCAACGTCGTTATCCCGATTGCCGCTTGCAATGTTACCAGAACAAACAGAACTAAACCTCTGCGAGCATGGAGTGACCCCGGCTCTGCTATTGCCAACCAAACCGCATGAGCCAGTGCTGCAATCCAAACGACATGGGCTACGCAACGATGGACGAACTGAACCGTCAGCGCGTTGTCGGTCAGATTGAGCCAAAATGGTGAAGCCGCCCACAAACCGTCGGGCAGCCATTCTCCGTTCATATCCGGCCAGGTGTTGTAAGCCATTCCGGCATCCAGACCTGCCACCAGCCCGCCAACAAATATTTGCAGCAGGATTAGCAGGATCAGCCAGCCAGCCTGATTGAATCCATCGTCTGATCCAGAACTGGTGTGTGGCGCCACCGAGCGAGCGACCCAGATGGTTGCAGCGGCAAAAATACACGCTGTCGTTAGATGGATCGCCAGCCGGATCTGGCTGACATCAACGCGATCCACCAATCCTGACACAACCATCCACCAGCCAATAGCGCCTTGCAGACATACCAGCGCGAATAAGCTTAAAGATGCAATTTTGAGCCAATGTGTCAGCTTGCCGCGCATCCAGAAATAAATCAGCGGCAATAATACCGCCAGGCCAATTAGCCGTCCCAGAAAACGATGTCCCCATTCCCACCAATAGATCGCCTCAAATTGCGCAAGCGTCATCGAGCTGTTCTGCAGTTTGAACTCGTCTGTTGTTTGATAGAGCTTAAATTCCGCCATCCAGTCAGACTGATCGAGGGGCGGGATGAAACCGAGCAACAGGTCCCATTCGGTGATCGACAGGCCTGAATCTGTCAGCCGGGTCGCACCTCCCACCAACACCATCAGCACAATCAATGCAAACAGAACATAGAGCCAATTGCGCACGGCTTTGTGCGGGTCGTTCGATAAGTAGGTTGTTTCGGTCATCGTTGTTTTAAAGGTTTCATCACGGCTTTCACCAACCCAACCGGGTGATCGTTCGCCTGTTTCGCCCGCGCGCTTGCACATGTAAAGTCGATTTTGCAATTTTGTGATTGCACAGGCAATACGCCACACATCATGACTGGCAATTTGGCCAACTATTGACTATGTCAGCTTTAGCCAAACCCGGAACAAGTCGGACATATGCGAACCACCCTGCCCCTGCGCGCCAAGAAAATGATCGGCATGTTTTTCATCATCTTGCTGGTCATCGTCTATGCATTGGTGGCGGTTGCCATTGCCACTGCAACTTTGGCAAACGCACCATGGTATGCCCATATGCTTTATTTCATGTTCAGCGGTGTGTTGTGGATCCTGCCGGCCATGGTGATCATCAAATGGATGTCGACCGAAAGCCAGCCTTAGCTCGCAGCTAACCGACGCTGACGCGTCGCAATCCGTTGCCCAGACGCGTCGGAAGTCCTGTGGTCAGAGGTCCAAAATAGCGCATTTTTTGATACAGGCCGTTGATCGATATTCTCGGCAATGCCGTCATATGATCCTGGTGAGCGGGGAATAACATGCCACCTCTCGTGGTTACCGCAGACGTGAAACCCAGATCACTCATCAAGCCAAAATCACGCGTCGATGCAGCATTGCGATAGCCATAGGGATAGGCAAAATGCCGCGACCGTTGGCCCAGTTCTGACGCCAAAATCGCCGCCCCCTGAGTGACTTCCTCCTGTGCCTGTTCAAGGCCTATTCCGTTGAAAAACTCATCTGAGAAACGACGGTTTCGTTGATTTGATTTCAGTGCGATCCTGTTTGGGCATTGCTTTACGGGGTTGGGCTTGGCGCCGGGATCAATTTTGCCAGTTTTCT
>WLWI01001464.1_pt1 | contig 20496 bp, 16 predicted proteins | sample 6701501 | NCBI WGS metagenome assembly WLWI01 (sample SAMN12718690, study PRJNA515312) | sponge metagenome | isolation source: marine sponge | host: Mycale hentscheli | place: New Zealand: South Island, Marlborough, Capsize Point | collected 2014-11-01 | reverse complement strand
GTCCCTTTGGGGCATCCTCGCTGACTGACTTGCTAGGTTCAGCAGGCGTCACGGCTACACTCGAGGAACCAGCAGTTCCTTGCTCCACCGCCACTGGTGCACTCGGGAGGGTGGGCAGACCCAACTCCCGCACTGTTGAACACTCCCAAACCTGCACCTACACATGCGCAACAACAACGCAGTGAGCACAAACCCATGGACCTAAACCATGATGCATATGTCCATCAAAGACTAGCACTCGTGGATGACCATGGCCAAAGCAAGCAACAGGCAGCAAGAGCAAGGGGAAACACTCCACCAATGCTCGCTGAGGGGGTAACGCCACCCTCAATAGCACAATCCCACCAGGTTGTTATGACAAATAGGGTGACTAAGATCAAAGAGAAAGGAAGGAGGTAGGGCGAGAGACAGAGGTAATGGGAAGGTGAAGGGACAGGGGGGTTCGAGAGAGTGAGAAGGAAGGTAGCACTGTGGCCAACAAGGCCCACCATCAGGGTAACACCAACCCAGCAACGGAAGCCAAAAAAACAAACTGTGATACCTACCTGAGCCAGTGCCACCGCTAGTTGGAGGGACGGTCCCCGCGGGGGCCCGAGCAGACTCGGCACTGTGAGCGTCCATCGCCCCAGCCACAATCCTTTGGATACAGGCGACTAGCTCGGGACTTACGACTGGGGTGTCTCGGTGCACATCTCCACTGTCCTCGGCCATTCCTAAGTGATTAATACTTCAACCAACTAAGCTCAAAGTTACCGCTTCTGTTCGGTTTCCCAGAGCTTGCAAATGGCTTCTTTCACTCGTGTGGCCTAGTGCGCCTGCGCCCACCCGGCATCCTTAACCGCACCCATAGAAGTTCCCGCCTGGGATTAACCCCGCCTAACTTGCAGTTAATCGGCCATTAATCAATGATGCCTGTAAGGGCTATAGATAGTGGCAATTGTCCTGAGCTAAACATGCTCTATGTGAAGAGGGAAGAGCACAGTCATTCATTTGATGCTACTTGAAGCAACTTTGCGGACCTGAACTGAAGTACAGCATCACAGAACTGGAATCCCTTGCAATTGTGCATGCTGTCAAACATTTTCAGCTAAAAGAACCCTCTACATGACACTGGACATGCCCTCAAGCTTTAACTTTTAAAGAAGATTTGCAGTCTATTGCTGCTCAAGTGTTGGAGACATCTTACCCTGCATATAGTTGCATCCTTAGCCATAGCTCTCTCAGTTTGACATTTCTGAGCTGTACCACTACCAGTTGAGTGAGGAAGCATGTTGAGATTTATACCCACACACATGACTTCTTGAGTATCAGTGAACTGCACAAACTCATTGAAGGAGCGACAGTAACAGATGGGCTCCTGCTTTGCTTTTTCATTGACAATTTTGAAGACCTTTTTAGTTCAAGTAATCCTCACATTGTCCTTTACAGGATTTTAGATATTCTAGAGTAGTCCATATTTAACATCTTTCTTTTTTTCATGAGAGCTCACAACTACAATGTACATTTAATACTGTTATTACGAAAGGTGAGGTCAAAGGGCATGGAGCATGCGCAACAAATTACTGTTGTAGACAAGAGAAGCAGCCAACCTGTGAAGGAACGCAGGAAAGTCCCTTGGGTATCCCCTTCAGTGCGAACATTTGCCAGGTATTGAGACGAGTGTGCGAACAGCGTTACGAACCTCAGAACACCATAAAAAGCGAAGCGATGTCTTCGAGCCCACCGCCAGCAGAAGTAGCTCCCGAAGCAGCAAGAGCAGTGGCAGACCTCGTCCGCACGGCTGTTGAGGGATGCATGGAGGGACTGATAGCCAGAGTAGACAGGCTTGAGGACGCTTAAAGCGTATCGTTACAGAGAGAGCAGGCTCAACAGGATACTGGGCCACCACCACCACCAAGCGGGCGTGGACAACAACATGTCATACCAGGACAATCCAGTGGTATGTTGGCTGGGGGTGGGCCTGGAGCAATGACATTACAGGGTGGGAGCAGCACACCTTCAGGCAGTGGGTTACTCCCACAGAGAGCATGGCACATCCCAGGACTGAGCCAGCTTGGGGAACCAAGCAGTAACAGAACCCCATTGACCGCAGGAGGGTTGGGGAGTGCACCGGAGCGACAGGGGATAGCGGAGAGTAGCCATAGCACAGCAGAGGCCGGTCAGCGGAAGGACAGGAGCGAATGTCATGCAGCTGCATTGCTAGGTGAGATGACACTAACCAGCATGTTAACACGACCAGCCATACCACAGGCTGAAGCAGTAGTAGTTGGCCCCTGCTCCCCACCAGTCCCAGGGAAAATAGCAGAGAAGATCACTCCAGCCTGCCAAAACAAGATGTAACACCTTTGATAGAGAACTCTTGGCTGTTTATCTGTCTGTTAAACATTTCCGATATTTCATGGAAGGCAGGGAATTTCATATCTCAACGGACCATAAGCCCCTCTTATAAGCTTCCGCACACTTTCAGACAAACACTCTCCATGCCAATCACGACATTTGAATTTTGTTGCTCAGTATACTTCTGACATTAGGTATGTGAAGGGTGAGGATAATGTTCCTGCTGACGTTCTGTCTTGCATGCAGACCAATGCCCTCCTATCTGATTCACCTCCAGTGATCGATTTCAAAGCTATGGCAGCAGCCCAAGAGTCTGACCCAGATGTTCTCCAGATGCGTTCCTCATCTTCTCTCACACTCAAGGCTACCCCTCTGGCAATGTCAGATTCTACAATTCTCTGTGACACATCAACTTGGTATTGCTCGTCCTCTTGTACTTGCATTTCGACGTGCTGTGTTCAAATCCCTTCACTCCCCCTCACACCCCGGCATCCGTGCTACACAATGCTTGTTGACATCACGCTATATCTGACCACACATCAATTCAGATGTTTGTCAGTGGACTCGCTCATGTCTGAAGTGCCAGCGTGCCAAGGTTCAGCGACACACCGTCACACCATTAGTTGCATTCCCGGATGCATCAGCATGGTTCGATCGAATACATATTGATACCGTTGGTTCACTTCCATCCTCTCGTGGGTACACATACTTACATGCATCGACCGCTTCACCAGGTGGCCAGAAGCCATTCTTATAGCAGACATTACGGCTGATACTGTTACCCGAGCATTTGTTCATGGATGGATATCGTGATTCGGAACTCCCTCAACTATTACTACTGATTGTGGACGTCAGTTTGAATCTGCACTTTGGGAAAACCTCATGCATCACCTTGGCTCAAAACGCATCCATACAACGGCGTATCATCCAGCCACAAATGGCCTTGTTGAACGGTTTCTCAGGCAGTTAAAAGCCGCCCTCAAAGCTCAGCTGCGTCCTGAACAGTGGATGGACGCATTACCTCTTGTGTTACTGGGTATTCGAACTGCCTTCAAAGAAGACCTGTAGTGTACTACGGCTGAGTTAGTTTATGGGCTTATGTTACATCTGCCTGGTGAATTTGTTAGTCCAGAGACATCTCCCCCTCATGAAAGTCCTGCTAACTATGTTGCTAAGCTCAAAGTCGCCATGCAACATCTGCCTTAACAGCACCATGCCATCATTCACAACGAGTCACATTCATCAGTAAGTCTTTGGGGACTTGCACACATGTGCTAGTCAGACTTGATTCAGTGAAACGTCCTCTGCAGCAGCCATACGACGACCCATATAAGGTCGTACAACGGTCTGACAAGTTCTACACATTAGAAGTAAATGGCAAAAGAAATGCAGTCACTTAGATCGATTAAAGCCAGCATTCTTGTATTCAACTCCATCCCCTACATCCACCACAGCATCTTGTCCCCCAACATAGGACACTACAACTCCCCCTCTGGACACATCTACAGCAGTCTCTCATTCACCTCAACCTCGATCAACCTGATCCGGACGTCGCGTTCACTGGCCACCAAGACTCAAGGACTATTGCGTTCACTAGTTCACTGTGAGAGGAGTGATATAGCGTACTTAACCACCGTCATCCCTTACCTAAGATTAAATGTTTTATATCATGCCATCCCTTACCAATTTGTCAATCACATGCCACTCTGGTTTTCCATGTGCATCGTCAGTATTTTTTAGTTTGGTGACTGAACCTCTAGCGGGTACGAGCGATAGCCTTGTGCAACCTAATCTAGTAAGTCGGCATCCCGACAGATCCTTAGCTGTCCACTGACATATATGCGAGGTATTAACTGGACTGGAATCAAGAACATCAAGTAAAAATACATTCTCTGGCCTATCAGACATATTAGCTGGGGGTGACGAACTTGGTAATGTGCTAAACATGTCTGCGTTAGCATGCTGTTGTCCTGGCTTGTAGGATATCTTGTAATCATAGCCTCCCAGTAGCAGAGCCCAGCGCTGAATGCGTGCAGAAGCAAGTTAAGGAATAGCTATAGTTTCCTTGAAGATATGTTGGAGTTGTTTTTGGTCAGAAAAAATAGTGAATTGTCTACCACAGAGGTATTGATGGAATTTCTTAGCTTCAAATACAATCGCAAGTCCTTCCTTCTCCAGCTGAGTTCAGTAACTCCAAGTGAGCAAGAAGCACACGTTATTGGCTTCTCCTCTTCGTCCGAAAATCGATGAGAGAGGACGGCTCCTACTCTGTATGGAGAGGTATCGCATGCCAGTACAAGTTCAACTTCAGGATCATAATGAACTAACACAGTGTCTGATGTGAGCAGGGTCTTGACTTCTTCAGTAGCTCACCAAGATCATTTCAAGTCTTTTTTTAAAAGAGTTTACATAATGGGGCCAATACACTCAACAGATCAGGGAGAAACTTGCTGTAATAGTTGACGGCTCTGAGCAATAACTTGAGCTGGGTGATGTCGGAAGGTTTAGGAGCCCTATGAATTGCCTCTACTTTCTCCACTGCAGGTTGGATTCCGTTCCAAGAGATGCGATAGCCCAAGAACTCCACCGACAGCAGTAGGAAGGAACACTTGCTCCGCTTCAGTCTGACTCCAGTTTCCTCTAGTCTCTCCAGAACAGCCCCCCAAAGAAATCAGGTGCTAAGCGACAGTCTTGCTTGTGATGAGAATTATATCATCAATATAGATCAGTACACCAGTAATACTTTGCAAGAGATTCTCCATAACCCGCTGAAATAGTGAAGGTGTGGAGGCCGCTCCACAAGACAGTCGATTCATGCGATAGAGTTCCATGTGTGTGCTTATTGTCACCATCTCCTTGGAGTCTTTGTCAAGCTTGACTTGCTGATAGACGTGGATTAAGTCCAATTTCGAAAAGACAGCGAGGGATGCCAGAAAGTCATCCACCTTGGGCAATGGATATGATTCAGTGATTGTTTCTCAGTTCACTGTAACCTTGTAGTTGCCACATAGACAAATAGAACCATCCTTCTTAAGAATAGGAACTACAGGAAAACCCTGTTGGAGACAGCCACTAACCTAATTAGGCTTGAACCCTATTTGCACTTCATTCACTCATGAACTCTGTGTACACTACAATTAACTCCCCTTTTCACAACAATTATCACTCTGTCTTCTCTGCTCTGGAATATAGTCTGAACCCTCTCTCACACTCTCAGTCTACTCACTTTTCTCAGTTTTTGCAACTTGCAACTCTGACTTTCTTTACTGTTATACTCATCGCTATTTGATTATTAGTTAGTTTGATTGTACTGATTGTCTTAACTTGGGGCAACATACAGTTAGACAGTGTAGCTATCTCTTTACTATAATCTGGAGTGGCTTTAGCTAGCTGTTAGGTTAGGTGTTAGCTTTTCATAATAGCTGCTAATAGCTTGGGACTTACATCCTAAGTGGCCCCCACTCTATCTAGTTCACAGCAGTTCTCAGCTTTGATGAGCTGAGTAGTGAGCAATTGCACAAACCCCATGGACTGAACTTCGCTGGTTCCAGGATACCAAATTATAGTTAGATCCCGAGACCACGGGATCTACCAACTAGTAGGATCCCCAAGGTCCTAGGCTGTAGTGTCCCGAGTAAAGTGAGGGCACTACTAAGGGCCTAAGGGATATTACTAGTAGATGGATTCCATTGGTCTCAGGACCTAACTTATTGAACATAACAATGTACTTGGCAACAAATGCTAAGTTAATATGCTGAAGTTTTTTTGTTGATAAAAACCATGAAGTAGGTTCGGAAGAACTGCTTGTTTATTGTGCAATTCCAGACTGTTTAGCAGAGCCTTGGTGTTTCTCATGGGGAATATGTAAGTCTGGTACGGAAACAAACAAGTATGGAAGACGGCAAAGTTTTAGAGTTTGCTCAGCAGATAGTTAGATTCTGAAGCTGAGTTTATGCAGGCCAGTCAGTCCCTCCCCAGGCCATCATCCAAACACAGTTTCACGTCAATTTGCACCTCCAAAGAGCGACATTGAAGTTGAGCGAGCTAGGGAAAGTGGTATTCCCACCAAAATTAAAAAGACATCAAATATTGCTTCGGTTTGTGGGAAGCTTGGGCCCAACACAGAGCTCAAGTCAGTGTACCCGGTTTACAATATCTGAAAGCGCTTCTTTTTTGAGAAGAAGTTCGCTTGTAGCTTCAAACACCAGGCTAGCTTCTGTGACCAGTTCTCTCCTGGTTGCTGCAGTTGTTCTAAGTGAGTGATTGGTTTTAAAACCAGAGATTCCTGCTCCACTACATAACTTTGATATAGTTTTGGTTAATGTGTTATGACTGCCGAGAAGTGTACCAACATTTTTCTGTTGGTTTTGAAGCAGGCTGTAAATAAAATGCAGTGACTTCAGGGTATTGGAAGGTTTTACGTCCAACTAACTAATAGAGGCACTACACTACTTTCACCAACATAAAAAATATACCGCACAAGACTGACTCTATCAGGTAAGGGATAATGATGACAGTGAAAAGAGAAAATAGGTAAAGGATGACAATCATAATACTACGACAAGTCCACTACAGGAATTTGCATGAGGAGGAGTACGTAGTTGCCAACTTTTCTAATCATAGTTCAGGGACATTAAGCCACATCCCATACTACACCCAAAATCACAACAATTATAAAGAAACAATAATAGTAGGATAGTTTAAAAGTATCAGGTAAGGGATAATGATGACAGTGAAAAGAGAAAATAGGTAAAGGATGACAATCATAATACTACGACAAGTCCACTACAGGAATTTGCATGAGGAGGAGTACGTAGTTGCCAACTTTTCTAATCATAGTTCAGGGACATTAAGCCACATCCCATACTACACCCAAAATCACAACAATTATAAAGAAACAATAATAGTAGGATAGTTTAAAAGTATATATTTAATGTGATTTTCTGCAACCGGTGGTGGTCACCGAAGTCTGCTGGTCACTTTTCTTCAATTGAATCGATATATAGCTATTCATGGAAAAAAAAAGAAAAAGAAAAAAAGTAGCAATTCTAGAATCTTATAAACTCCAAATTTTAGAACAGTGGAAGCATTTGGTAGTATAAACAGATACAAAGTTTATCATTTCCGGTTGTGGGACAGTGGGCAAGTTATAAATTCGGGACTGTCCCGGAGCTTTCAGGACAGTTGGCAACTATGGGAGTAGCATGCAGAGATTACATCATGAACTTTAGTGAGGTAACGTAAGTGGCAGGATCTGAAGTTGAAAGTGATGAGGATGTGGGAAAGAAATCACCGGGTAAACATAATGTGGTTCTGTACACAGTCATCTCAGCTAGTAATACTGTTGCTCGTGAAGGACACCAGGGAAGGTGTGACTGCTAGCTGACAAAGAACATCAAGAATAAAAGAATATTTCGCTAATAATTTCAGTCCTCTGCACTCACTCCTCCCTCTAGCAATTCTCTTACTCCTCATTCATTCCTTACTTTGTATCATCATCTGAATATTCTGACCTTACACAAGTAGAGACATCATCCTTTGAATGAATAGAAGTCCAAAGTAATTCAGAGAGCAAAGGCAACTCACTGCAATCATTGAATTCATATAAGAAAGTTTAGTTATACGCCCTACGCAACAGTGTTATTTACCTGAATATTCATTGTCCAATAGTCTAAGCACAGAGGTAAGTCTTGTGTTGGTATGTTCAGTGAACATGTATGTGTGAAAGTGTTGCGAGTTACAGCTACTGCTTAGCTAAAGTATGGCACAACTATACGTTTTAGTATATTAGCTGCTTTCACACAGCCTTTTCGGCTACCACGGCAGCAAGTCAAACAGTTGCGGAGAGTAGTTACTATGACATTGAAAATCCTTTACCATATGTACGTTAAATAAAAAAACAACAACCCACTAAACTGAGCCTAGTGGTAGCTAGGGTCGTCAATATCCCGTCCCAGATTATCAAGCTTCTCCAAATACCTCTTTACGTTGCTCTGAAGTTTTTACTTTCTGCCTGAGCCCTACAGCATGCGCGACAAACGCTGAAAGAAAACAACCTATTTCGCAATTAACGTCTTGCACTTTGACTCCTTTCCTTTTGATCAATTCGATTGGCTAAGACTATGTATGCTCTGGGTTGCAGCTTCGAATCTGCTTCTCGGGGCAGGCAATATTATTGTCCCCGAGGATGGCTAGAATATTTCGGTCCCTCCACATTATAAAACGCATGACTCTCAGCAAGTCGGCAGGGCTGGTACTACACCCCGATAAGGACTGCAAAACACTGCTGGAGACAGACAAGGAAACATTGCACAACATAAGGTAGCATGGCACACAATGGATTTCTGGTAGACTGCTTAGTTGTCTCGCGTAGCCAGACTCTTTACCAAGCCCCTATGGTTGGGGGTAAAGCATCTAATCCAGTGCAGCAACCATAACAGCTGTGGAGATGTGAATGCACTCTCTCTGTGGAAGATTGAAGTTGGGTGCATTACTTTAATTCTGTTCTTTCATTACAACTTACTATGCTGGCTTACTCGCACAATGTGCAAGCATGCAAAGAGTTGGATGTCTCATATACTTACTATGCTGGCTTACTCGCACAATGTGCAAGCATGCAAAGAGTTGGATGTCTTATATACTTACTATGCTGGCTTACTCGCACAATGTGCAAGCATGCAAAGAGTTGGATGTCTTATATACTTACTATGCTGGCTTACTCGCACAATGTGCAAGCATGCAAAGAGTTGGATGTCTCATATACTTACTATGCTGGCTTACTCGCACAATGTGCAAGCATGCAAAGAGTTGGATGTCTTATATAGTTTTTAAAATCATTGAAACAACAGAAAACATGGAAAACTTCTCATATCAATGAATACGACAAGTGTCTTGCTGCTACTGCTGGAATATATTGATAGGTACAAAAGTCAGGCCAGCAGAGCAGATGCTGTAGAAGACTCGCTGCAACAAAACAAATAAAGTCACTTTTACTGACAGCTCCACAAATAACTTACTACTTCCAGTTGGCAGCAAGCATTCTCTTGGTCTTGTAATAACGAGCCAAGCGATGAATACGACTTTCTACCAGGATAAGGCGGAACTTAGAATCTTTGTCCTGTACCACAAACTATTCAGTCATTCTATTAATAGTAATACAAACAAACATACCTTTCTGTGCTTCTCTAAGTGCTTTCTAATAGCTACTGCCTTCTTGATAAGATAATACAAGTCTTCAGGAAGTGCTGGAGCAAGACCTAATACACACCAACGCCTACACTGAAATAGTGTGTTCGTCATCCCACACTATCACTAACCTTTAGCCTTCAACACTCGCAAGATTTTATTGCCTGTGATAAACCGAACCTGAGCAACTCCATGAGAATCTCGCAGAATCACACCTGAAGAGGTACACAAAAAACATTACATCACAAGTAACTCCATCTCTCACTAAACACCACAGCACACAAACGATCCCATCAACCTCCATAAATATCCCATAAACTAACCAATTTGAGATGGATAGAGACCTTTCTTTGCTAGCCTGTATATCTGTTCCTTTATTTCAACTGAAGTCTGTTTCAGCCACTGCGAAATCCACTTCATTATCACACACACCACACATTCTCACAACTCACACACAAACTTACTGTTGGAACTGTTCGTCTATATGGCAGAGCACTCTGGGAGATTCCCTTTCTAAATTACAATAAACACAACAGCATCTAAAACACACATTGCAGCTGCATTAACTACCACCCCCACTAGGCTGAGCTATCACTACTATTACTAGGCACTACTATCACTAGGCTCAGCTACCACTAGGCTTAGTGGTAGGTTATGGGTGGAGCTAGTCACTTCAGCAACTCCAGTGCCTATTGGAGTCAACTCTTCTATGCTTCAAGTATATCTTTAAATCAAATTACAAAAAAACAAACAAACAAAACAACAACAGCAACAAAAAGGTTTTGAAGCTGCCACATGCCATCTTGGTGGCAGGCGTATAAGTTTGATTGGTACTGGATTTAAACTATTCTTTGGCCTTCAGAGCATAAACCCCATACCGACAAACTTACTAAATGCTCACAGAATCAGTGGGAAACTACCAAACTAACACCCACCCATGAAAGTGGGATCAACTCTACCTACAACCAGCTTTCTAAATAAACATAACAGCATGGAAAAATTGGTAATCGAATTAATAGCATGAGTGGCACAAGAAAAATTACACAAGTGAAGCAGAGTGAAATTATTGCCACATGAGTGCAATAAATCTGAACAGATAAGAGTTCCGTGCTATCACATGTTGGGATCAGTCCCGTGCTATCACATGTTGGGATCAGAGTCCCGTGCTATCATATGTTGGGATCAGAGTTCCGTGCTATCACATGTTGGGATCAGAGTCCCGTGCTATCATATGTTGGGAGTGGTGAAGCTTTGCAGCTTAATTTTTTCTTTGCCTTGTTAGGTCCAGACCTGGTAAGAATCAACAGATTGAGAAAACTTTCTTGATTCTATGGGTGGTGGTGCATGGCCGTTCGTAGGCATGTTACTATAGCAAAAAGTAATTTTTTTTTCTTCAGAAAAGAAATCAAAATTTTGTTCTATATTTTTGTCAAGGAACTCTCCTACTCTGATTCAACATGTATTCATACTTTTCTTTGTTGCTAAATAGTGCTGCCACAGTATTTTGCTGTGTATTGTCCGGTAGATAGATCACCGTAAACCACATTTTTAAATTGAAAAATGACTCTGCCATGGTAATATAGATTCTATTCTTCAATACAGGTATACCGCAAAATTTTCACCCATAAATATTGTAATGCATGATATCCCACCTGTCCCTAAATGAAACCCTTTAATTAGTGACTAATTGGGCGAGCAAAGTGAAACCCTCACTAATGAGTCTCAATTGAGATTTTGGTATAGCAAAGTTCACAGAGGTCAATGCGTGCCCACCCCCAGAGGTACTTTAAAATGTTGGGCACACACACACACACACACAAAAGAAAACTTTGTAATGCCAGGAAAAATAAAGGCTAAGAGCTACACCCGGACGGAGACAAAAGAGGACAGACATTTGCAATAAGTCTTATAAACTTAGCGGACTTCGTGTTCTACTCTATTAGTGGCGGTGGTAAGTTGCCTTGGTTAATGCGCCGTTTGTTGTGGATAGATGCCTTGCGTATCTTACCAGAAAATCCATTGTCCAACATCAAGTCACTAAGAGAATACAAACGATGCTTTATCTACTAGAGCTCTGGTACAATAGAGAATTTTCAAGGGAGCGTACTGGAAAGGCAGCTAGCTTAAGAATCCTTTGGTTTATTGATCCTTACCCATATTGTCCTTTAAAATTTAATTGCTTACCCCTTGAAAATCAATTGTCCAAGTCAAGTCACAGAGAGAATACAATGCAAGTATTGTGCTGGTATATCCAGTGAACAGGTGTGTACTTGCGTGTGTTGCTAAAGAATAGCACAAATAAAGTAAAGAAAAGCATTTAACTAACCAAGGAATATAAGCGTCCAGCATTCAGCCAGACCAGCTTGCTTGCCTTAGTGCCGAAGCATAGCACTAGCATATCTCAATGTTGTGTGTTACAGCCACAACTTGCTTACACCATCAAACTCCATACACCAATATAACTGCTGATTCAGTCATTCTCGGCTAAATAATTATTATAATATGTAATAGCAAATTTTCTCGTTCTAACAGCTCATTATGACGTTATAAAACTTACCCAACGTTGACTCCTTGCCGAAGTCCTCTTCAGGGGTCAATTGAGGTTGAACTCTCCATGGTAATATAATAAATATTGATTATATCACCACGGAGAGTTTGATCTCAGTTGACCCCTGAAAAGGACTTCGGCAAGAAGTTTAAACGGCGGGTTAAGTTTTAATTAACATAATAATTGGCTTAGAACGAGAAAAGTTGCTACTATTAACATAACTGCTTTGAAGATATGTCAAGGTTGCATGTACTACAGGGCAACACACACTCAAAACAAACACGATTGATGACTACATTGCACCATCGAACTCCATATACCAACATAACTGCTATTTGCTAGTCACTACATTGCATATGCAGGTACTAGCATCACCATTGGTTGAACTCCCACAACTAGTCTGGCTTAGTCAGACCCTTTACCATGCCGCTACGCAGAGGAAGAGCCTGGGGATTATCACGCACCATGGCTGCTCTAGCCCACAATTTTGGGGGGGGGGTTAGTTAATCTTTTTTTGGCTGTCTTCTAGGCAAGCCTCATTGGAATGAGTGGGCATCCAACTGCAAGTGTACGGAAGAGAGCCCGCATTCCTCCACATTAAAATGCTGTGACTGCTGCATCTGTGCAACTACACTATGGCTGTGTCATGTAGTTATGTCCTCCACACTATGGCTGTGTCGTGTAGCTATGTCCTCCACACTATGGCTGTGTCGTGTAGCTATGTCCTCCACACTATGGCTGTGTCGTGTAACTATGTCGTCCACACTATGGACGCCAGTTAAAGTAATATGGGAACCACTACCTCATTCTTCTAGAACAGCCAAGGTGCATGATTGTCCCCAGACCCTTTCTCCACATAGTGGTATGGTAAAGGGTCTGGCTATGCCACAACTATCATCAGCAAACCCTCAGGAGGGTCCCAGTGAGCTAGATGCTACATCACATGGCCAGTTATAAAAGTTTCAAGGATTCAAATAATGACATCTTGTCAGTTTGTAATGGCACCTGCTGCCAGATTAGTATAGGTTACACCACAATGTAGAGGTCAGTATGGGATTTACATAACTGAGGGCCAAAGGTCTGAGGATAGTGTAAATCCCCATACCGACCGAACGGAGGGGTGCAACTGATTGGACCATGGCTCTAGGAAACACACAAAACTTATTTTAATTGGACTGTTTACTTATTAACCTCCTAGGAGTGGGCATGAAATATATTCAGCGTGAATGGAGCAATCTGATTGGGCAGTTTGAAGTACCAGGGTACAATCAGCAATAGTGCCTCCAACCAGTAATGGTACATTCTTAAGTCAACTTATCGTCCCTCAGCTCCCTTACAAAAAATAGTGCGTTTGGGCATGTACAAGCCGACTAGATACCAGAGGAATAGAACAGATAATAAAGCCTGAAACAATTCAAAACTAACTTATTCAGACGTGATTCATTACCAAGCTCCCCACTTCTTACCCCGGCGCGTGCATACGACCCATCTCTGCAGTGACTTGAAGGACGACTTCGACTCCTAGTTACAGTACCTCAAACGTGTCCAAGAAAGAGCATGTGCGTCGTCACGTGATGTAAGTGCGCACACCACATGCATTATTTAAGTACTTTCGAATTCTATATAATAGTTTTTATTGGAATACATTAGAAGAGGATTCTAATTACTAATAAAAAGTGAATTTGCTTCTAATACATAAAAAATGACATTGAACAACAGAAACTAGAAGAGTGCAAGATGGTATCAATACGGATTGATTAAGATTTTCCTATTCCATGATGATTGTCCAGTCCATCTTCACTTTCATAGTCATCAGTACTATAGCCACCCAACAAAGAACAGCTTCCCAAGTCCTCCTTGCTACTGGTAGATACTGCCGCTATGGATAGTACAGTCTGAACAGCAGCAGAGCTGGAGGAAGAGGAGGTGTCACCCATTATAGGACTAGCAGTAGCCAGAGTGTCATCAGAACTCAGACTAGGATTGATACCCGAGTCAGGCTGCTCCACATCCATGACCAGTGGATTCACAGAGCTTGGATTCCATACGGCAGACTGCAGCTTATCACATACACGATGAAACCTTCTGGTAGGTCCTATACCACATCAAATGGACAGCAAGATATAATATACATCAGAACACACCTATTCTTTAGACTACAACTATTCTATACTATTCCACCACCCTTAATATGCTACTTTAAACACAGCACCACTGGTGTGACACCTAGCACTGCTGGTGCGACACCCAGTCTGCTGGTGCGACATCTAGCACGTTCTTCTGAACTTGGTGCACCTCTGTAAGTAGACACACTGGTAAAGTTAAATGTAAATGAGAGTAAGGTTTACACGGAATTCTACTCACAGAATCGCACAACTAAACTGAGAAATTTTGAACAAAGCTTGTTTTGGGGAGGTATTGAAGTTGCAAATCCCGAGTTTCACTCCTTTCAAGTGTTAATAATGAAGCAGCAATAAAATGCTAGTGCATTAAAGAAGTTTATATAGTCAAAACTCGAAGTTTGAATGCTTCAAAGCAACACAATCTCAATGTACAAGTCGAGTCAAGTTATATATACATTACATACGAGTAATAGCATGGGTACCTGTGCTAGTCGAGATTAATAGTATGAGTAACACATAGAAATAGCAGAAGGCGAAGCCGAGTGCTATATTAATTGCTTTACGAGTGCTATTGATCCTTAATAGCACAGGTTACCTGTGCTATCATTCGCTAATAGTAGGCTAGCTTTTTGTTTGCACCGTTGCTACACTGTATGGTTCACTCACTATCTCCATTTCAGAATTGACTTCCTCTGGAACTTCATTCTCTACCTATGGCTCCCCCTAATCTGTTCAAAAATTTCCGTCAAATACAGGTAGAAATTCTGTGCTAAAGAATGACATAGTGTCCAACTAAAAACTACTTTAACTGTACGTTTCCTAGGCTCGAGCTGCATGTATACGCACTTACCCATACTAGTTCACTTAACTACCGAGGTATTTCACTTATTTTCCATGCTATTTCACTTTCCCCGTGTGATTTCAATTGAACAGCAACTTTCCCCATACATTTTTGATGGGCAATGTACTATTAGTTACAGTCACAAGTTTAAAAAGTAAAGCACTGCTTGAATGTTTTAAGTCACACGTCCTCCAATGTTTTAAAAGTCACACGATCCCACAAGCACACGTACGACCCCACAGGCACACGTACGACCCCACAGGCACACGTACGACTCCACAGGCACACGTACGACCCCACAGGCACACGTACGACCCCACAGGCACACATATGACCCCACTGGCACACGTACGACCTCATAAGGAACACGTTCAACCCCACAGGCACACATACGACCCCACAGGCACACATATGACCCCACTGGCACACGTACGACCTTCTAAGGAACACGTACGACCTCATAAGGAACACGTACGACCTCATAAGGAACACGTACGACCCCACAGGCACACGTACGACCCCACAGGCACACATATGACCCCACTGGCACACGTACGACCTCATAAGGAACACATACAACCCCACAGGCACATATACGATCCCACAGGAACACGTATGACCTCATAAGGAACACGTACGACCCCACAGGCACACGTACGACCCCACAGGCACACGTACGACCCCACAGGCACACGTATGACCCCACTGGCACACGTACGACCTCATAAGGAACACGTTCAACCCCACAGGCACACATACGACCCCACAGGCACACATATGACCCCATTGGCACACGTACGACTTCATAAGGAACACGTACAACCTCATAAGGAACATGTACGACCCCACAGGCACACATATGACCCCACTGGCACACGTACGACCTCATAAGGAACACGTACGACCTCATAAGGAACATGTAAGCCCTAGCCCACAGGCACACATACAATCATGAGACTTACCAGACACATGTGAGAATGTGACGGTGAAGGTTCTACCATCAAATACAATACTGTCAACAAGAGACGATGAGGACTGGTCTCCACTGGAGTTGCCACCCGATATTTTGGAACTGGACGACCCTTGAGATGAAACACTTTGGGTGGGGCTCACAGACACTATCAACTTCACAGCTTTCTTGAATACATGTTTACCTAATGAAACAACAGGCAATACTACTACTAATTGGTAATTGGGCAAGAGAAGCGAGACCCTCACTAATGAGTTTCAATTGAGATTTTGGTATATATGGCAAAGTTCAAAGAGGTCAAAGCGTGTCCACCCCCAGAGGCTACTTTAACACGCAAATATTAGCGCAGGCGCAAGAATTTCACGTAAAAAGACTTTATGTGCTGTTAGCTATACGCCTTACGTAACAGATTAGATCTTACTTGAAAATCAGTTGTTTAACAGTCAAGTCGCGAAGAGAATACAATGCAATATAGCCAGTGAAAAGTGTGTATGTGTGTAAAGTGTGCGTTGCTAAAAAAAAGCACAAATAAATTAAACAAAAAACCTTTAACTAACAAAGAAATGTTATCAGCAGCTAGGCATTCAAATTGGATTTCAGTCAGACCAGCTTGCTCGCCATTTGTGCTGAAGCACATCACTAGTAATTAAAACTATTAAGTATTATTCCTCCTACAGTCTGTCCAAGTTGAATTAGCCACACACACACACAAAAAAAAAAACTTGAATAATTTTTTTAACAAGCAGCTACACATCGGGGATTAGCACCATTAGAAAGCTCGTGCCAAATAAAACCCAGGAGAGAAAGTGCTATTCCAAAAGTCAACAGGAATGGCAAAAACCATAGCTTTCTTGCTCTGCATGCACCAAAATTTAGGCATGCAAGGAATGTTTTTAAAATTTGCATTGTTGTATAAAAGGCACACACCATGTCTATCTGTCTAATAAAAAAAATAAAATAAAATAAAGCCAAGTAGTAAATATATATCCTATTGCTATAGCTATAATTTAGCTACTGATAAAAAGAAGGGGGGAAAAGATTAAAAAAACAAAACAACCCAAGAAAGCTTATGAACAGAGCTACAGTAGACATTATATAATCATAAGAACAGAGCTACAGTAGATATTATATAAGCTTATGAGCAGAGCTACAGTAGACATTATATAAGCTTATGAACAGAGCTACAGTAGATATTATATAACCATAAGAACAGAGCTACAGTAGATATTATATAAGCTTATGAGCAGAGCTACAGTAGACATTATATAATCATAAGAACAGAGCTACAGTAGATATTATATAATCATAAGAACAGAGCTACAGTAGATATTATATAAGCTTATGAGCAGAGCTACAGTAGACATTATATAAGCTTATGAACAGAGCTACAGTAGACATTATATAATCATAAGAACAGAGCTACAGTAGATATTATATAATCATAAGAACAGAGCTACAGTAGATATTATATAATCATAAGAACAGAGCTACAGTAGATATTATATAATCATAAGAACAGAGCTACAGTAGACATTATATAAGCTTATGAACAGAGCTACAGTAGATATTATATAATCATAAGAACAGAGCTACAGTAGATATTATATAATCATAAGAACAGAGCTACAGTAGATATTATATAAGCTTATGAGCAGAGCTACAGTAGACATTATATAATCATAAGAACAGAGCTACAGTAGATATTATATAATCATAAGAACAGAGCTACAGTAGATATTATATAAGCTTATGAGCAGAGCTACAGTAGACATTATATAAGCTTATGAACAGAGCTACAGTAGATATTATATAACCATAAGAACAGAGCTACAGTAGATATTATATAAGCTTATGAACAGAGCTACAGTTCTTATGCTTATATATAGTAGCTCTGTTCATAAGCTTATATAATGTCTACTAGAGCTACAGTAGACATATAAGCATAAGAACAGAGCTACAGTAGATATAATATTCATTTGATATTTACCTTTTTGTTTTGATGACTCATATTTGACTTTAAAAGTGTGTTCATCTAATTCCTCCTGATGGCAATTTACCACCTGCACACAAACACATGTACACACAAATGATCTCAGGTCACACATACACACACATCTTCTACCTTAAAAGCTTGCTTGAGTGCCAGTTTGAGGTCAGTAAATCCTTTGTCCCTGAAAACAACTACAACTTCATCCTTTTCCCTCTCTGAACGAAAGTTGGCAAACCACGACCGCTTGGCCCTGTGCAAAATGTAACATACACCAGATATGGCATGTAACAGACGGGACTGCAGACATGGCATGTAACAGACGGGACCGCAGACATGCATGTAACAGACAGGACCGCAGACATGGCATGTAACAGACAGGACCGCAGGCATGGCATGTAACAGACAGGACTGCAGACATGGCATGTAACAGACGGGACCGCAGACATGGCATGTAACAGACGGGACCGCAGACATGGCATGTAACAGACGGGACCGCAAACATGGCATGTAACAGACGGGACCGCAGACATGGCATGTAACAGACAGGACCGCAGGCATGGCATGTAACAGACAGGACTGCAGGCATGGCATGTAACAGACAGGACCACAGACATGGCATGTAACAGACAGGACCGCAGGCATGGCATGTATGACATGTAAAATGGCAATTCTAAAATAAGTTGGATACTAACTCCTGTGAGGGTCAATGTAGTTACGTAAAAGTCATTGTCTACACCAGCTGAGAAGTCTTACATTTGAGGAGAAGCGGACTCTAGCCCTGAGGCAGAATCGGCTGTAGAGCCATCATAGCGCTTGCGATGGAATCTCGGTGACACCACTAAATGTCTCATGGTCTGGGACAACTTCCTCTTCCATGGGGTGGCCACACTGCCTGTGAATGGAACTGCAGAGCTGTCCAAGGTACTACTAGTCCCTGGGCCACTAGAAGTTACTATTGGACTGCCACTACCCCCACCACCACTAGCAGGAACTGGACCACTCACTCCTGGTCCCAGAGACAGTGTCACTTCAGCCTGGGCGTGACTGAGTTTGCGTGAGCGTGTAGTAGAAGGGGGCGTGCCAGCGGAATACATGTAATATCCCTGAGATGAGGTTGCATAGCTAGGAGCTGCTGTTGTTGAGAATCGTGGGGAACGAGGGGGCAATTGGTCCAAATTAGCAGAGCCTATGGACTGTGCTCTATAACAAACAAACACACACACACACACACTCTCTACATTATGCTTACAAATGTTAGACTAACCTTGCTCTTTGCAATTGTAGCTGAGAGGCTGAGGCACTTCTGGAATCAACTCTCTTTCTTGGAGGATCTGCACATTAACACACACACTATGTTACTTGATTACAATGGTTACTTTGAAACCATTTCAAACTATTGCTTCACTCTAAGGGTATGTGTAAATTGGGTTACGACATCACTAATCAATACAGATTGCATTAGTCCTGGAGAGTTGAAAGTCCTGCCAGTTGTGTGGAACTTCCTGTTTGCTGCTGCTCTCTGGTTAATGAGGCTTCAAGATTTCAAAGTTACAGTTAAAACTATATACATCAACTAATAATAATAATATGTTTGTGTGTCAGTAACGACGACCGACCGTGTGTGTATTCATGAATAATTCATGAGTTGATCTGAGTTGGTAAATCACCGTCATTACCTAATGGGAACAGCTTAATCTAGCTTGAAGTGCCTCATTAACCTATTGTATACTATGAACACTATAGTAGAGGTAAGAGAAGCAGGAGAATGCAAGGATCAATAAAAACAGAAGCAGGTGAGAAAAAGCTGACTGATGTAACTACTTCAATGAAAAGTGAAAGCAAATACACAAAAAGGACAGAGATACTGAGAGCAGGAGAGGTAGACAGAGGAGAAGGACAGAGATACTGAGAGCAGGAGAGGTAGACAGAGGAGAAGGGAATTCATGAGCTGAAGAGAGGAATAAGAAAAACAGGGCCAGGAAGGCTGATATATATAATAATAATAACAACAACAACAACAATAACAGTAGTAGTGATTCAGACTATACATTTATGACAAAGTGAGAAAGGAAGGTGTGAAGTTATACCCAGAACTGTACACTTGCTTGATGTAGACACAGTATCTGTGGCATGCATGAAACTGCTGGTGTGCATGGTTCATTTGTGCAATTAGAGTAGTGATTAAAGATGAACTAGTCTTTTCTGGTATATTAGGTTATTAGCTATGATGCCATTAGCAGTTACCAGGTTATATGTAGATGTTATTCTACTACTAGTGGTGTGCTTGAGCACAAATGGCGAGCGAGCCTAAAGACTGTACTATTTTTATATGAATGATTTTGACTTCTAACACTGAAGCTACTGAATATAAGGTCACCATACAGGGTAAAGGGATTTCAGTGCCATAGTAACAACTCTCTGCAACTGCTTGGAAGGAAAACAACAACAAAACAATACACGTTATTTAAAAGTTTTTTTTGTGATATTCTTTAGCTAAGTAGT
>WLWI01001463.1_pt1 | contig 20521 bp, 16 predicted proteins | sample 6701501 | NCBI WGS metagenome assembly WLWI01 (sample SAMN12718690, study PRJNA515312) | sponge metagenome | isolation source: marine sponge | host: Mycale hentscheli | place: New Zealand: South Island, Marlborough, Capsize Point | collected 2014-11-01 | reverse complement strand
TCACACGATCAGGCTCTCTGCCTGTCTATTCTCTCACTCTCGCTGCATGTCTATTCTCACACGATCAGGCTCTCTGCCTGTCTATTCTCTCACTCTCGCTGCATGTCTATTCTCACACGATCAGGCTATCTGCCTGTTTATTCTCTTACTCTCGCTGCATGTCTATTCTCACACGATCAGGCTCTCTGCCTGTCTATTCTATCACTCTCGCTGCCTGTCTATTCTCACACGATCAGGCTCTCTGCCTGTCTATTCTCTCACTCTTGCTGCCTGTCTATTCTCACACGATCAGGCTTTCTGCCTGTCTATTCACTCACTCTCGCTGCCAGTCTATTCTCACACGATCAGGCTCTCTGCCTGTCTATTCTCTCACTCTCACTGCCGGTCTATTTGCTTACTCTCAGGCTCACTGCCTATGTATTCTACACTATCAGGCTCATGGGCGTCTATTCTCTCACTGTTAGGCTTGCCGCCTGTCTAGTCTTACACTATCAGGCTCATATTCTCTCACTATCAGGTTTACTGCATGTCTACTCTCGCTCGCAGGCTTGCTGTCTATTATCTCACTCTCACTCAGGCTCGCTGCCTGTCTATTCTCACACTATCAGGCTTCGGCCTGTCTATTCTCACTCTCACTCAGGCTCGCTGCCTGTCTATTGTCACTCTCACTCAGGCTTGCTGTCTATCTCTTCTCTCACTCTCACTCAGGCTCGCTGCCTGTCTATTCTCACACTATCAGGCTTCTGCCTATCTGTTCTCACACCATGTGGCTTGCTGCCTGTCTATTCTCACACCAGCAGACTCACTGCCTACCTATACTCACACTATCAGACCCACTGCCATCTATTCTCACTCCATCAGGCTCACTCTCTATCTATTCTCACACTCAAGTTACTGTCTATCTGTTTTCACACCCAATGCTGTTGAAGCATTCTTGCTCTCTAGTTCACCAATGTATTCGTGTACTCTCGGGCTCACTGCTTATCTATTCTCGTACTCAAACTAGCCACCTATCTAGTCCCACACCCGGATATCTAGTTCCAACTATCTAGGTATTCTCAAGCTCACTGCCTAGTATTCTCAGGCTCACTGCCTATGTATTCTCAGGCTCACTGCCTAGTATTCTCAGGATCACTGCCTATGTATTTTCAGGCTCACTGGCTAGGTATTCTCAGGCACACTGCCCAGTATTCTCAGGCTGACTGCCTATTATTCTCTCGGGCTTAAATTTTTCTCGTTCTAACAGCCAATAATTATTTCAGCCGAGAATGACTGAATAACCACTAAGGTATTTATGGCACATGAATTATTCAACTCAGTCAGCCATATAGAAATACAACACACACAAAAAGTTAGAGCAGTCTTACGTCACACGATATACCACCTTATTATGTCATCTATTATGTCAGCCTACCCGCCGCATAGCAGTAGGTAAGGGTCCAGTAAAGCGAAATTAAATATGACGTGATCAAAATAGATCCTAAAGCCTGTCAGGAATAAATAATGTGCTTATAAACTACAAGCCAGAGACACAGATGGATAAAATTTGAAAAATTGTTCAGATGTACCCACATTTGACTGTCATTGCAGGGCTCCTCTGAAAGGTTCTAAATGAACTAAAACGTTCCGCAGACTAGAATATTTTTAGAGATGTTTCAACTGAGGGAAATCAAGCATTCTACTTGGTACAGCTACAGCTGGTAATTTAGTGATATGAAACTCATAACAACTAAATGACCAAACTGACTAACCGAAAAGAACTTGTTATCCTACATATAGACTCATTTTTATGTAGAATACATGGAGGTATAAACTCGTAACTAGAACTGAACTAGACACAGCTGATGCCAATGCCACTGAAGGTCATAGATTACACAAAATAAAGTTAGCTGAAATAATAGACATCTTTCAACAGAACAGTCACAGGATCATGTGTTAATGTTACTGCATTAGTCAACTCCTTGTTACTGCAATAGTGTTCCCCAGGAATTAAATCGGCCATTTTTGGGAGGCACAAATTCACTTAGGGGGAAATCACTGGTTATATTACATAAGATCAGCTTTCAGAAACTTGCCAGAATACAGACTAGCATTCAGATCACTACGATTATCAACATCTTGCGATAGTTCTGGTCTCATATACAGTGACATCGCATTACATTACTTGACGTACATATTTACATGTATATTTATTGACACAAACACAAACACTTTTGTCCTAGGTGACCACAACACCCGAGCTACTAATTGCTCCGAGTGTTGGTGATACCTTCTAGCAATGCAGACCTATAGGAATCAATACTTCCTTAATACAAACACACTCCAGAGAACACTCACCTTGCCATCACTTCAGCAATGTTAGGTAACTCTATGATCAAATGTTGACACTTCTTGAGCCATCATTCACAGCTTGTCTAAGTCAGAGACATCGAAAGCAGCTTCACCCACTCCATCCCACTACAAAGAAGAGCAATAGAAAAAGAAAACACACTGAAGTGAATAAATGCAATCATGAATTTCAACTTATGCTCTGCAAGCTGATCCCACCAAGAAATGGTTAGAAACAGTTCAAACTCTAGCTGAGAGGTATAGTCTCTTAAAATTATTCACTAACACGGCGGTTCTGGATCTCTAGATTGGAGTCAGTTGCAACACAACAAGAGGTAGAGGCATGCATGAACACATACTGTAGTATAATGCAGAAGAACGGTCCAGACAGTGCGGTAAAAAACCACAACAACATTAATTTTAGAGGTTAGTGACAGGGAAGAAACATGTTTTGTGCATCTGTAACTTCTTCCCCTTGATTTGAGCCCTTATCCCCTGTCTAACAAATTCGGATGCGATAATTAACCTAACCGTATAGGCCTTATCTCTGGAATGGATTAGCTACAGCTTTGAAACTTGGAAATTCCTCTTTCCGGCCCCAAATAACCCCAACAAAGTGTTTATTTGCATCAGTAACTCCACCCCCTTTGATTGAAGCCCCAACGACCCAAAGTGGTTTGTGCATCTGCAACTCCTCCCCCTTTGATTTGAGCCCCGTACTCCCTGTTTACAAAGTCAGACGCTATAAAATTAACCCAACCGCATAGTCCTTATCTCTGGAATGGATGTAGCTCTACAGCTCTGAAACTTGGAAATTTCTCTTTCCAGCCCCAAATAACCCCAACAAAGTGTTTATTTGCATCTGTAACTCCTCCCCCTTTGATTGAAGCCCCAACGACCCAAAGTGGTTTGTGCATCTGCAACTCCTCCCCCTTTGATTTGAGCCCCGTACCCCCTGTCTTCAAATTCAGACGCTATAAAATTAACCCAACCGTAGAGGCCTTATCTCTGGAATGGATGTAGCTCTACAGCTCTGAAACTTGAAATTTCTCTTTCCGGCCCCAAATAACCCCAACAAAGTGTTTATTTGCATCTGTAACTCCTCCCCCTTTGATTGAAGTACCTTACCGCATGTTCAAAAAGTTTGGACGTTTTAATTTACCCAATTGTATAGGCCCTATCTCTGGAATAGGTGTAGCTACAGCTTTGAAACTTGGAAATTCCTCTTTCTGGCCCCAAACAACCCAAACAAAGTGTTTTGTGCACCTGTAACTCTTCCCTCTTTGATTTGAGCCCCGTACCCCCTCCCAGCAAAAAAATCTTATCAAGATCTTACAAGAAGGTAAGATCATATAAGATGTAAGATCTTACATGATCTTATAAGATAATAAGATTATTTGACGCTTATTCTTGTAAGAACTTGCTAAGATCTTACAAGAACTTAGTAAGATCTTACAAGAACTTAGTAAGATCTTACAAGAACTTAGTAAGATCTTACAAGAACTTTGTAAGATCTTACAAGAGCTTGATAAGATCTTATAAGAACTTTGTAAGATCTTGAAAGAACTTGGTAAAATCTGGAAAAATCATGTTCTTGCATTATCTTCTTTGACTGCAAAAATTAAGTAATAGTTGAAGAATTTCAAGTTATTCCAAAATAAATTAAATACAGAGTTTATTCACACATTATTTTTTACGTTTTAGTCTATTGGCTATGTCAATACATTTTTGATTACAACGTCTGTTGATGTCAGATGAAATTTGGACAAATGTTCCACATCCAAATTTCTTGTCAATGCAATCTAAAAAAAAAAAAAAAAAGAATTATCATAGCGTATTTAATGCATAATTGTTTATTTAACAAACCTTATATTAATTTAACTTTTTCTTTGGGGAGGGCTTTTTTGTTGCTTCGACTAGTTCCAGAAAAACACTTGGCTCCCATTTCTTCGATGAAAGAGCATACTTTCCAGGGTTAATGGCTTTTATGGACATAAGGTTCACGTCATTCTCCTATGTAACAACCAAAAAATTGGTCATGGTTGTTGTTTAAATGTCTCTAAAACATACCGAGTGAAAATTCTCATTGCCAGAATTGTTCTCCTGCAGCATTTTTTCAGGAACAGGAAGACGTTTTTGTATTTTAGTAGGTGCTGATGCTTTCACCCGTGGTGGTGGTGGTGGTTGCACCTGTGCTGAGGCATGGATAATATTTAATTTCGCAGACATCCTATTGATGACCCCATGCAGCAAATCTACACTCTACTTTAGTTCCACAATTACCTTGTGGCAACTGCAGCAGGGTGCTTCTATTGACACACTACCTTGATAAGGTTCGTCTGTAAATACAGTAAAATATGTATTGCAGTATGGATACCTTACCGATGTGCTATTGAGTATTTCATCATCACCATCACTCTCTGATGAACTCTCCCCATATAGTTTTTCTTCCTAATTTCATAATAAACAAATATGCTTTTAGTGTCCCAATGTATAATATTGTACTTACGTTACAAGTATTAGGATTTTCATCCGACTCGCTGTCACTGATTTCACAATGTTTTCGTTTCAGGCAGGAATCTACCATAGATTTGCAGACATTGTGTCTTCATAGCATGATACATGTTTATTGCTTATTAACTTAACAGAAACAGTGAGGAAAGTACTGGTGTATTTTTCTCCTTTAACTTTCCAAAGTAAAGTACTACCCTTTACTAAATCTGAAGCCTTCAAAACTTCAGAATCTTCAGGCTCTAAGCTTCGAGAACTCACTGTGTGTGTTTTGCCATCTTCATGACAAAAAAATCTTACAATACTCTAAATAAAGCACATATAGAATTAATACACATAACTTGAGGTTGTGAACTTACTTTGATTTTCCATTCCTGAAGAAAGAAAGACCTCTGAATTATTTTTCATTTTTGAAGGTTTTTTCTGCCTACTACTTTGTCTCAATCCAGACATATCTCTTTTCCACATGCAGCTGAAGTGAAGATTTAGTCACATGCACATCAGGTGGTGTTGAATAGGTGTTACTATTTCTCGCCTTTTGAATTGCAACAATGGAGAATAAGCCATGCAAGAAGAGGAAGCTTTACCTCAGAGACTCTAGTATTTCCATGCCAAATGCTGAGTCTTCAGTTGGTCATCAAAATGGTAAAAAAGACACAGTAGCTTCATATGTGTGTTGTGATCTTGAAATTAAACTTGATCCTTAAATAGAATGAAATAATTTCTGTCCTCTGCTACAAATTTTTAATATATGCTATGGTACGTTATAGTGAGAAAAAGGAAACTTTATTTGAGGGATCCGAAGTATTCAATTCCTCGTCAAACTATATGGATGAGCAAGAAGATAAAAACTCAGAATTATAACAACAAAAGAAAGGAAGGAGGTAATCAAAATGAAGGAATGGATTATGACGGTGAAGAAAGTGATGATGAATGAGGAAGTCATAACAGTGTAAGTGATGTTGGAGGAGGAAATGATGTCGGAGGAGGAAGTGTTGTCGGAGTAGGAAGCGATGATGGTGAAGAAAGTGATGGTGAACGAGGAAGTCACAACAGAGTAAGTGATGTTGGAGGAGGAAATGATGTCGGAGGAGGAAGAGGTGATGGAGGAGGAAGCGGTGATGGAGGAGGAAGCGATGGCGGAGGAGGAAGCGGTGACAGAGGAGGAAGCGATGACGGAGGAGGAAGCGATGACGGAGGAGGAAGCGATGACGGAGGAGGAAGTGATAATGGAGAGGACGGAGAGAATCATGAACAATGGGATGATGGCAACATTAAAATTCAAGCAGCTTCTAGTAAGTGTAAAATATACACTTTTTACTTTGAATATATGCACTTATTTATTTTATTTATATAATTATTTACTGATCAATTGATTTATATCCATATTTATTTAACTTTTGTGTATTTCATATTATTTTTATAGATGAAAATCCTTTGTTCCCAGGTGCACCAATAAGTTGCAAGGAGAGCTGGACATCGATTTACGAATTCTCGATTTCTAATCGCTTGACAAACTCGGGTATTCAACAGCTCCTAGATTTGATTCGTAGACACTGTCCAATGCCAAACTCATGTCCAACAACTATTTATAAGTTGAAAAAACAAATTTGTCAAGTTGACTGTATTCACTTTCAGTACTGCAGTTTTTGCCAGAATTCAATGGAGAATGATTAGAAGAAATGCGGCAAATGCCGTAAGATAAGCAGGCCACCATGCTACTATGCAGTTCTACCATTTGAGAATCATCTTAAAGAAATTTTTGTGGGTAAATTATATATATATATATTGTGTGTATTATGCGTGTAGAATCACTAAGATATCAAATTATTTTGTGCGCCAGAAAACTGGGATAAAATCAGTATCCAATTGAGAAACTAATATCGCCTAATATTCTCCATGTTATTCAGGATGGATCAAGGTATTTGAAGCAGTCTGGTGAAGGAAATTTTTTCAACAAGCCAGAACATGCCGGTCTAATTCTCTTTGCTGATGGTGTTCCTCTGTTTAAATCTTCAGGTCAGTAGACGTTTCCTCTAATTTCTTTTGTTACTATTTCCAATTTTATAGGTCAGTCATTGTGGCCTGTACAACTATCTGTAACTAACTTGCCACCAGAGGTTAGAATGAATTTGAGATGTTTGTTGCTTGCTGGAATATGGCTAGGTCCTGTTAAGCCAGATATGTCTATCGTCCTTCGACCAGTACTAGAGAGAATTCATGAATTATATGAAAATGGGATTACATTTCAAACAATTTCTGGTATAAGGACTCTTAGGGCAAAGTTAGTGTGTTGCATATTTGATCTTCCAGCACGAGCAATGGCTCTTAACCTCACCCAATGGAATGGTCGGTTCGGCTGCACATATTGTCTTGATGAGAGCTCTCAAGTCAGTCATGTACGTCTCTACTTGCCTGATGATGCACACAATACTCGTTCTGAGAAACATGTGGGAGGAGTTTGGTGGAAAAAAGTGGTTATGTGACTGGAGGTCTTGAGTTCGAAGTCCATTTAGCTGGTGAGGAAGATGGGGTAAGTGAAGAAAGAGTCAAGTTAACCAACTGATAAGTACTGATGATTTTATAGGCGGATGTTAATAAAATTACCTGAAAGCAAACTTATACTATTTACCCAAAGTGGAGGATGTTAAAATGCCAATTTCTTCATGGGTAACTGTATCATGCTAAATTAAGGTTTCTCACAGTATTCCTTCACTGAATATAAGACATGTGAGTAGCAAAACAAATAAATTCAGATTTTTTAAGTTGGGTTGTTGTTGTTCATGCCTGCAGATACTAAAGAAATTGGAAAGCTTTGGAAGAGAGAGGAAAGAGGCTATGATCGTAAGTTAATGGTTAAATCTAATAAGTGTGGTGAAATTCACAATGTAATTGCAGATTGTAAAGGAACTAATAAACAAACAATTAGAGATGATTAGTGAAGTAAGTTAAACTGTTTGAGAGGAGTATTTCCTCACTGTTCTTTATATTTGTATAGGTTGATGAGTTTCTTCAAGATGTAAGAGCAGCTACTACCCTTTATATAAATACATTTATATTTTTCGTTTTTGTAGATTCAAGTATTTCAGAAGGAATAAAAAATTTAATGATTCTATACAATGTGACTAACTACTAATCCATTAAAAAATTAGAATAAATTAGCTCCACAGATAAAAATTAAGTTTTATTTATGACTTTTACAGAGTTGATCATCTCAGCATATTAAAGTTAAAACATTTCTGATAGTAGGAAGCAGGGGAGGGGGGCCTTAACTTGATTTTCCTATTAGTTGGGATAAGATAGTATTGGATCTTAATTAATATTATTTATGATAAGTTTGCAACTAGGCAGATTACAGCTGCTTATCTAATTAAAGGATTGCCCTCTGAATATGTGAAAAAGGGGCTCATTGAAAAAATCACTAACTGTAGAGTACTCAAAAATGTGTAAAAAAGAAAGGATGTTTTTTGACCATGCCCTGCTTAATTGTATTCACAGATACTGAGGCCTTGAGGTTACTAGTCCAGTGGAAGTTTTGTTGAACCAAGAATTTCATGATGCATAGTTATTTTTAGCAGAATGTGAATCTTTAGAGAGTCCAAGTTCATAATCCACCTGGTACCACTTCATACTACAGGTTAGCAAATGACTTGTAGAGATGACCAGCTGCCTCTATTGTATTTTCTTCTGTAAAAGTCAGTGGGGGTGCTACTTTTTAGTGACTTTTTTAGCATATATTTGGAGGAGAATCACCAGAGAGTGCAGAAAGTCTTGTCTCTGTGGGAACTATTTTTTGGCCACCACTGTATTATATTTAAAAATTGATATACATTTATTACAGATAATAATCCAAGTAAGAAGAATTGTACACCATTTAAGATCAGCAAATAGAGTAACAATCAAAGATTTGATGCGGGAATTGGAAATAGATGATATTCTAAAATATGCTCTGAGTGAACTTGACATTTTTTTAACATTATCATAATATCTATTATTTGTCATGCTGAGCTGTTATATAAGCACAACAAATTTTTATGTAATAATTGTGGCTCTTAAATGTTTATTTCTTACTATTTAGCCGACTGGAGTAAATGAGGAAGAAGGTATCTCAGAGGTAATTTATGTGTCATATTTATTATCAAGATCTTTTTTATTTTACGCACATGAATAACATAATGAAAAGAAAACCTGAATGTTTATATATATCGTTAAAAAGAGCATTTCATTATCTACAAAATTATCTATTGAGCATGTTTACGTATGTGTGCACAAAGAGTTACAAATATTTATATGTTGCTATTGAGCCTTTTAAATGTTTATTTCTTACTGTTTAGTCGAGTAGAGTCAATGATGAGACGGAAGAAATATCAGCAGAGGTAATTTATGTGTCATATTTATTATCAAGATGTTTTTTATTTTACGCACGTGAACAACATAATGAAAAGAAAACCTGAATGTTTATACATCGTTAAAAAGAGCATTTCATTAGCTACAAAATTATCTATTGAGCATGTGTACGTACATGTGCACAAAGAGTTACAAATATTTTTATGTGGTACTGAGGCTGTTAAATGTTTATTTCTTACTATTTAGCAACTTGACACTACTGAACAAGAAATTACTGAACAAGAAATTAATGATGTAATTCATATTTGCTGTAACTACATGTATTTCAATATAAAAGAAAAGTATAAAATGGATGATTTATAACTTTTAGGAAGAAACCGGAGTTTCGTTAAAGGTAATTTTTTTTTAATTTTTGTTTTTAATGGGTATAATCTCCATTCCACTTTGTCATTTGGATTATTTTTGTTGTTTCCTTACAGAGATTTGCAGATCTAGAGGTAAAAGCTGATACAATATTTTGTTAATGGACACAGTTCCTTTAAGCTTTTATGATGTGTGTATTACCGTTTTTTAATAGCAAAACTTGTATTGGTACTTAAAATGTGGTAAATAAAAGAATCTTGGATACAATTGAAAGTCCATTTTTTTAATATAATAATTTAGCTGTGATACTTATAGAGCTATTTCAGACATTATTCACTGCACCAACTTTTAAATATTTGTGAGCATGTCTTAGATGTTTTCATTCACAATTCATTCACAACTATGAGGTGAAGCAGCCTTTTAAATGTGTTTGCCACTTAAATTTTATTTTGCAATTTAATATTTACTTTATTTCCAGAGAAAAAATGAAGAATTGAAGGGCGTAAGTTTTTAGTTTTGACCAATTCAATGGTGAGCTAATTCATTTTATTAACTTGCATCATATTACAGATTGTAAAGCATTGTTATGGCGACACAATTCCGATTGTTCCCATGGCTATGTTCAAGGCAAGTAAAACAGCTTTCTTGATTTAAAAAAATTATATTGCTTTTATTTTTTAGTTTTTTGAACATTATACAACAAAAACTAAAAGATAGCAACACCCAAGAAGAAATTCACAAACATCACTACGTAAGTGTGTTTCGTTTAAATTTTTATGCAATTAATTTTGTTTTTGTTTTATTTAGTTGGACGGTCAGACATACGCTAAAAAGATTAAAACTTTTCTCGTAAGTTATTTTTTGTTACTGTTCACAATTTTTTATAGTTATTTTCTTAAATTTAGAACATATAAGCATATATCTGCGAAGGATGCAATAAACTTCGACATTGGTTTCCGGTTACCGAAGTCACGTACATAAGTGTTGCAAAGTCAAACACCCAATCCCTAAGGAATATACAAAATTGAAAGATATGCCGGTAATGAAATATTTTCTAATATTTAATTTATTAAATAATTTCTTTTCTTTTCTTTTTTTTTAAATTTTGATTTAGGTCATCAAGCCAACGATTATGGACCAATAGTTTTCACAAATAGTTGACCACTAAACTTTACAATCCATTTCTCATCATAACATTCGTATCGCATAATTTCCTATAAGCAATTAAAAAATTGTTATAAATACAGTTGTTCAACTCTGTAAAAGTCATTGACATGGCGTTCATGGGTAAATTATCCTTGTGTCTCACATCATCATGCAAACCAACAATTTCTTGTAGCGCAATAGTGTTTACTTATTGCAGAGATGTTAACCAAAAGCTTGAATTGGAATGTACATTTGAAAATAGAGTTGTGTGGACCTTGCATGTTTAGATTATATTATAATATATATATCTACTGTTTCATTGCACAGCTCATAGGATGCCTCATTGGTCTGAGAAATTGCTTAATTTCTGCTAACTAGTGTATAGTAGTTTTGATGGTTCGTTTTGGCGCACCATTAAAACAGTTGTACAAAAAAAATCTAATTATATAGTATATAATAACTATTTACTTCAAAAATTATCATCTACATATGAAAGAAATACTAATTTACCCACTATAAACTGTACAAATAAATATATAAAGTTAATACTCATTTACATTGAACTTTTTGATTTCATCACTAATGAAAAGTTGAATCAAATTGAAAGATCGTTCTGGTTGATCATATGGAATCAAGTGTCCTCCACCTCGAATTATGACCTGAACACAATTATAATAATATACATGTGAGTATAACATCTTCAACCAAAGCTCTTGCACAAGTTATACTAACCACCTTTTAGTAAGCACACGTGCATTACGTAATACAGCAAACTACACTGTTAGGACAGAAGGTCGGGGAATAGATCCAAACTCTGTCCGGGATAGTATCCGCTGCCATCTGGTCTAGTCTAACTGCTTTCCCGTCTGGTAGTATGTTAACAGCTACCCCCTTTTTGCTTCGCTCCCCAGCAGTTCCAAGTAAGAAGTTGTTTTAATAACTTATACTTAAAACCTTTACACAAAAAGGAAAGATGACTGCTACAATTTGAAAAGACCTCCTGACTCATACGTGTACCGGCCTTTCATGCAGAAGGCTGGGACACGCTCACACTCGGCATCAGCTATAATCTAGCATGACACAGCACAATTATTGCGCCAAAATGCACACACACACATATGACACCGTTCACAGTTTCTGTAAACAACTGTTTGAGTATGCCTTTCATCTCAGGCAGCTCCGCCTGCCGCTTCCTTCTGGAGCGGGACGTGGCCCCTCATACACACTAATAACATTCTAGATAATGCAACCATCTTCTAACATGTTTAGACATGAATTTATGTATGTATTCAATAATTCTTAATTAACTTTGACCCATGCTGATTATACACTATAACAACATAAAGTCTGGAAAGCAACTCCTTAAAAATTGCCTATACATATAAACCAGCTATAATTATTCATTGAAAATTTTTATTTTATAAAATTCAGAGTATTAATTTTAGCAGTGAAATGTAATTAACAACAGTCGGTTGCATCTCATACCTGATAGAAATTATTTACAGAACGAATGTATCCAGCAACATCATTGTTGATTTTCCATACTTGACGATTTGCTTTTAAATATTGCCAATGACCTGACCACGATAGGACTGATAAAAACTTTTCAGTTAAAGGCGCACCTACAATTAAATCTAGCTGTCCATTATACATCATCACCTGTGAAAAAATGTGTATAGCAAACATATCAACTAAAATATAAACCCATTTCTTGAAACATGATTTGTGTTTTACTTCATTTTAAATCTTAGTATGAAACAAACTTAATATCATCTTCAAATAGAAATTACAATACAATTGAATCAATAGAATCAATTAATAAAAATTGAAGAATAAATTATCTGCTGATACAGTAGGTGCGAAAAAAGTTGTGGATTCCATTACGTAATACGGCCGTGAAACAGTTTTTAAACGTAGTTTTACCGATGCGTTCCATACAGTTCTGACTAAACGGCTGACACCATTTACTAAAACAGTAAAAACTGGTTAGGTTTTTCCATATTTCACTGATATTATCTAGCTAAAATATTTTCACAGCTATATCTGCAAGCAAATTATTGTATAACCTGTTATACGGTATGGCAAGAGTGAAAAAAAACTCGTACAAAAATCTAATTAGGCTTTAATAAATCTTGCTGACCAAAATTTCGATGAGTACACCACTTTAACCAAGTCCACAGTATGTATGTATTCTGCAAGCTATCATTGGGCTTCCAGCAGTAGAAAATCTAAGCCTGTGAAGTGTGTGGTCGAACCTACAATTCTCCGACTAACAACTTAAAATAGACGGTCTGCCTCAGAAGACAAAATTTGAAACGTTTTATTGAATAAACGATTTATATATTTATTGGAGTGAGGCATACTATAAACCAGAAAGATTAAAACGGTGAGGCTGTCTAATGAAACGGCTGTACTTTACCAAATAGCAAACTGTCTCACTCCCCTTTTTAATTGTGCAATGGCCATTCTAAGATGCAAAATTCAAATTTTTTGGCGCCTACAACTATATTACCTTATTATAGAGGTGTTAAACTTATCATTGAGGTATTACTCAGTGACTACTCTAGTATCGATTAAGGCAAGGACATATCTAGAACACAGTACGAGGGAAACAGGGGTGGTGGGTGGGAGGGGCGGATCAACTTAGACAGTATGGCATCAGGCTACGTTAAAGTTAAATTCATCCGAGCTTAAGTCTTCATATCATTTAATGTACTGAAAACAAACTCCAGTTTAAATAACCATAGCATTAACATTGTAATATAATGCCTCAGCTTTCTGATATAGCTATTGAAAGGTATTTGTCAAAAAAATAGCAATAAATTGACAGAAATTTGTTAACCATTTCAAAACGTATTAGTAGACAGTGTTGGCTGTTTAATCTAAACCATATAGAACACAATGGTAATAAATATGGTCAAAAAATACCTCTTTAATGGTGCTGGCACCTAACAACGCCCCACTGGAATAGTAGTGCAGTTATCAACCACAAAATAGCACCCCTAAATACCGACGAGTTACAGCTGTCACACTTGCAATAATAGAACTACAGTGAGGCTTAGGGACTTTTTTAAACTGTACCATCCAGTAAATTCCAACAAGGGCAGTTACATTTCCAAGAGTATTATATATTCTTCATTTACTATACTGTTTTTTTTTTGTGCTGCAGGTATATGAAATCAGAGACTTTTTTCATCAGTTGTTGTGAACATTCCAAATGGAACTGCCTGTAACTTACAATGCGTGTGTAATGATTGCTATGGGTGGATCAATTTATGTCATTAAAATCCTCGTATACAAAAATTATTGGTTACAGATACTTCTCAGCGGTACAGTATCTTAACAGATGGCTCCAAAATTAGTCCAATATGGGGTGGACCCTATAACATTTAGATATTTTTAAATATACGTTATTCTACTGAAGTAATATGCAAAAATGTTCATGGAAGTTGGCATAAAACAAAATTTAGAATAATAATCAACAAAAATTCAATGTTACAATGTGGGGGATAGGTAATTAAGCCGTATGCATAATATTAGCTGCTGGACGTTGAACTGCTGCAATGTCTATAATTGAGATGGTGTAAACCACGGGTGTCCTTGGGTGCCTAAGCTTTCATATTTGGTAGAGCAGCTCTTCAGGCAAGTTTTATTTCTTTGCCTGAGGTCTACAAAGCATAGAAATAAAGATAGGCAGCCAAATAAACAAGCTAATCTTGTGGTTAAGTGACCTTTACCAAATGTGTCAGCACCCGTAGGCTTTATTGTGGTACAAAATCTGGAATTTTTGTGCTTACTGCATGATATCCGTACACAATTTGCAGGGTAATCTACTAAAGTTGCACACAATCTGTACTTAGTTACATCAAACCTAAAGTTACTTTGACCAGGAAGCTAACTGGTCAAAGTAAGGCTTATGCTGATAGCTAAATGTGTAAGAGATAAATATGACTAGCAAAATATCAGGACAAATACAGACGATACTATAAATTAAGAATGGTGAGTGTGCGGGCCGTAAAAAATTTCATGAACCTGTTTCGGAAAAATTAACCTAGACACATTGAACTAATTTTTTCAGTATTCACAGGTAAAACCTTACTTTTTGATTATTTAAAAAAAAATTACGGTAGAAATGGATAGACATCCATTTAGCTCCATCTTATGGCTCAGTTGTAAGCCCAGGTGAGTTCTAAAACTCAGGCTATGAGTCTATGTACACTATCCGCTTGCACACAAGCTATCTGCAACAAGGGACAATGGCAGTGTACAAAGCATGAGAAGTATGCTTTTTTAAACATGCCTGAACACTGGCCCATTGTCCAGAAAAAGTGGCAGTTCCATCAAATCCCAATCCAACTATGTATCCCTCACTTGTAAATCCTCTGTCATCAAACATTCAATAAGGGTTGAATAGATTGTTTCTGCATCAGCCTATTTCAAAGGAATAATGTCTAGAACACACTGGATCGGTACACCATCTTCCTCCAAGCAGCAAAACACAAACAATTCTTCCACAGTGCTTACATCTATGCACTTATCTGTCATGAGGCTGCACATAGACACTTCTGAAGATGCTTCAGAATTGACTCATCCACCCATGTCCTCATTGGTTCAATAAATTCAACCACAGCTAGCCTCAATGTGTAAACAACACTTCTTGGAGCAGTTTCTAGGAATTTCTTCATATGCTCGCTGCCACATTACATTCCTGGGCTTAGATTTTTTACTACTGAAGATCTATCAGTAGCTAACAGAAGACCTACAAAAGTGCAGACCTTGTTTGAGGTCTGTGCGAGCCTGAACTTTGGTCTGCAGATTTATTGAAGTAAGTTAAATTTTTGTACATTAATCTTTTTTGCACTATACCCGTAGTGTTTAATGGTTGATACAAGGACTTAGCTTGCTGATACAGCTATGGAAGAGTTTCTAGCTAGAAAATAACCCGTGAATCGATGGAAAAGCTAAACCGTTTTTTACCGTTTTAATAAACAGTGTCGGCTGTTTTGTCAAACTGGTACAGAACGCAACGGTAAAATCTACGGTAAAAAACTACCGTTTACGGCCATACTACGAAACGGAATTCGGAACTTTATTTTGTCTCCTACTGTAGTTTATTTTTGGGGTGGGGGGACTTATTTTTGGGGGGTGTCTGTAACTTAGAATTGCCCATATCTCAGAATAGTATATGAAACCATATTACAGTATTAAAAATATATTATAATAATATCTTTCTTAGCCTTCTTTTACTCATTAGATGTATTCTCTCTCAGGCTTTTTAAACAATACAGAATTAAAAATATTTGGTCACCACCGGGAATCGAACCCAGGACTACTTGTATAGAGCACAAGCGCTCTGACACTGAGTTAAGGGGTACTTTCATGCTACAGTCTAACTCTCAACAGACCAACAAAAATTTTCTTTTATTACTTCAAAGATTCTTGTTGAATTTTTTATTCCTCTAATTTATCACTTCACAAATTAGAGGAGAAAAAAAATTCAACAAATAATAAGAATCTTTTTAAAAAAAGAGGAATAGATTTTTTACTGCTGGAGATCCACTGGTAGTTAACAGAAGACCTACAAAGTTCGGACCTAGTTATAGCTGTGTATTCATCGTAACTTTGGTCGGCAGGTTTATTGAAGCAAGTTAAATTTTGTACAATATTTTTTGCCATATCCCTGTAGCGGTGATACAAGGTGTGGGGGTAGGTTCGATCGCTGCCACCAGGAGATGAAGTGGAGATCGTCGCTTGGCGTTTTGCTGATACGTGCGTGAATGATCGCCCCAGGAAACCTCTAGATAAGCTGACCCCAGGTCTGGCCTTAAGACGACAACCGAGCTTTTTATTCCACACACAAAACCAATGCACAAGGACTCTCACAAACTCAACTCTGATCCACTGGGGCTGGGCCGTGGTATATATAACCCAGCACCATGTGGAGTGAAACATAAATAAAATGCTGTAGAGTCTGTAGTACATATGTATGGATGTAATTCGATCTGACCATTTATACTAATTAAGATGTTCATAACTCTGTTCTCAATCAAGATAACTCTGTTTTGGCGTGGGTGTTCCCACACAAGGCATTAGCTTGCTGATTTAGCTATGGAAGAGTTTCTAATGAAAAATATCAGTAAAGTGACAGTAACCTTAACCATTTTTTACCGTTTTAGTAAATGCTGTCGGGTGTTTAGTCAAAACAGTACGGAACATGATGGTAAATTACCATTTTACGACAATATTACTGAATTGAATACGGAACTAGTTTTTGGCACCTACTGTATATTACAATAGTAGGCACAATAAATTAATAACAAATAACCCAGCAATCATTTCGCATGCAATAAAGCAAAAAAAAATATATATAGCTATGTGGTAGAATGGCCCAGCCACTCCCCCACACTACTTCGAACACCCACTCATATTATCACTCAGTTTATTATTAGCATGCATCAGTTGTTTGTTTGTACTTATTCCCACGCACTGGTCATTCACTCAGAACAAGTCATTCCCACGTACTGGTCATTCACTCAGAACAAGTCATTCCCATGTACTGGTCATTCACTTAGAACAATTCATTCCCATGCATCACCCTCATACATCACATATTTATGTCTCTCCATGCATTGGGCATGCTCAGGAGGGTTCTCTATATATTGGCCTTCCTGTGCTTGCTTCTGTTGAGTTGTACTATCTTGCCTTAACCAACATTCATTTTTGATAGGATTAAACTGTGGGCGTGCACAGAGGCGTGCCCACATAAACTCCAGAACTTGTATGTATATTCGTGTGTGCGAACGTTATTAGAGTATTTGGTATATTTCCTTATTTGGTGTTGTCGAGTCATTTGTTAATTGGCCACGTGTTTTATGTCAATTGAACTGTGGGCGTGGAACCCGCCACCATATTCGTAGTGTATTAAAAGGTTGAGTTTTGTAGTTGTTTCTCAGTGTCAAATTATACTAACTTAGTGTTGTACTCGATTCGTCGGATCAAGCGCTGGCTGCGGCGAGCAAATAATATTGGCACTCTGGTGGCAGCGTACTATTGCTGTTTCCAGATTGTGTGAGGACCAACGCCCTGCAGAGCCAAGTATCCCCCACATAAACCTCTGTCAACTTGGGTTTAGGAGCCTTAATAAGCTTTGGCCTTGCAACTCTGGTGGCAGCGTACCTGTGACCCTTTCTTTGCTATCTTAGCCGCCAGCCTTGCTACCACAAGCTATATAAATAAAAAAAACTAAGCTCTCACAGATTCAGTTAAAATGGCTGTGCTTTGTATAACAGCCTAAACTAGTTCATACAACAAGTATTTTCTCTAAACTTTGCTATATTATTAAATCTTTCATTCAATGCAAAAAACAAAACAAAACAAAAAACGTCAATATAGAAAATGATATTATTGCTATAAAATTATGGTTGCAACAAAAACTAGTACCTTATAGTGATCCATTAGTGTTGATAACCAATCTCTGACTGTGTTCATTATATCTAAAATAAGTGCCTTCTCCACTGCTTCAGACTGCAGTCCATAACTTAAATTTCCAACCTTCATGGCCTGTCTAACCGATGGCTGATTAATATACTTCAAATAGTTAACAAATTCTGGAGGTTCCTGAAAATTTAAGTACAAATACTATGAGTCTAGCAGTGAGTGAACAAAACTGCTGATAAGCATCATACTCAACTCTAAGAAACCTAATAGTAATTCTATTTACATTCACTTTAATTCATTATGGAGGTAACATCTACTGCAATGGTTACATGATTAGTACCAATGATTATTACTCACACGTATAAGTGGGTAAGGTGAACTGCCTGTATACATTATGTCCACGGACATATGTACATATATTATATATGTATATATATATATATATATATATATATATAGCTGTGACTAAAATTTTTAGAAAACCTGGAGGTGTATTTGACCCTCTTAACAAATAGTAGGCTAGCTGCAACTATTGTCATGTTAATTATTTGCAATATTCATGACAATTCAGATCACATCACTTTACGCTAAACTTTACAACGAAAAAAGCTATAGTGTGCGGGCATAGTGCTCGAGCACTAGTTTCTCCAACAGATGTCTAAAAATGCTTAAAAATATTGATTTCGAATAATAAAGTGATTGTTAGTAAAATAGATCACAGACTATTGACACTTGTAAAAATATAGTAGTTCAGAAAACAAGCAGTGCATTAAATCATTGACTAAATGGTAAGATTAACAGGCATGAATTGGAAGTAAATGTTATACTGATATTACATATACACGGCTTGGCACTAGTAGTTATTTAATTCAACAAGTTCATAAAATGGTACATCCCTTCAGTCTCTTATTGTCCAGGTATACTGGACAACCAGAAGAACTTTTAAACTAAGGAACTGTAACTTTAACTCATATGCACACGCCAGTATCATATGTCATGCAATTCATTGTATGAACATTTTCACCTCACGGCATTACTTACCTCACGGCGTCGTGTCCTTAACTACACGACTGGTCCTTCGAGAATTTTAATTCAAAACTTAACAATTCAGGGAAGTGAGAGATTATTCGCTCTCTCATTTGTTTTGGTCCTTCGAGCCGGATACGAAAACTTCAGTGACCACTTACAGTCTATTATTAGTACTACTTCATCAAATCATTTCTCTTAACTTAAACTATTAAACGGAAGACCCAAGTCACGTCGTAAAGTTTTCGACTAAGACAGTCTAAAGTACCCAAAGCATGTTATCCAACTCGGAAGAGATAAAAGCCATCCAGGCTATGACGGATAAAGAAGGGGTTAAGAGAAAATGAACGTCTCATTAGAGGCAACGTCACAAAACTCAGGAAACGTATGGATGAATTTCTGAAAGAGTTGATTTACGAACTAGACATCTCTGACATTCAGTATTATAAGAAAGAATGGAAAAAGAAGTACAATACAATAAGGTTTTACAAGAAAAGTACGAAGAGCTTTTGCTGAACAAAACAGGTACCACTAACGCGTACGAACGAGAAATTATGGAATGCGAAGATAATGAACGCACTCAGCAAGAGTTGCATTCACAGTTTCTTAAACTGCTCCACGAGGTTGAGCAAGTAGGAGAATATGAAATTATCGAAGCTGAAGCTACAAACCTAAGAGAATCAACCCACATAGGTGAACGTTCTCTTGACATTGACGTATCAAAATTTAAACGGGATTGCCAACAGTTCTTGAAAACTAATCGTTCCTACAGGGGCATTGTGAAATGTCGAATATGCTGACCAAAGTACGTGAAATGATGTCAGTAGTGCCAGAAATACATCTTAGCGCCAAAAAGAAGAAAGAGGACATTGAACACAGTACCACCGGAAGCACAAATGGTATGGACGGAGATTCTCTGACTCCATCATCGTCAATAATAGTCCAACAAAGAAGAAAGGAATTAGAGGTAGAATTACCTACTTTCAACGGAGATCCACTTGATTGGCAAACTTTTGAAGAAATTCTACAGAACCTGATGAAGTCTAGAGGAGCTTCTCTATCACAAGCAGAAAAGGCTTCAATACTCGCTGGACGCATGCGTAAGGAAGACGACAGAAAATTGGTACGTTCATTCGCGGGAACTATCGAGGAGTACAATTGTGCTATAGCAGCATTAACGAATCAATACGGCGATCCAAATCGTCTTTATCCAATGTATGTTAACAAATTGCTAAGCATACCACACTTCACCTTCGACCAAGAAAGCCTCAGATCACTTCGAGAAGCATGCACTACTACTCCAAAGAAAATGGAAAAATTGGGTGGCTACAACATAGACAACATCTATGCACAAGCATGTATT
>WLWI01001462.1_pt1 | contig 20526 bp, 19 predicted proteins | sample 6701501 | NCBI WGS metagenome assembly WLWI01 (sample SAMN12718690, study PRJNA515312) | sponge metagenome | isolation source: marine sponge | host: Mycale hentscheli | place: New Zealand: South Island, Marlborough, Capsize Point | collected 2014-11-01 | reverse complement strand
CCTTGCCAGTCTTTATTTTATATTGTTTCATATACACACCTGTTGGGGTGGGGTTGTTTGTTTGAATACGGGTATCCTCCCCGCTTTAGCCCAACAGGTAATGAAAAATCGTCAGATTTTATCTGACAGATTCAGGTGAAAGACGAAGCACGAATAAGGGAAGAGTCGTTAGGTCATTATATTCTCCAAAGGAGAACCATTGACAGCGCTAAGCCCTAAATGGCAAAAAATGACCTTGCTGTGCTAGGCTCTTTGTGGCGATAAAAAATATACTGGCTGCTATGAATATATATAAACAGAACAAAGTATCTACGGTTGTTTGGCCCTGGCAGGAGACTCCTCCTCAGACACATCGTTGCGAGGAGAAAAAGTTTTGGATTGAAGCCACTGTGGAGACCCTTATTTCGTCTATTATTGCATGCTTATTGTTTTTTAAATGGGATAAGCCGATCATGGCTACGGTCGTGTTCTGTGTAGGAGGCTTCTTTCTTTTTGCTAAGTTTGCTATTCCCACACTTTATTCAACGCTTAGAGTTTATCTGCTGAGATTTGCTCATTTCGTAGGCTTGGTATTAACGTGGGTATTGCTTGTCCCAGTTTTTTATTTATGTTTTGTTCCCGGTCGTTTTATTCAGCGTTTGAAAGGGAACGATCCTTTAACACGAAAGTGTCCGTCTAATGAAGTAACCTATTGGGTTCCACGCCCACCCACGACCGATATGAACCAATATAAAAAACAACATTAACGTCGCAATGAAAGGTAGCAGTATCAATATATTGGGTATCAGCGCATTTTATCATGATTCTTCGGCAGCCCTTATTCGGGATGGAGAGATTGTTGCAGCGGCGCAAGAAGAACGCTTTACGCGTAAAAAACTTGATGCGAATTTCCCGTCCCATGCGGTTCAATATTGTTTGGCAGAAGCGGGGATTGGCAAGGACCAGTTGGATGCTGTTGCGTTTTATGACAAACCCATCACAAAGTTTGCGCGTATTCTTGAGACTTACTTTGGGGTGGCCCCCAAGGGCCTACACTCTTTTATGATAGCCGTGCCCATCTGGTTGAAACAGAAATTGTGGATTCCTTATAAAATTGAGGTGGCCTTGGAAAGGTGTGGGATTACTCCGCCCAAGGACATTTATTTTCCCGAACACCATGAATCGCACGCCGCCAGCGCTTTCTATTCGAGTCCGTATTCATCTGCAGCTATTCTAACCCTGGATGGTGTCGGCGAATGGGCAACCAGCACCGTAGGACGGGGAGAGGGAAATAAGATTAAGATTATGAGGGATCTGAGATTTCCACACTCATTGGGTCTTCTCTACTCTGCATTCACTTATTTTGCGGGATTTCGGGTGAACTCAGGGGAATACAAATTGATGGGTTTAGCTCCCTATGGAGAACCCACGTACGTAGATTTAATTAAAGACACCCTTCTTGATCTCCGCGATGATGGGTCGTTTCGATTGAATATGGATTACTTTGGCTTTTTAGATGGGTTGACCATGACCAATGATAAATTTGCCGATTTGTTTGGGGGTCCTCGACGTGAAGGAGAACGTGAGATTACTCAACGTGAAATGGATATGGCGAAGTCTATTCAGGTTGTTACCGAAGAAATCATATTGGCCATGGCACACTATGCACATGAAATAACAGGCGAAAAACGGCTTTGTTTGGCAGGCGGTGTGGCCCTCAACTGTGTAGCCAATGGTCGTTTGTTAAAGGAGGGACTGTTCGAAGACATATGGATCCAGCCGGCCGCAGGTGATGCAGGCGGCGCTTTAGGTGCTGCTCAGATGGTGTGGTACCATGTATTAGGAAATCAACGAGAAGTAGATAATGTACACGATATGATGAAAGGATCTTATCTAGGTCCATCTTTTGAGGATGAGGAAATTGAATCGTTTTTAGATGAAAAAGGGTATGTAGCCACCAAGTTATCGTCCGATGAATGGGCCCCCACCCTTGCCACGGTCATTAATGAAGAGCATGTTGTTGGTCTTTTCCAGGGGCGTATGGAGTTTGGACCCCGAGCATTAGGATGTCGTTCTATTATTGGCGATGCTCGATCCTCTAAAATGCAATCGGTGATGAATCTTAAGATTAAATATCGCGAATCTTTTCGCCCGTTTGCTCCTTCATGCTTGGAGGAACGAGTTCATGATTATTTTGAACTGGATGAGCCGTCTCCCTATATGTTGTTGGTAGCTCTAGTAAAAAAGGATCTCTGCGTGGAATTAGGGGACTCAGATACACTTTCGATGCGTGACCAAATTAATCAGATTCGGTCAAAGATTCCTGCTGTGACTCATGTGGATCGTTCGGCTCGAGTACAAACGGTAACCCCACAAGCCAATTCTGGTTATTATGATATCATTAAAGCGTTTGAAGCATTAACCGGGTACGGCATTATTATCAATACTTCGTTTAATGTGCGAGGTGAGCCCATTGTGTGTACTCCAGAGGATGCGTATCGCTGTTTTATGCGAACGGAAATGGATTATCTTGTGCTAAACTCTTTTCTTCTGGCGAAAAAAGATCAGCCGGTGTGGCAAGATAAAAAAAACTGGCGCGAAGAGTATGTTTTGGACTAAGATGGTTTTTCGGTTCTTGGTTCGGGGTTTATAGTTTAACTGACGGATCCAGGGAAGTATTAAAGACGTGAGATTTTTAAGGCATATCGTAAATCTTTTTAAAGAGTTTTTTGAGTTTGCTGCAGAAAATAAAGCGTGGTGGATCATCCCGATTGCATTTGTTCTTCTTCTCCTTGCTGTGATTATTATTGCCGGACAAGGGGCTGCTCCATTTATTTATACCCTCTTTTAGGAAAAGGCATCCCATCGATATGGAGCCCGTACACGTATTGTTAGATAAAGGGGTCGTTATACCCTGTCCTGGATCCGTTGAAATAGGCAACGATGTTGTCCCCGATTTCATTGCCCCAGGGGTCATTATTCATACCGGATGCAAGATTCTCGGAAAAGACACGTCTATTGGGCCGGGTTGTGAAATTGGATTTGAAGTGCCTGCAACCATCGAGAATTGTCAGCTAGGGTCTGAAGTTCATCTAAAAGGAGGCTCTTTTTCAGGCGCGACATTCTTAGATCGATCGTCTATGGGCAGTGGGGCTCATGTACGTGCAGGAACGTTGCTAGAGGAAGAAGCGAGTGGTGCTCATGGCGTGGGTTTTAAGCAAACCATTTTGTTTCCTTTTGTTACCGCAGGCAGTCTGATTAATTTTTGTGATGTGCTCATGGCGGGAGGGATCAGTCGGACAGATCATAGCGAGATCGGTTCTTCCTATATCCATTTCAATTTTACACCCCATGGAGATAAAGCCACGGCTTCATTAATCGGAAATGTGTCTCAGGGTGTTATGTTGGATCAATCCGCTATCTTTTTAGGAGGCCAAGCCGGGTTGGTCGGTCCTGCGCGAATCGCGTTTGGCACCTTGTTACCTGCGGGTTTTATCTGTCGCGAAGATGTAGAAAATCCCGGACAGATGATTGTTCCTAAACCGGGATTGACACCGGGTGACAGCAAGACGTTGCAACGGGGCGTCTACCGCTCGATCGACCGAATTGTATTGAATAATCTTCATTATCTGGGCAATATAAAAGCCTTAAAACAGTGGTATATACATATTCGCCAAGACTTTTTATCGAGAAATTCGTTTTCGCAAGCCTGTTATGGAGGGGCCCTAAAGCGTTTAGACGAGGCGATCCTCGAACGAGTAAAAAGGCTGAAAGAACTTGCCGAAAAAATGCCTGAATCCATTAGGCGGGCTAAAACTGAACGAAAAGATTCATTTCCGGAACACATTAAGAGACAACAATATTTTATGGATTGGTTTTACGAAGCGGAAGCTGCACTGTTAGCTACATGTCCTGAATCAGTTGGAGAAGTAGGCCGAGACGAATTTTTTGGGAAATGGGAACACGTAAATAGGTCAGATGATTATATAGATTCCATACATGCTTTGCCGGAACCTACAAAAGAAAAAGGACGAATTTGGCTGCAGGCCGTAGTGAACGAGGTCGTTAATAGCTATGAAGAATCATGATCAAGCGTCCAGTATCCCCAATAAAATGCGTATGTTTGGAACAGATGGGGTAAGAGGGGTTGCGAATATAGAGCCCATGACCGCTGAAACGGTTTTGGAAATTGGTCGTGCAACAGCCTATGTATGCAAACAGCATAAAACCCAGGCAAAACGTCACCGTATTGTTATTGGTAAAGATACGCGTTTAAGTGGGTATATGTTAGAGAACGCATTGACAGCAGGTATTTGTTCTATGGGAGTCGATGTGTTTCTTTTGGGCCCAATCCCTACACCGGGTATTGCATTTATTACCCACAGTATGAGAGCAGACGCGGGGATGGTTATCTCCGCTTCTCATAATCCATACCAAGATAATGGCATTAAGATCTTTTCTCGGGACGGATATAAACTGCCCGATGAGGAAGAGGACGAAATTGAGGAGCTGGTTACGTCCGGACGGATTCAAGCGATTCGACCTACGGCTGAGGCCGTGGGAAAAGCGCATCGAATCGATGATGCAATCGGTCGCTATATTGTGTTTTGTAAAAATACGTTTCCAGCTGATCTGAGTCTTGAAGGGTTAAAAATAGTTTTGGATTGCGGAAATGGAGCGACCTATAAAGTGGCGCCTACCATTTTCGCTGAATTCGGGGCGGAGGTGACAGCTATTCATAATGACCCCGATGGAATGAATATTAATGATCAATGTGGATCGCAACATACTCAGGACTTAGTGGAGAAGGTCCTTGAGACCGGGGCGGATGTCGGTTTGGCGTTTGATGGGGATGGAGATCGACTTATTGCCGTAGACGAAAAAGGACACGCCTTAACCGGGGACCATATTATCGCTATTTGTGCGCGGATGTATAAAGAGAAGTGGCTTCTGAAAAATAATAAAGTCGTTACAACCACGATGAGTAATTTTGGATTACGTCATTGTCTAAAAAAGTTGGACATTGAACATGTAACAAGCAATGTGGGCGACCGATATGTGTTAGAAGCCCTTAAAAAACATGGTGCGATATTGGGAGGAGAACCTTCCGGGCATATCCTTTTTATGAATCACCATACAACAGGAGACGGAATCATTGCGGCTTTGCAGCTCTTAGCCGCTATAAAGAATTATCAGCAACCCCTTTCCAGTCTTGCTGCGATTATGCAGTTGGCGCCGCAGAAATTAATCAGTGTGGACGTGCCTCACAAACCTCCTGTCGAAGACATTCCTGAACTTAACAAAGCGATTAAAGAAGCAGAAACCCATCTAAACAGGCAAGGCCGGGTGTTGATTCGATATTCTGGAACTCAGCCCATGTGCAGAGTGATGGTCGAAGGGCCTGACGAAGAACTTACAAATAGATTAGCTATTGATTTGGCAGATACGGTCAAAAAATGTATAGGGTAAATAGGACTATAGGACAATGAGACGATGGAACAACGCTCCTCTTGTCCTTTTTCTTCTCTTCTTATCAACTCTCTCAAACGCATCGGTCTCTGAGCCTAGCGCATTGGACGTTGGCTTTTTTGCAAATCGGTCAACAGATCTTGAAGGTCGACATAGCCTTAAAGTCCTCGGTCCCCTTTATGAAGATTCTATAGACACCCATAAAAAATCGCTCCGGGCTCTTCGCCCTTTTTATAGTTCTGTGAAAGATTCGGGTGAAGAACGGGAACTCCAAGAATTTTTATGGCCTCTCGGATCATCGAAACGGTTCAAAAATCAGTTTTCCCTGCGTTTATTAACAGCTCTTTACTTTGATGAAGATGTAAACAATCCTGAATCGCGGTATCGGACATGGCTTTTACCTTTTTATTTTGAAGGGCGAGACGCTCACAAACAAACCTACAATGCGTTGTTCCCCTTGGCCGGAAAGATTCATGAATTTTTAGGGCGAGACAAAATCGACTTCTTTCTTTTCCCTTTATATGCCCATCATTCCATTAATGATGTGGAGACGTGGGATTATCTTTGGCCACTTATATCTCGGACAAAAGGAAAGGGGATCTATCGGTTTCGGTTTTTTCCTTTTTATAGCCAAACCAAACATCGGGATCGCTCTGAGACAAAATTTGTTATGTGGCCTATATGGACCTGGAAAAAGTTTAAATTGGATCGATCTTCAGGAACGGGATATATCCTGTTCCCCTTCTATGGGCGTCTCAAACTGACCGATCAAGAATCGTGGATGATTTTGCCCCCTTTATTTCGTTTTCATCGCGGGGAACGGTTGAATCAAGTCTATGCGCCGTGGCCTTTTATTCAATATAGCAAAGGTGAAATTGAAAAGTTTTATATATGGCCCTTGTTCGGCAGAAAACAATCACCAGGCATCCAGAGTTCATTCCTTTTATGGCCCTTGTTTTGGCGCGAAAAAAGAGATCGGGGTGATATTGTAAGCCGTCGGTTTATGGCGCTCCCTTTCTTTCATGCGGATACCCATAAAACGCGGGCAACAGGTCCGAACGATGAAGAAAAGGTTACGATGGTCTATCGTAAACTGTGGCCACTCGGGTCCTATCATCGTGAAAAAAAGAAGAAAACCCTTAAGATTTTAGATGTATGGCCGTTAAAAGATAACGGTCCCATAGCGAGAAACTTCGCTCCTTTTTGGACCCTTTATACCCGTACTTCAACAGAGACAGCCAAAGAAAGCGAAGGTCTTTGGGGGTTGTATAGGTATCAGCAAGAAGGTAAAAAATATTCCAGAAGGTCCCTTTTTCCGCTATTCTCTTGGATGTCTGATCAGCGGAAAGAGAGACGGAAAAGATTGTCACTTTTATTTGGACTCATACAAATCGAATCCAACACTCAACAAAAATCTTATCGTCTGTTATATTTTTTGAAATTTAATCAGACCTGGATCCGTCAGTTAAACGTGGGATTTCTGTGGGAATGCTTTGGAGGCAAAAGGTTGCAAAAAAACGCAGGCGCACCCGCTGGGTGTGTCGAGGCTTTTTTGTAATTCCTTTTGGCCCAAATGATTCGTGCAGAAAACCGCGTTTAACTGACGGATCTAGGTCTGAGAATCAATAAGGAACAAAAACAATAATCACGCGTGAACCAGAGTTTTTTCCGCCGCCTAAGAATTTTTTTGCTGATTTTGGGCGACGTATTCTATTGATCTGTCGTAACACAGGGCGATCTTTGGTCATGATTGGCGAAGCGTTTCTTTCTGTCTCATCCATTTTCCAAAAACGTAGCCGACACGAGGTTATGTATCAGCTCTATATCACGGGGATCAAAAGCCTTGGGGTGATTACGGTCGTCGCCCTCTTTACAGGAATGATTCTTGCCTTGCAGACCGGTTTAGAACTACGCCGGTTTGGGCAAGAAGTGAATATCGGAACCGCGGTAACCGTTGTTATGTTAAGAGAAATGGGGCCGTTCATGACCGGACTGATTATTGCGGCAAGTGTTGGATCAGCCATTGCGGCTCAGATGGGAACCATGACGGTATCCGAAGAAATTGCTGCATTAGAGGTCATGTCTATTAATCCGGTGCGTTTCCTTGTCATGCCCAGACTTATTGCCTTGATGGTTATGATGCCAATTCTTACGGTGTATACAAATATTTTAGGGGCTTTGGGAGGCGCTATTGTTGGATCTACTCAGTTGGGCGTGGCCTTTACCGCTTATTTTGACAATGCGACTTTATATGCGACCAATAAAGATTTGTATGTAGGACTCTGTAAAGCCGTCCTCTTTGGCGTGATTATAACGACCGTCGCGTGTCATCAAGGATTTTCCGCAAAGCAAGGAGCGGTTGGAGTGGGGCAAGCAACGCGTAAAACAGTGATTATCTCTTTTCTTACAATTTTGACAGTAGGGTATATGGTAACAAGGTTATTCTATCAATGATACGATTCGAACATGTAAAAAAACGTTTGGGAAATAGGGTCGTACTTGATGACGTAAGTTTTGAAATACAAAAAAACGAAACCTTCGTTATTGTCGGTTCATCAGGAGCCGGAAAAAGCGTAAGCCTTCGGCATATGATTCGTTTATTAACCCCTGACGAAGGTCGTGTTTGGATCGGCGATGATGTGGTGAGTGAAGCAACCGGGAAAGACTTAGAAAAAATTCGATCTCGATTTGGCGTCCTTTTCCAGAGTGCTGCTTTATTGCAATGGTTATCTGTAGCCGATAACGTCGGTTTGCCCTTACAAGAAAAAGCTCGCATGACGCGGGCGGCCATCCATACAAAAGTTGAAGAAACATTAAAAATGGTTAACCTTGAAGAGGCCCATGACAAACTGCCTGCCAATATATCCGGCGGGATGCAGAAGCGCGTTGGCCTTGCAAGGGCGATTATTATGGAACCAGAAATCATCTTGTACGATGAACCCACCTCAGGATTGGATCCTGTTACATCGCGGACCATTGATCAACTGATTGACCGATTACGACGAGGTTTAGGTGTTACCAGTGTAGTTGTAACCCATGATTTGCATAGCGCCTTGGCCATTGGCACACGGATCGCCATGCTGCATCGAGGCCGTATGATTGAAGTTTCTTCCCCCTCGGAATTTATTCGTTCAAAGCACAAAGAAGTACAGAATTTTCTTGCATCACAATACATTACCAAAGATGGTGAATGGGAAGTTGAGAAGGGAGAGTCTAAAGTCTGGAGGTCGAAAGTCTAAAACAAAAGTCGAAGATCAAGAACTTGTCTTCTTGTCGTCTTGCCGAGGCTGTAACCCGAGACTCGAGATTCTTTCACAGCAATCGCGTTTAAAGAAACGACCCGTAACGAATAACAGATAACTCGCCATGCTAAAAGAATAGCTTCGTCCGATATCATGAGAAACAGTCGTGCCAAAGAAATATCGATGGAAGTGACCGTCGGCGCCTTTATGTTCATGGTCTTACTTGTTTTAGCCGTTTTTACCATCGTACTAAGCACCCAAAATATATTTAAAGAATACTATGAGTTTGAAGTTATCTTTCAAGAGGTGATGGGGATCCGTCCGGGCGACAATGTTTTGGTCAGGGGCGTTGAAGTGGGTAAAGTAAAGGGGCTTCACTTAGAAGAAGACGGTGTTCATGTCATCACCAGCTTAGAATCGAACATCCGTTTACGGAAAGATTACAAAATCGAAATCTTACCTTCCTCTGTACTCGGCGGGAAAATACTTGTCGTTTATGAAGGCGAAGATGCCGAATACCTACCCGAAAATAAGCCTGTATATGGTGCCAAACCTGTCGATCTTATTGATGAGGCCAGCCACGTCATTGCCGAAATCCGCACGGCTTTGGACGAAGGAGGGATTTTAGAAAATTTAGAAGTGACCATGAAACAGTTTAAAGAAGTAACCGGCAACCTGAGCCAAGGGAAGGGGACCTTGGGTAAACTGCTTACCGATGATGCGGTATACAATGACATAAAAGGTATTTCCAAAAATCTAAAAACCGTTAGCCAAAAACTGGTTGGTGGCGAGGGAACATTAGCCAAGTTGTTAAATGATGGCGAAGTGTATGACGATCTAAAAAATGTCATGGATAATTTGTCAACCGTTAGTCAAAGAGTCGCAGATGGCAAAGGGACATTAGCCCGTTTACTGGCTGAGGATGATACGCTGTATATTAATCTTGTAGACGCCTCTGAAGCCATTAAAGATATAACTACGACCATCAATAAAGGGGAGGGAACCCTTGGGAAATTGGCAAAAGACGATGAGTTATACGTAGAGGTTACAAAGTTACTTAGCGAAGTCCGGGCAACCGTTGATGATTTCCGTGAAACTGCTCCGATTACGACCTTTACAAGCATCTTTTTTGGGGCGTTTTGAACGGATAGAAGTGAGAAATCAGAGGTCAGAAGTCGGGGATGTTAGTGATATGAAAAAAGAGTAACGGCCAGATTTAGGTTTACATTGATTCTGCTAATGCTTGCGTGTGCTCTGCCCATATCTACGTGTTATGCGTAAAACGGCCGCGAGTGCAAATAATACCGTTGTAGCTACCAGTAGTCCATCTAGCGACGACTATTCTAAACCTGTCTTAATTGGGTTCTTTGCCGTGGTTGTTTCGATTCTTTTGTGGCTAGGCATTCGTTCGGACTTAGAGAGAGATCGTTGGGGGCAAGGATCGCCCGAGTGGCAATATCAAGACCAAGCTATGTCCAGTTCGAATGAGGATTGGGTTTATTATTCAGCGGCTGATCTGAGCTTCAATCCTGGATCCGTCAGTTAAACGTGGGATTTCTGTGCGAATGCTTTGGAGGCAAAAGGTTGCAAAAAAACGCAGGCGCACCCGCTGGGTGCGTCGAGGCTTTTTTGTAATTCCTTTTGGCCCAAATGGTTCGTGCAGAAATCCGCGTTTAACTGACGGATCCAGGTCAATGTCCGTTTTTAGGTTTTTCTTGTCTTTTCATGGAAGTAGGTCTTTGAGTTGAAAAAAATAGCTGGTTGTAATTTTCTCTTCTACGTTACCCAACAAAAAGAAAGGAAAACAAACGACAACCTGAATAAAGATATGTTGCGCGTATATTTCCCGAGTTCAATCCTGATACCATCCGAACCTCTCGGAGCCAGACAAGTTGGCACGTTTTAGAGCATTTAACGATTGAGATGCCTCTTTAGAAGATCTATACTCCATGACATGAGTATAGCAACAGCAGAAATCCGGCGGCGTGCGATAGATGCCTACAAAATGGGCAAAGGTTCCCAGGCCGATATCGCATCTTCTTATCGTGTAGATCTTAGAACGTTTCAGCGTGGGCTCTCTCGTTTCAACGAAACCGGACAGACCGCTCCCCCCGACCGCGTGGGCATCGTCAGGCCCTCTACAGCGGAAAGCAGCTCAAGGCGTTGGCTCAACTGGTGGGCAAACATCCCGATGCAACGCTTGAAGAACTCAAGAACATGAGCGGCGTGAAGGGGTCGATCATGGCCGTACAGCGGGCGTTGAATCGGTTGGGCTGCCGGTATAAAAGAAACGCTTCACGCCAGCGAGCAAGACCGGGCGGATGTAAATCTCTTGAGAAAGCAGTGGATCCAAGAGGTGGCCAAACTTGATCCAAGTCGCCTTGCCTTTATTGATGAATCCGGGGCGAAAACGAATATGACTCGTCTGCGGGGCCGGGCGTTGGGCGGGAACAGGTTTTTTGCCAAAACGTCTCATGGACATTGGTGTACCACCACCTTGATTTCTTCGGTCCGCCTGGACGGAACAACAGCGGCCATGGAGGGGGAGGGGGCGACAGAGACGGCTGTTTTTGGAGAATATATTCGCCGGGTTTTTCTCCCGACTCTTTCACCTGAAGACATCGTCATCATGGACAATCTTTGCGTCCATCACAATCCCAAGGTCATTGAACTCATTGAGTCATGTGGGGCCCATGTAAGATTCCTTCCACCCTACAGCCCCGATTCCAACCCCATTGAAAAAACGTGGGGCAAGATAAAGAATCGGTTGGGCAGCCTTGCAGCCCGTAGTCAGCAGGAACTATCTGAAGCGCTCACACAAGCGTTCGAAGAGGTTTCTCCCGACGAGGTAATCGGCTGGTTTTCTTCGTGCTACATCGCGACACCTCAATCGTGAAGCACTCTAGCTCAGGCGAGATCAGGAAGTCTGACCTGATATCGCTTCTACCATAGGCGAATCCGCTGGGGCAGAACGTGCAAGATTTCGGGCTTTGGTATTCACAAGTAGAAAGGAACAAAATAAGAAGTTCTTTTGACTGCAGAGTACGGAGAACAACACAAAAAAACCTGCTATATTTCTTCGTTTAAACCTAATAACGTGACGAGACGACCAAGGTCTTCGGATGAGTAATAATCGATTTCAATGGATCCTCGAGTTTTTTTCCCGTTTGCCAAGGTCTTGCAGGAAGCAATACGGACGCTGGTCCCTAAATGTTGGTGAAGTCTCTCCGATAAATACTGAATATGACTATTGGGAATATCGGCTCGTTGGGCTCGAGATTTTTTTGCAGGCCGCTTTAGCGCGGCCACTATCTTTTCAAGCACGCGAACCGACAGACTTTCTCGAACGATTCTTGAAGCAAGCAACTCCTGTTCAGCGGGAATTTCTAAGGATAAAAGGACCTTGGCATGACCTCCAGAGATTTTTCCTTCTGCAAGCAACTTTCCGACAGCATCGGGAAGCGCTAACAAACGAAGGGCATTGGCAATGGTTGCCCGGCCTTTGCCCACCCGTTCTGCAACCCGTTCTTGGGTCATATCAAACGTGTCCAAGAGCGCTTTATAGCCCTCGGCTTCTTCAATTAAGTCAAGGTCTTCGCGTTGCAAGTTTTCGATGAGAGCCAGCTCAAGGGCTTGGTGATCAGAGACGTCCATGATAATCACTGGGATCTCTTTTAGCGCGGCTTCTTGGGCGGCGCGAAATCGGCGTTCACCAGCAATAAGTTTAAATGTATTGCCTGTTTTTCTAACCAATAAAGGTTGAAGAACCCCGTGTTTGCGGATGGACTGGATTAAATCGTTGAGAGGCTCAGCAACAAAGTTCTTTCGGGGTTGCCATGGATTCTTTTGGATCTTTACTAGAGGTATGCGGAGAACCCCTTCTGAAACCTCTTTGGTTCCTTCCTGGACAGGAACCTCTTTGATAAGAGCCCCGAGACCTCGACCTAAACTAGCGCGTTTAACAGACATAAATTCTACGGGATACTTGATACTTCCGCCACAGGTATATCAACCAACATCTGAGATGCAGGATGTTTCATTTTCAAAGCTTTACACGTTCCATCTTCCTAAACAGCATCATCTGGGTCGAATGTAAACAGGTGTGACGGATCCACAAAACGGTTATCGCAAAAACGAATTCCTTCTTTTAATAATAAATTTTTCTTTTTCTTGATTTCTGGGCCTTCCGTTTTGCCTGCAAATCCGCCAAGTGATAAATCCGTGCGGACAACGCGATGACAAGGAACGGATGGCGCAAAGGGGTTGTGCTTTAAAGCCTGTCCAACGGCCTGACTCGAATCACAATCGATCGCGGCTGCTAATAACTTATAGGTTGTAACTTTCCCCTGCGGAATTTCCTGAGTAGCGTTAAATACTTTTTGTCGAAAGGCTGAAACTTCCATTTTTTTTACTAGACGATGTCAATAAGTTCGCTTACTGAGTCTTGAGGCTTTTGAAATTTTTGTTCCTGGCGCGGTTTTGCCGTCAAAACAGGTCTTCGACCTCCACGATTTCTAGGAAGACGTTTATTTCGATCGTTATTAACACCGGCCATGCTATCTAAGGCTTTTCCAAATGTTGAGGAGCGAAATGTTTGTCCCCCACAATCCCACACCTGTTTTTCAAGCTTGATGTCCGTTGTAATCACCGTCACCTCATATTTGGATATATGTTTTTTAAGAAGCTTCATGATGACCTCAGAAAACATGGTTCCCTGTTTTGCATAATACACCGTCACCCCATTAAAATCGCCGCCATCACTTACTTTTCTTAATGGTTGACCTTCTAACACAGAAAAACATTCAAGTTTTTCCTTACGCACAAAACGGGCTAAATCACGCAAATAATCTATCTGGTTCCGAGGGGTTGGACTTTTTTTGCTCCCGTTAGAACTCATCCAATGTTTTGTATCGACAATATAGATACGTTTAGCCGCCCCATTTCTACGGTGTTTAGAGGACCACCACCCAAATTTACCCCAAAAGCTCATAAAATCTCCTAAAAATCAAAGCGTTAAGAGTTACGTTCAGAGACTATATCCTAGTTCGAGAAAACCGCAACCCAATTAATGATAGCTCCACATTTCACTAATTCGATCTGGGTATGAAAGTTTAACCTTTACATGTGTATGCCCAGAATGTATCAACCTGTTCTCTGTTATCTTCAAGGCCAAATCCTGACGATTACATTCTTCGCTTAAATGAGCCAGGAAAACTTGTCGCAAATGTGGACTGGCTATATCCGCAACAACTTCAGCTGCCAGTTCATTGGACAAATGTCCTTGGCGGCCGCGAATGCGCTGTTTGAGATGCCAGGGTCGCTGCACATCTTTCAGTAGATTTTCATCATAATTCGCTTCAATGACAATCGCCTGACACTGGCGCAACCGTTCACGAATCAAATGGGTCACAGCGCCCATATCCGTCACAATACCGACTTTAGCGTCCTGAGTTCCGACAATAAAACCAACGGGGTCATAGGCATCGTGAGGAACAGAAAAAGGGTCAATGTGTATATCTCCAATGGTAAAAGAAGAGCCGGTAGAAAAAACATTCCACTCGAGTTTACTCTGTTTAGGGTCTCTCATGACTGCATCAATCGTCCCCCGATTTGCATAGAGAGGAATATGGTGCCTGCGATGAAAAACGCGAAGACCCAGAATATGGTCATTATGCTCATGGCTTATGCAAATACCTTTAATGACACTGATCTCTGCGTTAATTTTGCCCAACCGCTTTTCGGTTTCTTTCCCGCTGAGTCCCACATCAACGAGTATAGCCGTTGACGGACTCGCAACATACGTACAGTTACCCGAGCTACCGCTTCCTAAAACACATACCTGTAATGACATTGTTAAATAACCTGTTATTGATGATTGGCTGTCTCCTTTTTGTAGAATATACTGACCTTGTCCTAAATAAGGACGAAAAACAAAAACATTGTTATGGTAGAGCTATCACTAGCACAGAGTCAGCAACAGCATTTACAAACGGTGTTAGCGCCTCAGTTGCGTCAATCATTGGAAATGTTACAAGCTCCTTTGTTAGAGCTTCGCAGCATGATTCAACAAGAATTGGAAACGAATCCGACCCTAGAAGAAAAACTCGTTGAAAATGATCCCGTAGAAGTAGAGCCTGAAAACCAGGAAGAGAAAGAAGAACATGTTGAAGAACTTGAATTTAAAGAAACATTCGAAGTGCTCGCTCACCTCGATGAAGAATGGCGCGAATATTTTAAGCAACAGCAATCTTTTCAGCCTGATGCCAAGGATCGTGAACGTAAAAGAAATTTCCTGTTAGAATCTTTGTCATGCGAGAAGTCTTTACAAGAACATTTGTTAGACCAATTAGCCTTATCTGACCTGGAGGGTGATGATCGACAAATCGCTGAGACACTTATTGGAGGTATTAATGATGACGGGTATCTGGTTGTTACACCTGGCGAACTCGCGGAGATCAGCGGATATGATATAGACCATATTGAAAGCATACTCCAGACAATCCAAGAATTCGATCCTATAGGTGTAGGATCTCGGGATTTACAGGAATGTTTGCTGCTCCAATTAGAACGGTTAGGAAAAACCGACTCCTTATCCGATCGCATTGTTAGACACTATCTCCGTGAACTGGGCAGCAAAAAATATCCTCATATCGCTAAAGCTATGAACATTTCTGTGGAAAAGGTTCAAACAGAAGCGCGCTTTATTGCGACCCTTGAACCCAAACCCGGAAGGCTTTTCAGTGCCGAACGGTCTATACCATCTATCCTTCCAGAAGTCATTGTACAAAAAGTCGACGACACGTATATCGTGATGCTCCATGATGAACAATTGCCGCGGTTGCGGATTAGCAGAAAGTACCGCTTTTTAATGGAAGAACCGTCTACCAAACGCGACGTAAAAAAGTATATACAGGAAAAAATCCGATCGGGAATGTTCTTAATGAACAGCATTAACCAGCGTCAAGACACCATCCTTAAAATTGCCAATGAATTAGTACGTGTTCAGCATGATTTTTTTGAACATGGCGTTTCCCATTTAAAACCATTAACCATGAGTGAAGTAGCCGAAAAAGTGGGGCTTCATGAGACAACAATCAGTCGTGCTGCAGCCCAAAAATATATGCAGACACCCCGTGGTGTTTTTGAAATGAAGTACTTTTTTACACCCGGCTACAAAAACGAAGATGGACAGCTTATCTCTAATCAAACGGTCAAAGAAGCGATGGCCAAACTGGTTACTCAGGAGGATTCCACGCGTCCCCTCTCTGATCAGGCTATTGTAGAAAAATTAAAAGAACAGGGCACAAAAATTGCCCGAAGAACCGTTGCGAAATATCGTGAAGAACTAAACATTTTGTCCTCGCACCTTCGCAAATCTTTCTAACATGACTCCTCGATTTCCGGCCTTACTCGTCGACCCTGAAACTCAGTCTACATTCTTTCGCGGTCAGCAAGAAACCTTCGTCCAAATGATGCCAAGTTCCGCATCCGCTTATTTGGCCTGGGAATTTTTGAATACATTTCAAAGGCCGGCGATTTGGATTACCAATCGCCCCCAATCTCTTGAACGTTTATATCTTAATCTCTGCACGTTATCGTTTGGGCGTGAAGATCGGTTGCTCCTTTATCCCGCTCTTGAAACACTATCTGGAGATGAATCCGGCCGTGATCTTGATATCCAAGGCGAACGGTTCAAGACTCTGTTCCACTTTTTAGATCCATCTCGGCCCTCTATTGTGGCAACCTGTGTCCAGGCGCTTATGTTGAAAACACCACCCCCTCAAGCATTACAACGCCAGTGTCTTTTCCTTGAGCTTACTACAGAAAAGGCCTTAGAGGGGTTCATTTCTGAGCTTGAGGGTTTGGGGTATGTATTTGAAACGGAGGTTAACAAAAAAGGTCAGGTCTCGCTACGCGGGGGAATTGTTGACATCTGGCCGCTTACCGAACTATGGCCTATCCGTATTGAGTTTTTTGGGGCCACCGTTGATTCGATACGCACTTTTGACCCCGCAACCCAATTATCAATTCAACGGCTTTCTTCGATCACGATTCCTCCTACGTTTGAGGGATGCGATAATTCAACAGACAACAAAGAAGGCGCCCATTTAGTCGATTCTCTACCCGTGGACACACTTTGTATCTGGGTAGACTCAGAGCGCATTCATGAACAGGCTCAGGCTTACGAAAAAACCATACGGGAAAGAGGCCCGGTTGACCGATTTGTCTCGTTATCAACCTTAAAAGACCTCTCTAACGCCTATAAACAGATCTCAATGACGGCTGATCTTTCCAACCCGTGTATGGACCTGGGGCTGAAACCCTGTAAAGGACTTCTGGCGATGCAAAACAATCTGTTTCAGCCCGATTTCGTTGAAACGGAACGAAAAAAATTTGTTCAAAAATTAATAAAACATTCGCAAGACAATGAACCCATTCACCTGTTTTTCAATTCAGAAGGGTTTCGGGATCGGTTCACAGAGAGCTATATCACGAACAAAAGAAATGCACGGAAACTGCATCGACATGTAGGCTATTTATCAGAAGGGTTCCGAAGTGTTAAAACACCGCTGATGGTCATTGCTCAAAGCGATATTTATAGTGAACGAACCTGGGGACAAAAAAACCAAATCGGTCCGCGAAAAAAAAAGAAGAAGGGGCGAAATCCACAGACAGCATTAATGGATTGGTCTGAGATTCAACCCGGTCAACGGGTTGTCCATATAGATCATGGGATTGGTAAATATCTGGGAATGTACGAAATTCGGTTTCAAGGACAGGCCCAAGAAGTGTTAGCCATTGAATATGCGAATCAAGCAAAACTCTATGTCCCGGTTTCGCAAGTCCATCTCTTAAGTCGCTATGTTAGTGTAGGGAAAAGTCAACCGGCGTTGCATGCATTGGGGCACACACGCTGGATGCGTGAAAAAGCCAGCGCTCAACAAGCCGTAAACGATTTGGCTTCTAATCTTGTGGAAACGCAAGCGACCCGTCAATTGCGACCCGGTCATGCTTTTGCAAAGGATACAACATGGCAACATGAATTTGAATCCTCGTTTCCTTTTCAAGAAACGGAGGACCAAGAACGTGTAATTCAAGAAGTAAAACAAGATATGGAACATCCATCCCCCATGGATCGATTGATCTGTGGCGATGTTGGATATGGAAAAACGGAAGTCGCCTTGCGCGCGGCTTTTAAAGCAGTTATGGATCAAAAACAGGTGGCGATCCTGGTTCCGACAACGGTATTAGCACAACAACATTACGCTACGTTTTCTGAACGATTAGCCGCCTTTCCCGTTCGGACAAACATGTTAAGTCGTTTTCGTACGCCTGCGGAACAACGCACCATCATAGCCCAATTAAAAGAAGGACAGATTGATATCATCATTGGAACCCATCGCCTTATTCAGCCAGATGTCCATTTCAAAGATTTAGGACTTATTATCATCGATGAAGAACAACGGTTTGGGGTTGCCAACAAGGAACATTTAAAAGGGTTGCGACAATTGGCTGATGTTTTAACGCTGACGGCAACACCCATCCCTCGCACCTTATACATGAGTCTTACTGGGGCTAAAAACATGAGCACCATTCAAACACCCCCTAAAGAAAGACTTCCGATCGAGACGATTGTCACACCCGCCCAAGACGATATCATACGCCGAGCCATTCTCCATGAACGGAGTCGGGGCGGACAAGTTTTCTACCTTTATAATCGGGTCATGACCATCCATAAAGTTCGTCAACGTCTTGAAACATTAGTCCCGGAAGTTCGTATTGCCGTGGCTCATGGACAAATGAAAGCCCGCATGTTGGAATCCGTTATGGCCCGCTTTGCAGAAGGCACTTTCGATGTTCTTCTCTGTACAACCCTTATTGAAAGTGGCGTTGGTATTCCAAACGTGAACACCATCTTGATCGATCGAGCGGATCGGTTCGGCTTATCGGATCTGTACCAGTTACGCGGTCGTGTGGGTCGTTATAAACACAAAGCCTATGCCTATTTTTTATTACCCGAACACGGGCCTGTTTTTGACACAGCAAGAAAACGAATTCAGGCGATTCAAAAATATTCTTCATTAGGCGCTGGGTTTAAAATTGCTTTGCGGGACCTAGAAATACGTGGGGCAGGAAATATTTTGGGTCGAGAACAAAGTGGTCATATTGCCGCGGTCGGCTTTGATCTCTATTGCCAATTTCTTCAAAGATCTATTGCCATGCTTAAAGGCGAAGATCCACCGCCCATTATTGATGTTGAATTAAAATTAGACTTTATTGATCTTTCCGCTGAACAGCATAATGAGGCGTCCTCAGCTACGATTCCTTTTCCCTATATTGAAGATGAAACACTACGACTTGGGATCTACCGAAAGATGGTTACGGCCGCTCGCAAAAAAGACGTGGAGACCCTTCGGAAAGAGATGCGCGATCGGTTTGGCCCGCTACCTCGCTCCGTGGAGAGGCTTCTAACCTTGGCGTCTCTAAGGATTACCGCTACGTCTCATCAGATCCAAACCATTGAAGTTTATGACAAAAAGCTTATGATAAAAAAAGAGAATGAATACCTGATGAAGAACCGGAAATTTCCTCGACTAAAATCTGAGCGCTGTGATGATAAAATAAGCGAAATCATTAGCATGCTAGAGACTTGGGATATGCTTAGTGAAAAAAGGAGTCTATGAGTAAACCAAGATGGGAATATATATACGGAATTAATCCGGCCTTTGAAGTGGTTCGAAGTGGACGAAGAGAACTTTACGGAGCGTTTTTAAACAAAAAAGCTATGGACCATCCGCGTCTAAAAAAACTCAACACCCTCTTGCAACGGAAAAATGTTCCTGTGGAGTGGGTTGAAAAAGGGCGTGTGTTTGATTTAGCCCAAAGCAAAGAACATCAAGGTGTCGTCTTAAAAACAAGTCCCTATGTTTATGCCTCTTTTGAACCATTGCTAGAAAGAGAAAGATTACTTTTACTGGATAACATTGAAGATCCTCATAACGTGGGAGCCGTGATCCGCTGCGCAGATGTTTTTGGGTATAACACCGTGTTGCTACCCTTAAAAGGCACCCCTGAGGTTTATCCTTCTATTGTAAAAGTTTCAGCAGGCGCTACCGAACACCTTGATATCGCAAAAGAAACATCCGCCAATAACTATGTGAAAAAAACGATAGAACATGGGTACAAAATCGTTGCTCTAGACATGAAGGGGACGACGACTTTCCATGCATTAAGATTAGAGAAAATAGACAAAGTCATGCTGGTCATAGGGGGCGAAGCAACGGCTGTAGGCCAGTTCATTCTAAATCATGCCGATTATACGGTACGTATTCATCAACACGGAAAAATTAATTCATTAAACGCTTCGGTTGCTGCTGGGATCGCGATGTTTATGCTGGGCACCCAAGACACATAGACAAGGATCTCTGGCTCGGAATGGCATGAGGATAAGGCGCGTTTAGGGAACTCGCTTTCCCAAAGATCAACATACGCTTCAACGTACACTTTCTGGGATGGTCTCTCAGATTTATTTTTCCCTCACCCTTCCGCCACGTTAAAGCGATTAGAATGGCAAAAACCCTCTCCTAGCTCCTAGAGGGAGGGGGGATTGTGTCTATTAAGTGTGGTTGCAGTATCGTGTTAGGTTATGGCTGAATGGCACTAACTTAAGCATGATTTCCTTTTGTTTAACCAATGGCGATTTCTGTAAGCAGGCACAATCATTTCGTGCCTTGGTTTAGTCAGCAAATGATAGTTTTTTCGTCGTCTCTTTACAGCTCGAGGTTTACTTCTGCCAGGGCGTTGCCGCAAGGGTCTTTGGGTCATGCTTTCATAG
>WLWI01001461.1_pt1 | contig 20529 bp, 8 predicted proteins | sample 6701501 | NCBI WGS metagenome assembly WLWI01 (sample SAMN12718690, study PRJNA515312) | sponge metagenome | isolation source: marine sponge | host: Mycale hentscheli | place: New Zealand: South Island, Marlborough, Capsize Point | collected 2014-11-01 | reverse complement strand
AGTGGATTATTGAACAGCGTGGGGTCGAAATGTTGCACTATCTGGATGACTTTCTAGTCATCAGCCCCTCAGAGAGGGGATGTGAGAGAGCCCTGGCGGAGGCCCTGCTGGGCTGTCAGGAGTTGGGCACAAGACAGAGGGTCCGTCGACGACGATGACATTTCTGGGTATTGAACTGGACACAGTGGCAATGACGCTGCGGCTGCCCAGGGATAAAGTGTGCCGGTTGCGTAGAGAGATTGATTGCTGGTCAAAGAGGCGCTGCTGTACCAAAAGAGAGTTGCAATCGCTGATTGGCATGCTGCAGCATGCAAGTTGTGTGGTACGGCCGGGAAGGACATTCCTAAGGCGATTGATAGCGCTACTGTCAGTGGCCAAAAAGCCCCACCATCGGATCAGGCTGAACAGGGGTTTTAGGTCGGACTTGGCATGGTGGGCAACCTTCCTGCCAGCATGGAATGGCACCAGCATGATGAGGCACGTGTTAGTAGGGAGGTGCTGGGCAACGGTCACATCGGACGCCTCAGGTAACTGGGGTTGTGGGGCATTCACCTCGATGGGGGAGTGGTTCCAGCTCGAGTGGCCAGTGGTGTGGAGGGAGGTCCACATCACAGTTAAAGAGCTGCTGCCAGTGGTAGTGGCTGTAGCAGTCTGGGGACACCAGTGGAGTGGAAAGTCAGTGAGGTGTCTGTGCGATAATGCTGCAGTGGTGGCGATCATCAACACAGGGACCAGCAAGAATGAGAGGGCGATGCACCTAATGCGAAGCGCCTTCTTCTTCTTAGCCCGTCACGATGTCAGAGTGTGGGCCGAACATCTACCAGGAGTGGAGAATGGGAGTGCTGATGCTCTTTCTAGAAATGACCATACTTCCTTTCTGTTACAGAACCCAGGAGCGCAGCCCAGGCCAGTGACGATCCCACAGGAGCTGGTCAGGGCACTCATTCTGGAGCGCCCCGATTGGACATCACTGAGCTGGACGGAATTGCTAAAGGCCTGTTCCTGAAAGGCTTGGCAGAGTCTACACAGCGGGCGTATGGGTCGGGGCAACGGAGGTTCCTCTCCTTCTGTGCAGCAGGGGGTCTAGTGGCGGTGCCAGCAGCGGAGACTACGCTGGTGTACTTTGTGGCACAATTAGCGAAGGATGGTTTGAAGTACAGGACGATGAAGGTGTACTTGTCAGCAGTGAGGTACCTGCACATCATGGAAGGGGCAGCGGACCCATTCCAAAAGCCACTATGCAGACTGCAGTACACACTTCAAGGAGTGAAGAGAACGGAGGCGTGTAGTGGCACGACAGCTAGGACGAGGCTGCCGATAGGGCCTGAGATTCTCAGGAGGATGAGAGCAGTCTGGCGGAGCGATAGGCACAACCCAGATAAGATCATGCTGTGGGCGGCAGTCTGCCTGGGTTACTTTGGCTTTCTTAGGGCAGGTGAGATGACAGTGCCCAGTGATGATAATTTCGACCCGACGGTGCATCTCACACGAGGCGATATTGCTGTAGACGACCCCCTGAAGCCGGAAGTGGTACGTGTCCATATTAAACAATCCAAAACAGATCCATTCCGGAAGGGGATTTACCTGTACATTGGGAAGACGAACAGTGAGCTGTGCCCAGTGACAGCGCTGTTGGGCTACCTGGTGGTTAGAGGGCAGCGGCCAGGGCCACTTTTTGTTTTTAAGGATGGGCGGTTCCTGTCGAGACAGAGGCTGGTGTCAGCCGTCCGGGAGGCCCTGACAGCTGTTGGGCTGGACCAATCACAGTACTGCGGCCACAGCTTTAGGATAGGGGCAGCGACTACGGCAGCAAGCAGGGGTCTCGAAGATTCTGTAATAAAAACATTGGGCAGATGGAGAAGTTTAGCGTACCTGGACTATGTGAGAATACCAAGGGAACAGCTGGCGAATTATTCCAGAATCTTGGCAGCATGATGTGTCTATTGATTGAGAACGTACAATTGTCATACACACACACCAGTCATGTTAACAGTATGTGGTCAGCATCACCTCTGGTGTTCATGGTTGTATATATGTGCATGTAAAAAAAAAAAATAAAAAAAAAATATATATATATATGTATATATATATATGTGGGCAACCATGAGGGTGTGTGAGAGAGTTGGAGGCTTGACAGGGCAGGTCTTGGGGAGTGGTGGAGGTGGTGTGAAGGCTTGGGAGGGGGTCGGGTCCGACCATGGGCCTGGGGGCTCTAATTGGGTAAACCCCAATTAGACCTAATTATCCCCTGTTAGCACCACTTAGCACTTATTAGCAAGTGGTGAGGGGGACCCCCCAAGCCTACACCTCCGCCATCCTACACGATAATGGAGTCGTGGCACAGCAAGTCCTACCCTGCTATGAAGGAAGCCCCAGTCAATAGGTAAGTGGGAGGAGGGCTGGTACAAAGAGGACCGAAGTAATTAAATCCGGTTTAACAGGAAGTTAGACCTAGTTAATTAAGAGGACCGCAATATTAAGGGGTGGGGCAGGGGGGTTAGAGACCCAGCCCCGATAAGGTATAATAGAATGCTCACGTGAGGGGAGGGGGATCAGACACGTGGACTCAGACACGTAGACCGAAGTGGGGACGACGATAACCCAGACGTGGATCAGACCCAGTGTAAAGGCGACACAGCAAGCAGGACTGCTTCTCCCACCCACCCACACCTGTAACTCTCCACTGGGGAGCCTAGCCCCCCAGTGTGATCGGTGTTTAGGCCTGGGGGCTCTAATTGGGTAAACCCCAATTAGACCTAATTATCCCCTGTTAGCACCACTTAGCACTTATTAGCAAGTGGTGAGGGGGACCCCCCAAGCCTACACCTCCGCCATCCTACACGATAATGGAGTCGTGGCACAGCAAGTCCTACCCTGCTATGAAGGAAGCCCCAGTCAATAGGTAAGTGGGAGGAGGGCTGGTACAAAGAGGACCGAAGTAATTAAATAGCATCTATCCAGCTAATAGTCCCGCGCAAAAAAATAGCTCACGCATGCGTGGGAATGACGTAAGAAAAAGTGATGTAATGGAAGTGTCTGCTACACAACTCGTATGTATAATGCTAACGATACCAGACCCTTTCCTTCCCCCGCCCACCAACAAAGAAGGTAAAGGGTCGGCTCCGCCAGACTAATATGAATGTGTATTTACAATTTTAATAGTTGTAAATGACAATTAAAATATTCTTGAAATACTCTATGATTTCCTCTGGTCAGGCTGACCAGGAGCTGATCTAGCACTAGCGACAGGGTGGAGAGGGGGCAAATATAATTAGGTAAAAACTCATGAAATAAAAAAACATATTAATGATTACGTAACTGGCTAGACCCTTTACCCATCCACTCCTTTGGCTAAAGGCGCCACTACCCCGAATGAATCAGCGTCTGTTACATTAGTTAATCTATCGCGTTGACGCTGCACTATGCTTGGGAGAAATTATTTCCTGTAATGATGAAATTAAAGCTTGAAAAATCTTAGATTTCTTCAGAGGTGAGTCTTTTAATGATGTTAGCCATTATAATAACTAATAGGTAAAGTAGCAAGGGGCAGATCTGGGATTTTTTAAAGGGGTGGTGATGGCTCTGTTCAAAAGGGATGATATAGCCATAACTATTGATGTAATTAATGTTGGGTATTGTATTTCTTAAAGAATTATATTTTAATATTCATTCAAACAATAATTTCATATGACTTTCCATAACGTTATGTAGAACTGTTCAAATCAAGGAGGAAAAACTATAACTTAAAATCAAAACCAATTTACTAAGGTATTTTTGTCTAGAATAAAGAAAACAGTGAATATGTAATGAGAAATAAAAAATATCCACAATAATTAAATGCTAGACTTAGGTATACTGCAAGCTTTGTCTGCTATAGTAGTATAATGACAAATAATAGAACTCCTGACTCAGCGTATCAATAAGGTTATGTGCGTTCATTAGAATATCACAATTACTGAAGGACGAGGAAAAACAATGATGAACATAATGTTATTGAAATTATTTCACTTATATTTCCACTACAAGTCAATAGCAAAACAAAATAAAATAAAAACAGGCTGGTTTGACACCAGTTGAGCCCCCCCCCCCCCCCCCCCCTCCTTTCCCCCCCCCCCCCCCCCCCCCCTACATAAAGGATTCAGGACTGGTAGTAATTCTAGGGAGAGTGTGGTTGGAAACTAGAAGAAGATCCCTTGCAGCAATAAATTAAATATGGTCAAATTTCAGTATTGGTCTGGCATGTTGCCATGTTGAATGGTCAACGATGCACTAATGTGTGCGTCATCGTTGTATAATACCAGATATTAATAGAAGACTAAAGCTTCTCCTCAGGGACATGCTAGAAGCATTAGGTGAGAATGTGAAAGCATAGAATAATAGTTCATTCAGGAAAGACAACATAATTGTATATGATGCTATATGCAAGCTTGTGTGATTATATCATCGGCGTAGTAGTAGTGGTAGTAGTGGTAGTAGTAGTAGTAGTGGTAGTAGTGGTAGTAGTAGTAGTAGTGGTAGTGGTAGTAGTAGTAGTAGTAGTGGTAGTAGCAGTAGTGGTAGTAGTGGTAGTAGTAGTAGTAGTAGTAGTAGTAGTGGTAGTAGCAGTAGTGGTAGTAGTTTTAGTAGTAGTAGTTTTAGTAGTAGTAGTAGTTTTAGTAGTAGTAGTAGTTTTAGTAGTAGTAGTAGTAGTTTTAGTAGTAGTAGTAGTAGTTTTAGTAGTAGTAGTAGTAGTAGTAGTAGTTTTAGTAGTAGTAGTAGTAGTAGTAGTAGTAGTAGTTTTAGTAGTAGTAGTAGTTTTAGTAGTAGTAGTAGTTTTAGTAGTAGTAGTTTTAGTAGTAGTAGTAGTAGTAGTAGTAGTTTTAGTAGTAGTAGTAGTAGTAGTAGTAGTAGTTTTAGTAGTAGTAGTAGTAGTTTTAGTAGTAGTAGTAGTAGTTTTAGTAGTAGTAGTAGTTTTAGTAGTAGTAGTAGTTTTAGTAGTAGTAGTAGTTTTAGTAGTAGTAGTAGTAGTTTTAGTAGTAGTAGTAGTAGTAGTAGTAGTAGTAGTAGTTTTAGTAGTAGTAGTAGTAGTTTTAGTAGTAGTAGTAGTTTTAGTAGTAGTAGTAGTAGTTTTAGTAGTAGTAGTAGTTTTAGTAGTAGTAGTAGTTTTAGTAGTAGTAGTAGTTTTAGTAGTAGTAGTAGTTTTAGTAGTAGTAGTTTTAGTAGTAGTAGTAGTTTTAGTAGTAGTAGTAGTTTTAGTAGTAGTAGTAGTTTTAGTAGTAGTAGTAGTTTTAGTAGTAGTAGTAGTTTTAGTAGTAGTAGTAGTTTTAGTAGTAGTAGTAGTAGTTTTAGTAGTAGTAGTAGTAGTTTTAGTAGTAGTAGTAGTAGTTTTAGTAGTAGTAGTAGTAGTAGTAGTAGTTTTAGTAGTAGTAGTAGTAGTAGTAGTAGTAGTAGTAGTAGTAGTAGTAGTAGTAGTAGTAGTAGTAGTAGTAGTAGTAGTAATGACAGTGATGGTAACAACTCGTCCTTGTGCAGGCAGACATTTGAGGGTTACAGGATTCTGTACAGCATCTTGGAATACCGTCCACTGCAAGATTCCAGTAATCTCTCCATGGAAGATTGGGCCAGGATTGGTGAAGATATCTACAAATACTACACTAAATTCAACGGATTTGTCGTCCTCCATGGCACGGACACGATGGCCTACACTGCGTCAGCTCTATCGTTCATGTTCGAGAACCTGGGCAAAACCGTGATTCTGAGCGGCTCTCAGGTTTGACATGAGATGGGGGCGGGGTAGTTGTCGTACGTACACTGATTTTGGTAGCCTCTCATATTTGTGACTCCATTGTTCATTCAAAAAGTAAATATTGATATTAAGACTGCAGAGACTGCAGGTTATATACATTATATAGCTTTTATTATCTGCTGGAAACAACAAGATTCCCTACTGATATAAATTAATGTAGCCAAATTTCAGCATTGGTCTGGCATGTTGCAATACGGAATGGTTACCGATGCACTTATCTGTGCGTAATCACTGTATAGTAGGAGACACACATATGCTCCTCCTGAGGTCCAGAGGTATGTACACTTGCTAGAAGCATTTAATGAGTGCATGTAGATAAATCAGTAGTTTATCCTGACTGAAACTACCTTGTTCCTGTATACATTTAGTGTAATTTTCCTTCTACTTATTAATTTATTAATTTGTTTGTTTGTTTGTTTGTTTATTTATTTATTTATTTATTTTGGGGGATGGTGTCACTAGGTTCCCATTTCTGAGCTTCGAAACGATGGCAGGGACAACATTCTTGGATCTTTGATCATGGCCGGACAATTTGTCATTCCTGAGGTGAAACCGATGTATAAATAGATGAGTGAGTGAGGGAGGGAGTGATTGAACGGATGGCGTAATTAAGTAATAAAGTAATCATGTAAATGGAATGTCTGCTTCTTTTTAGCCAAGTGAAGTATACAAACGTAGTGATATATACTCTTTTGACTCCTCCCCTTCCTGTTTATTCTGATGCACTGCTGTTAGATCTATTATGTATTCTCATTTGCTAATGGTGTATATTGTATTCATCTCTTCCCAACCATAGTATTGTGAAGGCTTACTAATGCCGTTTGAACTTACCAGGTCTGCATATTCTTCCACAAGAAGCTCTATCGTGGCAACAGAGCTACTAAAATGGCTTCCGGAGAGTTTGAGGCCTTTGGTTCACCAAACTTGCCACCTCTTGCTACAGTGGGCTCCGATATAATTGGTAAAGCAACGCCATAGGGACAAATGCTCTTTTATTGCTGGTACATGTGTGTGTCCTTCAGTGGAGTGGGATGCAGTTCACCGACCTGTGGAAACCACCAAGTTTGTGGTGCACTCAGAAATGGACAGAAATGTGGGGATTCTTCGCATTTTCCCGGGAATTACCCAGGCAACAGTGAGAAAATATGCACTAAGGTTTTTTTTTAATCAATTAGATTAAAATACAATTAATTGAACTATTAAAAGAATTATCAAGAGACACCATGTGGCTTAATTCAGGCTATATTTTTTGGATGATAATCTCGTATGTACTCATAATTTAATTGCTTTATTTGCAGATTCAGTCATTCTTACAGGCTCCGATGGAAGGTGTGGTCATGCAGACATACGGAGCTGGCAACATCCCCGACACGGCAGCTATGTCATACATATTTGAGGAGTTGGCCAAAGCTTGTGATAGAGGCGTGGTCATCGTGAACTGCACGCAGTGCAACAAGGGATTAGTCAAGGAGAAGTATGCGGCAGGAATAGTGAGCATAGTTATATATGTGTGTGCGCGTGTAACCATGAGAGAGTGTGTATGTGTGTGTGTGTGTGATTGTGTTTGTGTGTGTGTGTGATTGTGTGTGTGTGTATGATTGTGTGTGCGTGTAATCGTGAGAGAGAGTGTGTGTGTGTGATTGTGTGTGTGTGATTGTGTGTGTGTGTGAGTGTGTGTGTGTGTATGATTGTGTATGCGTGTAATCGTGAGAGAGAGTGTGTGTGTGTGTATGATTGTGTGTGTGTGTGTGTGTGTGTGTGTGTGTGTGTGTATGATTGTGTGTGTGAGTGTGAAAGTCTGTAATTTCGAATATGTCAGTGATAACATTCCCAGAATTTCACATTTTATTGAAGCTGGTTATAAGTCACATTCCATACATACATAGCCTGGAACAAAGGTCACGACCTTAAAGAATTTACTGGAATTTAATGTTCTAGTTTCTAACATACATTTCCCTCTGCACTAGCCGTAATCTGAACTGGGGTTTTGTGGGATTAGATCTGACTGTATGGAGTTTTGATAATCATCCCCACTGGGACATCAGCTGGTTGTGGTACTCCAAATTCATTTCTTGTCAGAGACTTTTCCTATTTTCTGTTGCTATAAAAATTAAGTTTAAACAATTTTGTAAGCTCTTTGTGCACACATAAGACTAAACAATAAATTGTTTAGGTATAACTGTTTAGTCTCTTGAGTGCGGAGATCTTTTTAGCATTGGCAGACATACTGTCACTTTACGGCCGGCAGTCAAATAAAACTGTTGAATGCACACAATGTTCTTTAACAAGTGTCACTGTAGCTACTAACAAAATCAAATTTTGCTTCTTTAATTTTAATTTTTTTAATCCCAGTCAATATGGCTGACCTAGGTAAAAGAGGGAATTTGCCTCCCTTGTATAATGTGTGTGTGTGGGCGAGGCAGGGGGCGGGGAGGGTCCCCCTGATGCCACTGCTTTTTTTTTCCTTCGTACTATTGAAGCAAACATTCACCAATTTTTTTATTGTGTCTTTTTTTTCTTTCTTTCACTAAAATATTTTAACTGGGGTTGATTGGAAATGGTGGAACATCGTTACAATTATTTAGATTGAGCCTTTTGTCCTCCCCTTCTCCATATTCACAGAAACTTCGTGCCATTGGAGTTGTCCCTGGTGTGGACATGACAGCAGAGGCTGCTCTTGCCAAACTGTCACACTTACTGGCTAGTGGCCAGAGCAGAGAGAAGGTAAAGGAACTGATGTCAACTAACCTGAGGGGTGAGCTCACTGTGCTAGACTCCATGGACCATAAGCTATCCTTGAAGAGCAGCATCTTCCTGAGGGAAGTGGCCAATACACTCAACATAAGTTCTAGCAAGGTATGAAGGTATGCACACTGAGTACGGCTTTTCACTAAGTGAGGGGGGGGGGGGGTTGTAGAAAAAAATCATTTAGCACGTGAAAATGATGAAAGTCATGGCTATGAGACAAATTATCAGATGAAAACTTCAAATTATGAATTGCTATTGAAGTCCAGAACTAGAATGTGTTGGTTTTATAAAGAAGCGTTGGATTTTTTAAACAAACTAAAGGCCATAATTTTTCATAATATGTTATACTGATCATTTTTTATAAAAAAAAATTAGGGAGAAACTAATTTAAAGGGGAGGAGGAACAGAATGTAGGGGGTGGGGATCCCAGGGATAGTTTGTATGAAACCCTGCAAGCAAAGGTAAATGTATATTATATAGGATATAACATATGGAATATTTAAAAATTTAAATGTAATTATAACTCATTATTTTTCTCTCTCTTTCTCTGTCATCCTTAGGAAGTACAAAGTCTTAAAAAGGCTCTATTTCCACCTCTGATGAATGCAGCTGCAGCTAACGGTGATGTCCATTGTTTGGAAGACTTGAAACTCCAAGGTGGAGACTTCAATATCCCAGACTACGATGGGAGGACACCTCTCCACTTGGCCTCGTGCGAGGGCCATCTGGAGACAGTGCGATATCTCCTGGAGAACGGAGCTTCCGTTCACGTCACCGATCGTTATAGCCAAACTCCACTGGACAATGCCATGAAGTTTGGGTGAGTGAGGGAAAAACAAACAAACAATTAACACACAAAACAACAATAACAATAGCAAGAACAACAGTATTAAGCATTAAGGGTTTTTTTCCAAACAGCTAAAATTGGTCCGGTGAGACAAACTTTTACAATAATCCAAGCACTTTCCTTACAGCCACCTGCAGCCATGTTTCACACACACACACACACACACACACACACACACACACACACACACACACACACACACACACACACACACACATGGCATATCCACACCACACAACACACATGTTTTCTCTCAGAGACACAGTCACACACAAACAATTACTAAGTAAATTGTTTTAATGTAAGTTGCTGTTCTTTCTGGTGAGCTTGTCCTCACAAATTCAATGGCTGGTGTGTTTATTCAATTCAGGGCTGAGATTTAAGGGGTGGCAATGAGAAGCATTTGCTCCTGCTAGAAAAAACAACAACAAACAACCTTCCCCAAGCATACTACAACACACACAGCAGAAAGTGGGTGTAAAACTTCTATTAACGGCCTCTCCGAGAAGCGACCGACCTCTCTGGAGAGACCAAATCATGCGTCCCCGATTGCAACTACAACAAATATAGTGCATTTAGAACCTCCGAGAAGCAACCACCTCTTATTTCTGACCAGCGACCATGTTCTCGGTCCCACCATGCTCAAAATAAATACATTTTCCCCTCTACGAGCGACCAAAGACCACACCTACTGATAATTTGAGAGATTGCGGTCACGCGTAAGCTAATAAAAATAGCATACTACACTACTTCTACAGTATCCAATTTTGTCAGGGACAAAAGGTCTTTGCTAAATGCTTGCTGAAAGTTTGATGCTTCTATTTAATCTTCATCTGAACAAAAAGTGCAGAGAATAATATCCACTGGACAGTAGGAAAAATCACCTGGCTTGCTACCAAAATATAGACTGTTGGCAAATAACGCCTCAAACAATCCCCAATCCAGAAAGTTTTGTTTGTTTGTTTTTGCATAAAATTGCATCTCCAGTGGCAGCACATCCTATCAAAGTAGTGGAGAAATAGCTAAGTTAGCTATACTAGTAGCCACAAGAAGGCAATTGAGACTTCAGAAGAAAAATTTTCTTGCAAGATGCTTGTCATCAGGACACCATTCAATAAGACATACATCAATTGATGAATGTATTTTTAATTCAATTTTCCCTTACTCTTCATCACAAATAATGACATTTACTAAACAACCTCTGAGAAAGGACCAACCTCTGAGAAGAGACCAAAAAGTCCCGTCCCCAATGTGGTCACTATATGGAGGTTTTACTGTATTTTACTCTCTTTGACACTCCTAAATATCAACGAAAGTATTTTTTGTCCCTCCTATAGTCATTTTCTGTATTCACCCCAGCAACTCAATAAGATCTCATGCACATTTCAGTTTTATCGCCCCTGGTAATAATGACTTAATTGCTAGGTCTAGGTTTGACAATAATATTCCTGTATTTGTTTGTTAATATAGAAAGCGTGACATCGTGAGTCTTTTACAGATAACTGGAGCAGAAAGTAGTCACGGGTCAATAACCAACGGAGTTTTGACAAATGGCCATACAGATGTAAAGACTGTTAATTTGTCCAAACCCGTGCCCAGCAAGTCATCATTATCAGCAGCACTAAACCAATAACAGCAAACAACACCAGTTGTCATAGAGATGGTGGTCTTTTTTTTTTCTCGCTTTCAGATGATTATTTTTGTGTTACTTATTAATTAGATGATTTCATTTAAACTAAATCAAAATAATACTTTAACAAAAAGAAAAGAAAAGCAGCTGCAGAGAGATAGAGTTATAGTGATGACTTTTGATAAAGACAAAAATAAATAAAGTGAGCAAGTCATAATAAATGTGGTGCTAATTTTGATCGTGTCAAAAAAAATAAATAAAATTACAGAATGCTGACAGGGTGCTTTTCACTAGTTTCTTCTTTCAGAAGTTCCATTTGCGCCTCAATGCGAAGTGCTTCTTGTTGAACTACATTAAAAGGTAAGTGCTGCATTTCATGATTGGATGCTTGTTGCCGTGTGGCCCCATAATCTCTTGCTATTTTCTGCATGGAACGTTCTCTATTCAGCAAACGAGCTTGCTCTTCTTCTTTCCTCTTTTTTCGAAGAAGTTCCTTTTGTCTGGATAGTTCCACTTCCTTCATCTCCTGCCGGACAACTTTCCCTTCTTGCCGTGGTGAGTATGAAGGGGTGAGTCGAACTGGAGGGGACTCCATGAAGGCCTCGTTCTTCACCACCATGACATCTTGGTCCACACTTAAGTAATGGTCGTCGTCCTGCTTCCTGCGAGTTCCGGATTTCAACCGCTTTCCCGTCTTCCTCTGAAGGTGAGACGGGTAGTCGTGGTGAGGGTCAGCAGAAGGGAAGAGAAGTCCCGTGCTGGGGTCGTCTGTGGACTCACTGCTTGTGCTACTGGCGATGATTCCGTTGGCGATGTTCTGGGGGTAGTTCTCATCCAGCGAGCAGCTTTGCTCCGGAACTGGCTCCAGAGTCATCCCGTGGTGGTGGGATGGAATGTCGTGTTTGCTTTTCCTCGGCTTTCTCCCCATTGAACTCGCCGAGCTGGAGCGTTCAAAGCCAGGGTTTGCCTCAGGCATCATCATGGCGTCACCCCCACTGATATTAAAAGGGCTATCTAGGGGAATGCCCTGGTTTGAGCTGGGAGGTGGAGCTATGCTGAACATGGAGGAAATGGGCGTAACTGGAGGAGGCATGCTGGGGAAGAAGCAGTTCCCGCCTTCAGCTCCTGTCGGAGAGGATCCGTGGTCGGGAGGAGAAAGCTGGGACAGTGGAGTCAGACCCAGGGACAAATAATTCTGGGTGTGGCCTCCATCTTCAAATCTGAAATCAAGCATGTCATCTTCTTCTTCCATCTCGTAGGAGCTTGTGGTAATCTGGGACTTGCCGGTGCCTGGTGTGGCCGTATAGGATGGGGGAGGGTCCAGTGTAGGCCGCTCGTCAAATTTCTGGAAATTTATTGAAATAATTAACACTAGAATATAATATTTATTTAGCAACTTTCCCAGTATTATCATTTCAAGCATTTCAGCTAGCTCTAAACTGTAACTGTAACCAGCACTCCCACTCAAATTAGCTAGTTCATTGTCTGATGAGGGCTCTTTTAGAGCCGATTTGAAATAATTAACATCACCACAAAAATGGTTAGCTACAATGAAAAGCTTTAGATGACCAAGATTACTGACTGACGGGTATAAAGTGGCTGCATAGAACTACAAGCCGTGTGGTGGAGAATGGAATAGGTTGGGATCATCACCCATTCAGTGCGTGAGCAGTGGGTTCTACTGTAAGAATGGTATGTGAGGTAGCATAAGGCGTGGCTAATCGCTAATCAGTGATTTAGTTCTGGTATGTGTGTCTAGAGCATACACTGGCCTGTAGGAGGAACACAGCAATGGTTGATCCTCAGCGAACAGGGCAATGGTATACAGTTACTGTATTTTGTAGCATAAATCCTGACTATTTCAGTGATTTTTGAAATAGTCTAACAATGTGTACACGTGCAGGTCTCTCTGATAACTTGTGATCTCAAATGAAAAGTATGATCATAATAAATCCACCAATTTCACTCAGCAGAAGAGCAGAACAAGTCCAAAGGAAATGATGCATGCAATATAACCTCGAGAGACCTACATATTGAATCTCCCCAACAACAACAAAAAACAACAACAACCCATAGCAAACTAATATTCAGCCATGATTTTACTCCTAAGATGAGAAAGATTGTCACTAAGGCTGTATATATTATATATATTGTATACTCACGGGCATGAGGGCAGTTTTGCTGGTGGTAAGACCAGCTTGCTTGGCGGCGGGATGGTCGAACGTGTCAAACACAGTCGGGTCAGTCTTCTCCGAGGGACAGATGATGTGTTGGGGCACTAGGTCCATGCTGGCCTCTATCTCGGTCAGATAAGTGTTCTCCTGTACTGGCACGATATCTATTGGACTCATCTCCTGTAAGAAACAAAACATACTCACTGACCCTTTTTTTATTTTAATGTTTAGTAGTAAAACAATTGATTGTAGCTAATAATGGTGAAGTTTTTTTTCTATTACAATGAATATTAAACACTTCATTAGTTACTCTTTAAATGAACAACAAGCAATAACAATAACAACAATGATAATAATCTATATAGTAATACATTTGTCTGTCAGTACCAACGACTGGTGATGTGTTCATGAATAGTTCATGACTGAACTGGGTTGGTAAAGGGTTGGTAAAGCGTCGCCATTACCTGAATGGGATAGCGTGAAGCTCTCCCCTCACTAGAGTTGACATAATTTTTTTTTTCATTGGGGGGTTGAACCAGTGACCCTCAATTTAGCTGTCGTGCACACTTACCATAAAACTGTTTGGAAAAAGCAGTATAATAAGTCTTGGAGTGCCTCATTTTAATCTATTGTATCCACTTCTTTCTATTTTTTTCCCTAGGTCTTACGCTGTCCATCCCCTGCTCTAAAAACTGAACGCTGGGTGTCTGTATTATGAATAATTCATTTGCTGAACTGAGTTGGGGAAGAGTATTCACTTAACAGTAGCTAACCATAATCCACCACAAGTCATGGGTAGAAGAAAGCCAGAGAAGCAGGAGAACACAAGAGTCAAGAAAAAATAAAAAATAAGGTGAGAAAAGGTTGGGTGATGTAACTAGCTAATTCAATGAAGAAAAGAAAGAAAATACACAGAACAAACAAAGAAACCTTGCGATATAGCATTTCTAATTTGTTAAACTTAGTTAAAAGCGCCACAGTGTGGCAGGGTAAAGCGTCGTCACAAAAGTGATAAAGGAAACGAAGGGGATTAAAAGGACAGAGATACTGAGAAGCAGGAGAGATAAACAAAGGAGGAGAAGGGAAGCAATGAGCTGAAGAGAGGAATAACAACTCACATGGCTCAGGAAGAAAGAGAGGGAAATTATGGATAAAAATACCTAATGCTACTGTATTCCTAATTTGCAAAAGTTAATACATCAAGTACCACTGTGTGGCGGGGTACTTGCTAGTAGTAGTAGTAGTAGTAGTTTGCTAGTAGTAGTAGTAGTAGTAGTAATAATAATAATAATAATAATAATAATAATAATAATAATAATATGAAATAGTCCTGTGTGACTAGGTATACTCATATTCTCATTTTCAATCAAATTCACTAGTCTTCAATTATTAAACAAACAAATAGACATTTCAACCTCTCATCATCAGTTGAATGGGACAAAATTAGACAATCGATTTGTTTATTTAATCATTGAAGACTAGTGAATTTGATTGAAAATGAAAACAAAATAACAGTAACAATAATAAAAAGATAAGGGCCTGAGCTGCAGTTTTGCTATAGTGGATGTCTACCAATTCTAATCATAGTCTAAAATACTAAGAGAAGGAAATAAACTCACAATTCCTTCTTCAGCATTATAGAAGAAGTTCTCTGAGAGTCTGTTGGATAGCCTGTGGTTCTCGATGGCCGAACCTGGAGAGTATCTCTCCTTGGACTGTCTTTTTTGTCTACAAATTACAAAAGCTGTGATGGCAATGAATACTACCAGAATAATCACCACTACTGCCATGGAACCAAATATTGCTGGAAGGCTGGGAGAACTTTGGCCATTTTCAGCTTCAATGTCATCAGTCGTTTCCTCAGAGGCAGAATCTGATCCTATAGTTGGTTCCGTTGTCTCAATATTAGTTGGCTCTGAAGTTGGTTCTGAAGTTGATTGTCTCATTGTAGTTGCTGTTTCAGTGGTCACCTCAGATGTTGACTCCAGGTTAGTTGTGATGACTGGAGTTGGTACCAACGTAGATGTAAAAGTTGAGTCAGAGGAAGTTTGAAATATGGAACTCGATTGAAAATTCGATGATTGAGTTGTGGTGACATCTTCAACCATTGCAGATGAAGTGAGAGAACTTTCCACAGTAGTTGATTGAAGAGTGGAAATCAATGGCGTGAGAGAAGCTTCAGCTGATGTAGAAGTAAAAGATACTTCAGAGGTGACTGGCTCAGTAACAGAAGATGATTCTGGGGCAATTTCGGTTGTTAGCTGTGCGGATGTTGTAGCAGGAAAGGAATCTATTGTAATTGTTGGTCTAGGAGCAAAAGATGTTGATTCCAGGTTTACTTCAATTGACTCTATGCTGGTTTCAGGAATTGATGTTTGTACTGTGATTACGTCTGATGTTGCAATAGGAGCTACAGTGGTAGAGGCTGAAATACTACATCTATCCTCCTCATCAGCAATTCGAAAACGATCGACTTCCCTTGAAAAAGAACTATCTACTAGTGCTAGTACATTGCCAGAAGGATCTCCTATTTCCACAATGATGTAAACCACCACTTCAAAAATGCTACTCGATGACGTATTTCCAGACACCTCAAAGAATCCACTAGCACTTAGCTCAGGCTCCAACAGCCCCATCTTTGAATCACCAACAGAATTAAAGCTGTCGAATGTATTTAGGAATGTAGAGTCATTTGATGTGAACATCAGAAGCACATGAATCAAGTCTGTGTTTGTAGCAAATGAAGAATTGGCCGAATTGGTCACGCTTCCATTGATCAGCAGCATGCATTCTCCATTGGAAGAATTAAGGAAGTAAGAATAAGCAACATCCACTGTGAAGTTCAGACCAAGTGAAGATTGTTCTATTACTGATATCTGTGACAAATCAACCGGTTCACTATTTGGATCCAATACTGCATCTGACACTCGCTCTTGAAGTTCGTAAAGATCCCTCAGGTCTATGATACCATCTCTGGTGATATCACCAGCTAGAGTTGAGCCAGTGCTTGCTTGGCGACGTTGCACATGGTGTTGATCGATGTCTGCACTACGACGCTTTCTGGTCACGCAATTTAATGGCACAATCTGAAGTTCTACTGAGTTAGTAACAGTTTCCATTGGCAGAAGAGACGCTAACCCGCGATTGGCTGCAAACATTTGCTCAACTTCAATACTGAAGGTAACTTTACCACAATAGGAATGGGACGCCGTGAATGTGACATTTGCTAGCCGTATTAGCGATCCTTTAGCCCCAGTGTTTAGCACTCCACCCACCGTGACCAGACCAGGGTTTTCAAAATAAACAAGTGAGCCATTCCTCCAATCTTCCGCTTGCACAACTTGGTCAACTTTAAGAGCTTCTTCCGGAATGATACTAATTTTAACTTGATACACACCAGAGCTGTTTTGTTCAGAATTCAGTATAACTGGTACAGTGAATGATTCATTTTGTATTACATCAGTCAAAGGCTTGCTCAGATTTTCATTTTTTCCCAGATCTGCTTCACCGATCCTTGGTTTAAGATTGCTATAAAACATCGTCGAACTATTTACTGTATAGTTAGTCACAGTTGCCATTAGATTGATAGGATTGTTAGAATTCTTCAACAACATCAACACTCCATTTGATGTTACTCTAGCAACAGCTTCATTGCCTTCAGTGATGCTGAAACTGATCAGATTAGGGAATAAGATGGTGGCATTCCTGAAAGTCTGAGTCAGCTGAATGCCTCCTTCTAGAGTCACGGCACAGTCTATATACAATTCATTGATGTTAGGCGATTCTGTAAGAGATATGGAGTCTATCCTGGAAACTCGAACTGTTTGCCCTGATAGCATCACTGTCAGCTGTCCTGAAATATTTCTAAAGTTAAACTGGAGAATACCCATTACAGTGATATTACTAGATAAGCTACTATTAGAACTGGCCATTATGATTCCCTGCACGAGTAGCTCTTGATCAAGGTCTACATCTGGTGGAAAGGTCAAGTAATCAAGCATTGCCCTTGAAGTTACATTTTCTAATCTGCTAGTGCTGAAATGGAGCACAGCCGAGACTGTAGCCATCAGATACCTCCCACTGTTCCCGACTCTGTTTAGCATGTAGATTGGTCCAGACATTCCAGGCAGTCGTGCCTCTAGTATTAATTGTGTAGCATATTCAGGTATTATCTCAACAGTGCCAGTCAGTATTGTATCCATAGTGTAGTTTACTTGAATCACTTCTTTATTCATAAAAGTACTCTTTGCTGTAATGAGGAACCCATCATTACAATAAAGATTTGCAGGACAATCGATGCTGACTGCAGGATCAGTTGACACCACTCTCACCAGCCGATCGGAGTACTGCACATTCACAAACAGCTCCAGAGAAGTGGGAGCTTCAAACTCAGCAGCTGGGTCTCTCTCATAAGCAAGGGTGGGAGAAGACGCTGTTACATTGAGGCTAGGAGTTTCCAGACTCACACTCACAGGAACTTCACGACTGATGACTTCACAGTCTACAGACGACCACGTAGCAGTGATGTTAAACTTAGGGCGAGGGCGTCTGATTATGAATTGGTTATAGCTGGTCTGATTGAGGTCTTCGTGATCTACTTTGAAACTAATGCCGTTGTTTTGGCTGATTCTCATCATGCGACCGTCACTGAATGTGGCCACAGCAACCAACGTCAAATTGGACAGAATGTACTGGTACTGCTGCTGCAGAGCTATGGAGACCAGCAAGGGCTGCTGATTGCCAACATTTTCTACAGACACATCACTAAAATGTAAGACTTCTAAAGAGTAAACACAAACTGGATTGTTGCTGACGTTGACACGGCCGACCACTCCTTCCATGATAGAAAGAGAAATATTGGCCATTCCTTCACCGACTCCAATGACTTCTCCATCAGTTACATTAGCAACAGCAGAGTCAGAAGATAGTAAGTATTTGGCCAAGTAATTGGTGAGAGAAATTCTTGTGTTAGTAGCTATGCCAGATATTGAAACAGGTGACCTCTGGTATAACGTATCAGAGCAACTCGATACAATACGATTCAATTCAGTATCTTCAATCTCCAAAGAAATGTTGTGCACATACAAGACTCTGAAATATATTGAGGTATACAAACGGTTTTCGAGAGAGACTTCAATCTCAGCTCTCTCTGCACCGGATGTTTCACTACCACTGAAGTAGACAGCAGAGCAATCTGGTTCCACTTGTATGACATCCTCATCCATAGATTGACAAAATGCTGCAACTTCAGTAATATTACCACTGCTGCTGAAGCCACGGATAGTTAAGGGAATCGATGAATTGTGATAAGCTGCAAGTGATGGAATGCTGAGGAGTTCCGATTGGGGAGCATACGCAAATATTTCAATAATTTGGTCGACAACAAAGTTGATGCGAAGTGTAGAAGAAGATCCCGGTGTTTCACTTCCATTGGTGAATGCCAGCCGTGCATGGTTACATGTTATCTGGATATTGTCACCTGAATAAGCAGTAGACGTTCGCAGAATTAAATTGAAGAGGCTGTCCCGCATTCTTCCTGTGCTGCTGGTGTTATATTGGTTGTATACCCTAAAGCCCGTGGCTGTAAGTCTGCTGCCATTGAGGTGATTAGTCAAAAGACTCCACTCGAAGGAAGCCTTTGCATCAATGTTGTCAGCTCCTGTGGTATTGCAATCCAAGCTGTATACAAAGAGTAGCACGTCAAATGCTGCATACACTTGTACTTCTACTTCTTCTCCTGGCCTCACTGGACTACTTGGTCCAACCATGAATATGTTATCTGGTTCGTATGGGGTCGAATGAGCTTCAAGAACCAGAGTTCCGATTGGCACACTGTTATTTTGACCTGCTGCTATTGCATTTACTTGCACCGAAGAATCATTCCTGGTATTAAACCAATGGGTTGGGATTACAAGTGGTACTATACACCAATTATACCGTGATGAAGATATTGAGCAGTGGAAACTCTCATTCATAACCATTACTGTGACGTCAACTTCAGAAGCAGGGTTTAAATTTGAATATTTGGCTTGAACAATGGCATACACCATTGGCCTGTCTACAGATGTATTAGATACAGATAGTGCTCCAGTAATTTCCACTAGAATTGTGCTGGATGTGTGCACAAGTGTCAGTGAACCCAAGGATGTTTCTTCTAGGGCTACTGTGAGCTCACTCGATTGAGATGGAGATGACAATCCTAGCCGAGGGATAGGTAAAATATTGATCAAGAAGCTTTCATTAAGTGATGAAGACAGTTCGGTACTATTTCTGAAGCCATAGCCTGAAACAGTAATATCAAATGGAACTAATGGATGTAGTGAGTTAGAAACATTACACACTGCAGGTGTTGGGGTAGGAGAAGGAAGTAATGCTTCACTTGAAGCAGTGGTAGAGGAGACAAAAGATACCAATGTTGTCGGAATTGTTTGTTCAACTGCCGAAGAAAGTGTTGGCTCTATGACAATGGATTCAACCTCTGAAGAGGACGATTCAAATTCAGAAGATGGCTCCACCTCAAGTGTCTCAAAAGAAGTACTTAGTTCGAAATCAGATGCAGCCAGCTCTTCAGTGGGCGATACAAATTCAATTTCTTCTGTGTTGAAAATATTAGGAGTAGATGAGGTTCTGAGGGAGCTTTCGATAATGTTTGTAAAAGTATCTATAACAGATGGCTGAAATGATAAAATGGAGCTTTCTTGTGCATCTATGAACTCTGTAGGAGATATAGAAGGACTCTCTTCTATGTCTACAAACTCAGTTGGAGATACAGAAGGATTTTCTTCAATGTCTGTAAATTCAGTAAAAGATGGAGATAAACTTTCTTGGATGTCTATAAACTCTGTAGGAGACACAGAAGGGCTTTCCTCAATATCTATAAACTCCGTAGGAGACAGAGATAGACTTTCTTCAATATCTATAAACTCTGTAGGAGATGGAGATATACTTTCTTCGATGTCTATAAACTCTGTAGGAGACACAGAAGGGCTTTCCTCAATATCTATAAACTCTGTAGGAGACAGAGATAGACTTTCTTCAATATCTATAAACTCTGTAGGAGATGGAGATATACTTTCTTCGATGTCTATAAACTCTGTAGGAGACACAGAAGGGCTTTCTTCAATATCTATAAACTCCGTAGGAGACAGAGATAGACTTTCTTCAATGTCTATAAATTCTGTAGGAGACAGAGATAGACTGTCTTCAATGTCTATAAATTCTGTAGGAGACAGAGATAGACTTTCTTCAATGTCTATAAATTCTGTAGGAGACAGAGATAGACTTTCTTCAATGTCTATAAATTCTGTAGGAGACAGAGATAGACTTTCTTCAATGTCTATAAATT
>WLWI01001460.1_pt1 | contig 20535 bp, 16 predicted proteins | sample 6701501 | NCBI WGS metagenome assembly WLWI01 (sample SAMN12718690, study PRJNA515312) | sponge metagenome | isolation source: marine sponge | host: Mycale hentscheli | place: New Zealand: South Island, Marlborough, Capsize Point | collected 2014-11-01 | reverse complement strand
AATTTAAACTCCTCAAATGATTAGGTGGGTGTGGTTATTGCTTCAAAAAGAACAACCCGCCCCATTTTTAAGTCTCTAGATCTGCCACTGAACTTGCTTGATATACAAAGTTCAGTGGACCATTTTCAAAAAAAATTCTGAACAATAGCTACTATGCACTTTTGATTTAATATGGTCAGTCACCTTTAACTTAACAATGTGTGTGTTTGTAGCCAGGAAGATGAGGTCATTTCTCTTTCAAGTGCACCCAGCACCTCTGCATTTTGTTGGCCGGCTATTCAGAGTGGAGTGTGACTGAACCTTGACCTGGAATAATTGATCAGAGAACTGTTTAATGATGTATTTTTGTGGCATTTATAACTGTCACCATTCTACAAGATGTTTATAGTTTTCATCTTTTTCATTACAACTATTGGAGAGAACTTTGTAACTTTATTTTTTGAAACTTATTTACTTAATTACAGTGACAAACAACTTTTCAACTCTGAAAAGGCTTATTTTGAAAGATTCAATAAAATTTGGTTATTATTTTAATGAAATTGCATGATTTATTCTAACAATATTGTAAAAGAGCCATGGTTGTTTCAGGACAGCTTACAGTATTGGACCTGTAAAGTATTCGATGCTGGTACAAGGTTGAAAGGTCTGTTACAGTACTGAATGAAACCCATTAGTAGTGATAGCGAAATCCTGATACAAGGGTATTGCCGATTTACGCCGTACCGACTGACTTAGACCACCGCCGGTCCAACACTGTAACGATACTGTACCAGTACTGTTTACGGTACTGAAACCGGACGACATTTTTGGTTGTGTAGGTGTCAGGTCACTTGGCTGTACTGGCCGCCCTGGCCCACCCAAACAAACGTCAGAGGCGTGGATTCCTTGGGGTGTGGTCAAAATTCCTGGGGTGTGGTTTCTGCCACTGTCGTCCCAATAGGTAGTTGGTAAGGCTGAGGCTAATAATATATTTCTGCAGAGCCCGGAGCCACAGCGGAACACACACACAAAAAAGGGTGCCCAAAAACGCTTTAGAGTCTTGCTGAGCTGACTTGGCTGCATTCACTTTCTTGGACCACCGCTCCATAGGCAACTTTCCTTGCCTTACCCTGCCGCCTCTCTTTAAAATGTTTCCGTTGATAGGGCGTGGTTAGGTGGGTGAGCCCAACATTTTCTGTCTCTCTTCCCCCGCACATTACTAAGGGATGGCTAAAAGATCTGGTTGGTCTAGAACGTTTAAAAGGGATTCCCAGTTGCAGCACTACTTCTTGGATCAAGTTGTACCTACTGGGAAGACACTAGGAGTTGGATCGTATGGCTCTGTAGTGGAAGTAAGTGCGCTATCCCCTCACAGGGGTGTAAGAAGCATTTAAAATGTACCGAAGCCCTTAACCACGCCTATAAGCCACGCCCAATTAATTAATTTAGTAGTTTTCTTGATCTATATGAATAAATCTTCCAGGTTGGTGAGGTAAACTGGAAAGCTCCATAACTGAAAACTACTATCAGTTAAACTCATAATCTGCTAGCAATCGATTTACCAAAATTGAAATGTTGATCAGTTACTAAAGGCCAGGAATACCTTACCTTATTAAAGCAGCTCTGTACCTAAAATAGACGCTTTAAAAATAGTACTCAATCACCATCTGAAATCATACCACATGGGGGAGGGCCAAACTGAAGACAGCAATGCGACTTCACCAAATGGTGATGATACTTCACCATCTCACCGAGCAATTTCAATACTGACGATCTTTACCATACCAATCTGGCTAAAAGTGCAGTAGCCAAAGCCGCTCCAGCCACTGCAGTTCCTATTCCACTGCCTCACTGTTACAAACTTGTGCTATATTTTATAACTGATTTTTAAATTTCAGTTGCATTAGCTGTAATACTGACCAAATGATTTATTTTATGTTCCTCTGGTATATACATTTGAAAGAGGGCAGAGGAGGTTTAAAGTAGGTTGCACATTCCACCCATGCATTTAGTTTACATCGGGGGTTTTGCAAGTACACTGTATCTCTAGACATGAACTAGAGTTATGAGTAAAACCTGTTCTGTAAGATAGTTTATTCATACATTATATACAATATATAATATATAATTAATATATATTAATAAAGTAAAGGTGATGGTCGGGGTGAAGGAAGAGGAGTTAAGGGGGGTTGTAATGGGACATCTATATTTGGTATGGTAGCCACAAAAAACTGTTTTAGAGAAAGCAGAAATGGCAGTGAAGATGAAATCAACTCCATCACTACCACTTTTTTTTTTGTTCTTTTTTTTTACTTCTAATAATAACCTTTTTTCTGGTTAGCACATTAATTACAGCTGGATTAACATAATTCCCTTTGTAAACCGCACCAAGTACAACTTTATTTTGGCGACAAGGTGTAGCAACTTGAGAGCCTGGGGTCACGAGACCCCTGATGTTTTCTGGTTTCCCCTGACCATCCCCTTTCTTTGGCCTACATATCTGCTAGGGTTTTTCCCCTGCAGATAGCCCTCCTGGACTGCCCTTGTGGAGGTCACAGGGGGAAACTGCCCACCCAACATTACTCCGTGAGACCCTCTCTCCTCCTACCCTTCTCCCCCTCGTGACACTGAAGAATGTCTTTCCACGAACTTAACATCCATGTACAAGATCAGTCACTAATACCTAAAAAAAAATTAATACTGTTCCAGTGGGAATCTTGGAGTTTTTATGTATGACCGATATCAATTACTCCTCCACCGTCCTAGCATCTGGATAGCAGCGTCTCCAAGACCCCTCCTCATTGCCGTTCTTGCAGCTCCACTTCTAAAACTGTGACCCGAATAGCATGTACTGTCCACTCCTGAGGACTCTAGAGCCATCTTCAATTCTGTCACAAAGCGTGCCCAAGTCAGTGATCTCTCTGCTTGGAATATAAAAAGTGTGAACCTGGCGACGGGCCTCTGTCTGCAAGATAGGACAAGACTGCTGCCACTGGGCAAAGGGAGCAATTGGTTCTGCTGACAAATACATCTACCCCAACTCGAAATGGATTCGTCTTTGAAGACATCAACCTCACTTGCAACGCTCTGAGCTGGTCACTGTATGCGTAACCTATAACTTTAAGAATACTCAGACATACCAAGTGGAGGGGGTTCTACAAGTGCCTGCATACTAACTTACCGAACACTCTCCTGGTGACTGTTGGCGGCTCTGACTTTCTGCTCTCGCTGGCTTTTGGCAATATTTGCACTTCCATCAACTTCTTGGTCACCCCATCTACTATACTTGCCAACACAGCTTCATCAAGTGTCACTGGTAATTGCGGGCATCCTCCCTTGTTTCCTGTGCCATCTGCCAACTTAGACCGAAAAACGCTTCCGGATTGCTTCGGATTGCTCGCTGTGGCTTCCTTGCTGCCACAGTACTATGGTACCATGCTAGCCTTAGTTCACTGAGCATACTCAAGACTACCTCTGCCTAGCTTTATTTTACCACCCCTTGCCCTATCTACCACATCAGTGCAACCCCATGAAAGGCCACTACCACCCGATCCTGCCTGTGTCTTCTGTTACCTTAGTTTAACTTTGATTAAACTGTATTAAAAATTCACCTATACTAAGTCACATTATTTATTATTAGTTTAGTGTACAATATTCACTTTTGCCAAAATTAGGGGGGGGGGGGCTGTCTACAGCTATGATATAGCAAAGATTAATGTGTATAAGTGTCTGTTGTATACAGTCTAATTGTTGTATTTTCAATTTATTTTAGGTACAATACAGTAGAGTACCTTGTGCTGCTAAACGTATGCATGAGATGTTGTTAGACCCTGGTAATCAAGGAGTTCGAGAAACTGTGGTTAGGTATCAACAAGAGTGCCAGTTGATGGCAGGTCTCCGTCACCCGAACATCACCCAGTTCCTTGGTCTGTGTTTCCTTGAGGGATCTGAGGTACCTCTACTGGTGATGGAGAAGCTAGAAATGAGTGTGGATGACCTCTTGGAGTTTTCCCCTAATGTCCCACTTCCGGTCAAGATCTCCATTCTCACAGACACCAGCAGTGGACTGGTATACTTGCACAGCCGGGCATCTCCCATAGTCCACAGAGATCTCACAGCCAGAAATGTCCTTCTGACTTCATCTCTGACTGCAAAGATCACGGACATGGGAAACTCTCGAATGGTGACTCTGAAGCCAGCACAGTTAGCTCAGACCATGTCAAAGCATCCAGGGACCACCGTGTACATGCCACCGGAGGCTCTTAGTGACAGTCACAGATACGGGCCATCTCTAGATGTGTTCTCATTCGGACATCTTGCTCTCTATGTGTTAACACAGGTAAAACAGAGTGTGAAAGTATATACAAGTACAATGTGTTCTATTTTATTGTGCCATGTAAGGGATTAAAGAAAAGTTTGTTTGGGGGGAAAGTTTGAGCAAGTCCACCACTCTCAATTTACACTAAGTTTCAATTCAAAGATTTTAATTAACATGAAATTATTTTGAGCTCAATGCTATAATTTTGGGTTCAAGCCTAACAGCACACAGCACACAACATGCTAATTAAGGAGGAAGCAAATTTATTGAAGTTACCATGAGTGTAAAGAAAACAAATTGCGAAACTAAAATTCATCTAAATCTTGTTCAATTTTTATTAGGTTTTTCCTGGTGACTTATTGTCCGCGACACATGCTGATCCAGATGATTCTGGTCGTGTCATTGGACGTACTGAAGTGGAACGCCGTGTGGATTATATGAAGAAGCTAGAGAACCACTTCTTAGAGTCTCATCCGGTGCTAGTGGAGTTGGTGAAAAACTCCCTCCATAATATTCCCAAGACTAGACCCTCTGCAGAACAACTGCTGGAAAGACTACAGCCAGTTCAGATTGAAATGGAGAGGTTGCACGGAGGAAGTTTAGGGAGGTCACTTAACGTAACTAGTGTATTACACATGAAGGAGACAAAGGAGAAGAATGAGAGAATAGAAGAACTTGAGGTATAATATTGGCATGTTAAATAATTACTAGTCGAAGTTTCCAAATTGATATATTTAATGCATTGTAATATTATGCGTTTACATATACATGTACATTTTTTGATACACTAGATATCTGAATTGAGACTGGAAACCGAAAACAGAGAATTAGTTGTAGATATTGCCAGACTTGAGAATGACAGAAGACAAGTACAATCTGGGGATTTACAACAACTTATTGAAGAGAAAAGGAAATTGGAGATTCGTATTACCCAATTACAAGCTGATAGTGACCAATTAAACATTGAAACTCATCAACTTAAGACTGAAAAAAATCAACTCAAGGCAGAGAATGATCATCTTAAGGCTGAGAACAATCAGCAAACAATTGAAAACATTCAACTCACGGCTGACAAGAATCAGTTGAAGGCTGAAAATGATCAGTTGAAGGCTGAAAACGATCAGTTGAAGCCTGAGAATGATTCATTGAAGGTTGAGAATGAACACCTAAAGACTGACAAAAATAATCTACACATGGGAAATGGTCAAGTCAGGACTGAAAATAATCAACTAAAGACAGAGAACAATCAACTAAAGACTGAGATAGATAAACATAAGCTTGAAATAGGCCAGCTAAATGCTGACATCAATCAATTCAAGAAACAGCAAGAAGCTGAAGAATTCCAATTAGAGACTGAACAGCAAGAAGCTGAAGAATTCCAATTAGAGACTGAACAGCAAGAAGCTGAAGAATTCCAATTCGACACTGAACAGCAAGAAGCTGAAGAATTCCAATTAGAGACTGATGAACAGCAAGAAGCTGAAGAATTCCAATTCGAGACTGCAGGTTTCAGTGATGATGATGATGCCTATCTTTATTAACTGAGGAAAGGGTCTGGAATTAAGTATAGCTAGGATTGTAGTTTTCATAAGTAAGGCTGTAAATGTTTCTTCAGCAATTCTTCATTGTATTAATCCAGCTTCCTTAGGGAAATTAAGTCATTGCCACTGAATTCCTTATCAGTACACATTAATCTTGGATACTGTAACCATTGCAAACTGTGAGATTCCACAGGTCTGCTAGATAATCCCCACCTTTCTCCAATTCTGGAAGACATTATTGTACATTTGACATTCTCCAGCACAACAATTTGGCCACACTCACCCACCAATTAAACACATCATGCAGTGATAATTTTAAGCAATGAATAATAATAGATTGTGATATCCAACAGGACAAAGAATAGAAATGAAATGGGATGACTTAAATAATTATTAAAATTTAGTAATAGCTATTTGTAAATACATTGAAATAAAAAATAACAATATGATAATAGTAATAATAATATCAATAAAATAATACTAATTATTATTATTATTATATTCAGTCATTTTCGGCTGAAATAATTATAATAATAGCACATTTTTTCTCGTTCTAACAGCCAATATTATTACTTAAAACTTAACCCGACGTTTCAACTTCTTGCTGAAGTCCTCTTCAGAACTTGTTGAACTCTCCTTGTGGTGATTTAATACACAATGTAAACAGCAATTAAGATTTCTGGAGGGTACCTTACTGTTTATTATGTCCTGGAGGGTGATATGCACACAGCATGGACAGCCAGCATCCTGGAAGCTCTAAACCTATGTCTCTGTTAAACTTGTTGTTGTCAGGTGTCATCTGTATAATGTGTAGAGCTTCCTTGATCTTTAACACACGATTCTTACTGGCTCTGTCTACAACTCTTACTTCTTCCCATGCCAAGAATGTTCAGCCATTGCTGAACATGCTTGGCAGCAAAATCACCCCATTAAACGGGAAGAGGTAAGAGTTGTAGACAGAGCCAGTAAGAATCGTGAGTTAAAAATCAAGGAAGCTCTACACATACAGATGACACCTGACAACAACAAGTTTAAGACATAGGTTTAGAGCTTCCAGGATGCTGGCTGTCCATGCTGTGTGCAAATCACCCTCCAGAAATCTTGCGGTTTACATTGCGTTATTATATCACCAGAGTGAGTTCAACATCAGTTGACCCCTGAAGAGGACTTCGGCAAGCAGTCGAAACGTCAGGTTAAGTTTTAATTAACAATATTTGCTGTAAGAATGAGAAAATGTGCTATTATTATTATAATAATTATTATTATTATTATTATTATTATTATTCATAATATATTAATAATTTTTTATTAATTGAAACTAGTTTATCCTGTGTCATGTCATTTAGCCCGTCCACTCTAATGCTATTTTCTGTACCATGTTACTATGCAATCTCAGTATGGACTGTTAGTACTGATTGGAACAAGCTTTGCTGTTTAGTTATTTACAATAGCTACTAATACTAGACTCCTTTGTGACTCCAAACTCCTGTCTGTGCCCCTTAACTGGAAAATGACACTTAAAGTATCTCCTGAGTTCTACCCTATTATTATCCAATCATCTGGAAATTTATCTCCTGTGGCCAAATATACAGTTAGTTAATAGTAATTGTTACATAGAGCTACTCCTCTAATGATTACTTCACCAAGTGGGTAGAGGTCGTGATATTGCTTCCAAATTATGCATCTGGTATCACCAATAGTTTGTATAACTATATCCATATAGCTATGCACACTGCAGCCACGGATCTGTTGTGCTATAGAGTAACAATATTTTACTTGGGCAATATTCTTAGTGTTCTTGGTTGGGTTATTTGTTTGTAGTAGTGGTCATGACATGTCAATATAAGCTGCTAGTATCTTCAGTAATTCTGGAGATGTTGGAGCTATTATATTTGGAGGAGGTACCAATACAGTGGTGGCCTATAATACACAGTCCTGCAAATGTACTCTCTATCTTCATACCATACCATATGCTTTGTTATTGTTTTCATCTAAAACAAGTTAATAGTAACGTGAGGGAAACCAGATTGACAAAGGGAAGGCTAACTTTTCCAGGAGAAAGTGACATAGAGAGCACCAAACTGGGAGAGTGGCAGTCTGACAGCCAGCAACAGACACAACCTTTCCCTCCTATGTCTACACTACACATATTTCCTTCAGACAGAATGCATATCTTATAAGGGTGGGTTTGATGGCCACAAAGAACTTGGTTTACAAGTGTTGAGTTGATGCCATGCCGTGGTTCACCGCACCATCTACACCTATACCATGCCAGTCTATAATATATACTACAATAGGAAAATACCTACTACTTCATGGGAGGTATCTGTAAGAATTGTGGGCAGGAGTCGATAGTGTATACCTAGAGGCTCTTGATTCACATTCAGACACAGGCATTTCTGACATGTGGAGGAAGTTACCTCTACATTTGGGTCATTGGGACACCTCCCTCTTGCAGTATATAGCTATAGCTGCATCATATCTGACAAGATATTTTTGATTGGAGGACATGAAGAGAAGACAAGTACGTGGAAAGTGTTCTTTTCTAAAATAAAAATAGCAAACGTAGTTATTTCTCAAACATATCATCAATGATTGTAATGATGATAGTATCAAGTTTAACTCTGCCTTTTTCACTTATCCAGTAAAAAATACTATAATTTATAATGCATTGTGAATTAATAAAAAAAAGCAATAAAAAATAATATACAAGGACCCATATTTTGTTGTTGTTTTCTACCAAGATTCCTTAGTAACTGACATAATTAGGTGTTTACGTGAAAAAAGGAGTTCTCACGAGGCACACATTTATAGAAAATAGATTGTCTCAAAAAGATTATTACTTGGTGTAATAGTAGTGCATTTAGCAACATAAATACTGAAGTTGAAATTGGTTGCTTATTGGCCTCAGCTCTAATGAGAAGTGTATTCATTCTTTATGGTTGAAATCCTGAAATTTATGGGCAACAGCAAACAAATTCAATAAAAACTTGGGCTGGAAAATTAGTTTCATGTTATTGTTGTTACGATTATTTCTGAAGCTAGCTGAGGAACAAGCTATCAAAAGACTGTGGGGTAGGATTATTGAACCTAAGCTCAAATGTGTTAATAGGTTTATGGTGTTTATCATGCATTTAGGAAGAATGTGAAGAATGTGCAGTGTCAAAAAGAAAATTTATGAAATAAACTTCTGCAAAACTTGAAGAACTGCAGGAAACATAGAACCTCTCAACAATGAAACTCCAAAAATTAACAAAGCACTCAGTAACAAATGAAGTTACCAAAATAGAGAATAACTTCTGAAATTTACCAAACTCTTTTTAAAAGTAAAAAGTGCTTTCCTCCGAAGGTTAACTTTTGTGATCAATTTCTAATGAAATTGAGATGTATGGGAAGGTGCCAAGACAATGCCTACATCAAACTTCAGAGAGATTAGTGTGTGTTGTGGATTATAGACATTGAAATTTGGACTTCACCATTATTGTTTGTGTGATGGTTATTTATCATATCCTGCTTCAGTGTTACATATTGTATGTGCTGGTTGATGATATGACATTCTATACCCGGAGTGAGTATTATTTTACATGTGTGTGTGCACAAAAGTGTGTGAGCCAGGAGGTGCCTTATAAATGAGTTATCTATAGCTAATTGACCATCACATACCTGATTATGATACACAGCTCTTGCCAAGTGAAGCCAGCATACGGGGTTTCCCTTACCTGAGATAATATTACATAGGAGGGATCAGTAGACAAAACACATGACCACAGAGTGCGAACAAAAGGATGACTTCATTCAAATATGAGTGTTCAATTGAGTTTCTGAATCAGTCCATAGACATACAACTTGGTTATATTTTATAGTAGCAGAGTAAACCGTTTTCTAAGGTTTCTAACATAGTGTTTTCGGAATAGCTGTGTTTAATAAGCAATATCAGTAGCTATAGAATGTCAGATATGGAAATTCTTGCTTATTGTTGTATATCTTTGCTTAGAGGAAGCTACCTCGACATTTGGGTCATTGGGACACCTCCCTCTTGCAGTATATAGTTGTAGCTGCATCATATCAGACAAGATATTTTTGATTGGAGGACGTGAAGAGAAGACAAGTACGTGGAAAGTGTTCTTTTCTAAAATAAAAATAGCAAACGTAGTTATTTCTCAAACATATCATCAATGATTGTAATGATGATAGTATCAACCACCAGCAGTCATAGTTTAACTCTGCCTTTTTCACTTATCCAGTAAAAAATACTATAATTTTTAATGCATTGTTTTATTTAATGAATTAATAAAAAAAAAGCAATAAAAACAAATATACAACACAAGAAGGACCCATATGTTGTTGTTGTTGTTGTTTTCTACCAAGATTCTTAGTAACTGACATAATTAGGTGTTTACGTGAAAAAAGGAGTTCTCACGAGGCACACATTTATAGAAAATAGATTGTCTCAGAAAGATTATTACTTGGTGTAATAGTAGTGCATTTAGCAACATAAATACTGAAGTTGAAATTGGTTGCTTATTGGCCTCAGCTCTAATGAGAAGTGTATTCATTCTTTATGGTTGAAATTCTGAAATTTATGGGCAACAGCAAACAAATTCAATAAAAACTTGGGCTGGAAAATTAGTTTCATGTTATTGTTACGATTATTTCTGAAGCTAGCTGAGGAACAAGCTATCAAAAGACTGTGGGGTAGGTTTATTGAACCTAAGCTCAAATGCGTTCAATAAGTTTATGGTGTTTATCATGCATTTAGGAAGAATGTGAAGAATGTGCGGTGTCAAAAAGAAAATTAAAGATTATGAAATAAACTTCTGCAAAATTTGAAGAACTGCAGGAAACATAGAACTTCTCAAAAATGGAACTCCAAAAATTAACAAGGCACTCAGTAACAAAATATGAAGTTACCAAAATAGAGAATAACTTCTGAAATTTACCAAACTCTTTTTAAAAGTAAAAAGTGCTTTCCTCCAAAGGTTAACTTTTGTAATAAATTTCTTATGAAATTGAGATGTATGGGAAGGTGCCAAGACAATGCCTACATCAAACTTCCGAGAGATTAGTGTGTGTTGTGGATGGACATTGAAATTTGGACTTCACCATTATTGTTTGTGTGGTTATTTTATTGTATGTGCTGGTTGATGATTTGACATTCTATACCCAGAGTGAGTATTATTTTACATGTGTGTTGCACAAAAGTGTGTGCGCCAGGAGGTGCCTTATGAATGAGTTATCTATAGCTAATTGACCATCACATACCTGATTATGATACACAGCTCTTGCCAAGTGAAGCCAGCATAGGGGGTTTCCCTTACCTGAGATAATATTACATAGGAGGGATCAGTAGACAAAACACATGACCACAGAGTGCGAACAAAAGGATGACTTCATTCAAATAAGAGTGTTCAATTGAGTTTCTGAATCAGTCCATAGACATACAACTTGGTTATATTTTATAGTAGCAGAGTAAACCGTTTTCTAAGTGTTTTCGGAATAGCTGTATTTAATAAGCAATATCAGTAGCTATAGAACGTCAGATATGGAAATTCTTGCTTATGGTTGTATATCTTTGCTTATTCTCCAATTCTCCAGTTGTCATTCTGATAGAGCTTCTTTATGGAATGTTCTTGTCATTGCTTCACCCCAAGATAGTATCAATGATGGCACGAACAACTCTTGGACTCAGGGTGAAAATATATATCAAAGAGCAGTTCAAGCTGTGGACGATGTCAATAGGCATCCCACTGTACTGCAGCAGTATGAATTGGTGCCAATTCCCATTCTAGTACCAGAATGTGACCCTATTAAAGGTTTGGACATGTTATTCGGTGGTTTGTTTAACTCACCTACAGATATTGTAGCAGTGGTTGGATTGTTTTGTGATGCAGTGGCAGCATCCTTCTCTCCTGTTATCTCAGCACCACCCAACAAGAAGGTCTTACAGATTTCTGGTTCTTCTCTTAGATACCCGAGCAAGTCTCCACATTCTGTGTTACACATGCTGCCTTCTCATGCAGATGTAGCTGGTGCCATTTTGGATGTTCTGCTCAGTTTTAACTGGACGAGGATTGGTATAGCTCATGCTGAAACAGGTCACAGAAATCATGTCACTTCTAACCTCTGGGAGGCAGCTGAAGCTTTGGTCAGCATTGTCAATTCTCAATATCACAATTTCACAGTTCCATTTAAGTACAAACTCCTAGAAATTATTGCTTTCCTCAGCAAGTTGAACTCAAGCAAAGTCAACATAGTGGTGGTGTTTGTTCCTCTGTATACTGCCAATTCAATTTTAATGCAAGCCGCTAAAGAAGATTTAGTGTGGCCCAGGTTGTCTTGGATATTTGTGCACATAGACCCAACTTCTGTAGCCTCACTCCCACCAATGTGGTGGGAAAATGTAATTATTATTTCTTATAGCTCTCCATTATCTAATGAAAGTAATGAAGCTGTGAAAGTTATTTCTACAGTAGAGTCATTGTTTAGTGGCCTAGTTTATGACTCCATTTGGAGACTGGCATTAGCTCTGAATGATACTTTGGCATTGGAGCTTCTATACAACGTCAATGGTACAAATATGATGAAGAAGCAAAACATCAATTCTTCAAACTTCACTTTTCATGCTATTCAACAATTTTCGAAGCAGCATATGGAGTAGATTTGGTGGTGGGATTTGCTAGAAACCGGAGAGTTGATGTTATAGGTCGATACAACTTCAACTTCCAATCTTTATCACTAAACCATACTTTACTGGAGCCTGCCTCCAGACATGTTTCAGACAATGCTATGGAAACTACCTCTAAGTATTATCATTCTACTATTATTTTGGTTAGCTATAGTTTACACTCTGTCTGTAACCAACGTTGCTCTGTTTGTGTTTTTTAGAAAAGAGTGTGAAATCAAGGCAACTAGTGTTCCCCTTACAATGTGGATATTCCTAGGTAGTTTCTTGATGCTGGTGTCATCCACAATTCGTGTTCTTGAAGGTAGAGCAAACAGCAGTTTCAATCCATTTTATGATAGATACATATCTTGCAATGTTGTAGTGATTATAGGGTCAACTGGTTTTGATCTTATACTGGCCACAACACTGGTGAAGACTCTTCGCATTTGGAACATTTTTCGACATTTTGGCAAGCTGGGAAAGAGTTGGTCAAATCTAAGGCTTGGAGTTATAATACTCGTATTAATCTCTATAAAGATATTCATATTTGGACTTTGGGTGTCCATCGATACCTATCATCTCGTAGAGACGCTCTCATTTCAACCTCAAGCGAATCCTCCGTACTTCATGACCATACATACATGCTTCTGTAACTACTTCATAGTCTGGTCTGTGGCTGGGATTACGTACACACTCATTCTTCTTTCTCTTCTCATAGTTCTGGCCATAAAAACACGCTCAGTTCATCGCAAAGACTTCAAAGATACAAAAAAGATATTGTTTGTAGTCATCTCACAGCAAATCACACTGGTGGCTTTGACTTCGGTGTGGTTGGCCCTAGAAGAGTCTTTGCAGTCAGATGTGGTTTATTCCCTTGTGGAAGTCAGCATGTCTGTTACTGTGTTTGTCATTCACGTCTTTCTGCTTAGTCCTAAAGTTCTTCCTCCTCTGCTACGCTTCTTGAAAAAAAAGTGGAAAAGAACTAATAAGGTGAAATCAAAATTGAGCAATAGGTAAAAGTTATTTCAACCGAGTAAGAAATAATGAATAGCTAATGAATTAATTCATTGTACATATTGCACTGTATGTTGTTTGTATAATTCATATTTTAATTGTATCCTTCATCATTGTGGGGGTCACTCACAGAACAGTTGCCAGAAGGGGCGGGGGGGGGGGGGGGGGGGGGGGGGGGGGGAGAGGGGGGGGGGGGGGGGGGGGGGGGGGGGGGGGGGGGGGGGGGAGGAATAGCAGGGGAGGAACTGGGTGTAAGTGGATGTGTAGTGGAGTGAAATATTCAAAATAAATTTTAGATACACATGGCATCATCTTTGAGCATGTATGTGCACACACCATTTTCCATTGCTGTAAAGCCTCCAAACTAAGAACAATTTTGGGATCAGGCTTTCATTTCACAAGTAAGAGGTTGATTGGATTAAGAGATGATAATAGAGGCAGTTTGTTTGGCTATTAGAGAGTTCACTATCAGCTAAGCTCCACAGTCGGGTATGTGGGGTAGTGGCTATAACATTGATATGTAGTCAATCCACCCAGTTTCAATTTAGTTTACCTCCACACAGCTACCTAGCAAAATGTCTAATTAACTTTCAGTATAAAAATTTTCTTGAATAAATTCCTGAGGGGGTTAGGAAGTGATAGGATAGCTATAGGGTGCCATTGAAGAAGTTCCAGACTACTTCATATACTAATTCTCTTGGCAGTATTCCCAGCTGGAACTTAGGACTTTACCTGAGAAAGAAATTATGAAATTATAATAATAATGATAATAATAATAATAATAATAATAATAATAATAATAATAATAATAATAATAATAATAATAATAATAATAATAGTAATAATAATGCCAACTACAAAACAGCAGCAATAACAATGATTTATTATCATTATTGTTTTATTATTATTATTATTATTATTATTATTAATTGCTTTAGTTGCCCTCACTCTACAGGTTGAATATTATTATGGTAAAGGGTTATCACTATCTAACATTATTTATTGGCTGCTCATAGCAATGAATATATCTTCACGTAGAGTTATTCATGTACAAAGAATGAGTATGTGGTGATATGCTGTTGTATCTTCAATTAATCATAGCGAGCAGGCTGGCTGGTGGTGGTATGCAATGAATATCATTACAGTAAGACCAGTGAATCCATTTATGAAAAAAATTCTGGAGGAGTGCCAGTATGTATATCCCAGTGCTGGTTTCTATGACAATTAGCACATAAATCGTTAAATCTAAGTCATTCATTCCCAAACATTATGTTATGAAGATTCTAGTCAGTGAAAAGACTCTCTTTAATGAACTAGTGGTAAAGCAGTTTTTCCGTTCTCTTTTACTCGAAGGTTTTTAGTTATATCATATAAAAGTCAATGTGAAATTTATTAGTCAATATAATAATAATGCATTGCCTATTATGACAAAATCAATATACATGTATAATTTCATAATTAGAATTATAATGTACGGTTTAAAAACAACAACACTTGCATGCCAGTTTGCCCAAATTAGCTAATATGCAGGGTGCCAAAGTTGTGAGCTAAATACTGCTGCCAATAGCGAACAAGAAAACCAAAAATATCGTTTGTTGATTGTGTGTATAATGTATAGTTTGAAGCACATAGGTGTATCCAAACCTGTTTATTTTCGTGCTTCTATGTCTGAAATACTTTCATTAATCAGTGGAAATCGTGTCCGTGGTGCCCAAAGAATGTGTGTTTCTTGCCTTCCTTCATTGTTACCCCTCTCATGTCAGGACTACAGTAGAGCTCTCTCTGAAGGTTTCGTGTGAATTGCTTCACTATCTGGGCTTGACTCGGCTGCTTTGGTGCAGTCTGAGAAGACTGCATTGTATTGACCAAGCTTTGCCCCACTTGTCTCGGAGACGGGAGAGAAGAGTGGTGGGTGTGGCCACGCTTCATCCTCAAACTAGGCGGAGTCACCATTTCGCCAATGGTTTGGTCAGACTTTGGAGCCAACCAGAGATAGGCGTTTGTCTTGTTCTGGTCTAAGTCTTGCGGGTTCATCTGCCAAGTGTCATTGTTGAGGTTGAGAGGAGGGAAGCGAAGGTTCTTGTCTTCTAGCAGCGGAAGCTTGTGCTGCTGGGCCATCACCCGACTGGCCGAGGAAACTCTGCCTGTGCAGGACTTGGGGCGTGGCTTGCGTGTAATACTTCCACTAAGGTGGGATGGGAGTGATGGATTAGTGGTGCCACCTTTACATATATTTGTTGATTCTTTCTTGTTATCGCTGCCGCTTGTCGACTTGTTGCAGGTCTCCACAGAAATTTGCTCTTCATCGTCATCAATAACGATAGTGGCATCTTCATTCCCACTTCTGTTGTCATTTGCAGATTTCTCTTTGTGATGGTTGCTGCCAATTTTCCTTAATTCCGGAGGAGAAGATGGTGCCATGGGCAAACTATTCTGCGCAGTTGTCCCAGGCCTCAAAAGGGGTGTGGCCAAGCTTGATCCACCCCCCGTGTTGAAGTGGTACTTCCCCCTCTGCTCGGATGTGAATGGGCGGAAGCTAGAGACAGACCTAAGGGATCGATCGATGCCACCCCGGCTGGACGGTGTCACCAAATGGGCAGGATAGTGATCCCTGTAGGAGGTAGTGCGACACATGGCACGATGGAAGTCTGACACTGCATCGTGCACGTGCTGATGGGGGTGGAAGTGGGCGGGGCTTTGGGGCGTGGCGTGGAGGTAGGATGAGGATGAGGGAGAGGAGAGTTGGAGGTAGTTAGGAGTAGTAGTCTGCCTGGAGAACTGGTGACTGGGTGCTGGGTAAGTGATGCAGCGCTAGAGAAAGAGGAGAAATGAATAGTTAAACAATTTCTATGAAATAAACAAAATAACACATCTTCTTGGTTAAACAAATGACCTGGAATCTTACTTTGCGAGACATCTTGGGCATTTGCCACAGAAGGTGTTCCATCTCTGGGGTATTCCCCGAGTCCCTCAGATCGAATAATTCCACGCGTGTGCCACTATCGTAGGCCTTTCTAGCAACGTAATTTTTGCGAGGAGGATTGCAAGGGAAACGATTGTCAACAATGAGTCTATCACTGCTCTTCATCCCTTCGAGCAGACTTGCTTCTTTTTCTTCTTTCTCCTCATCTTTAGTTTCTGCTCCTTCCCCTTCAAATTTTCCAACATCGTTGTCCGGAGAGGCTGCTTTGACCAGGGGCGGGGGCGTGACCTGATGCGCAATGCCCGCACTCAGGGGCCTACGAGGATTCTTGGGAGTCAAGGGAGGGTTTGTGAGAGGATTGGGAGGGTGGGGATATGGATCAGGAAATGTGAGGTAGTGAGGAATATGAGAGGTGTGAGGATGCTCCTGAGGGTATGGAAGTTGAATTTCTTTCTCCCTAAGTAGAGAGAATAAAATGTGAAGCTATTGCTACATGTATACACAGATTTATACAAAACCTAGGTTTTAAATAGTAATACTTAACATTAACTTGAATACGATGTACATGCTACATCTTTTTTGCTATTCTAATGCAACCACAAAAAATATATATATAAAACTTAATTGTCAAATTTATGCAATTACTTCATTTAGAAATTGATTGAGACATTGGAGTATGCTAGTTGCACTGCTATCAATAATCCTTGTCAATTCATAAATAGATTAATTATTAGTTACCTGACTTTCGGGGTCATGAGCGGTCGGTCAACCCTACCAGTAGAAGGAACAATAATGTCACATAATCACGGGATAAACACAACTTTTTTTTTACATAGTATTTTTTTATACACTTACAACTCATCCCACGGTCTGACTTCACTTCTCTTTAAAGAAGTCCGGTTGTACTGCTGTTCAATTGGTATATTTCTATAATGACATTAAGACAATATTAAGGGGAAAAAACTGGTAACCCTTAGAATTCAGTCTTTTACTGCTGTTCAATTGGTGTGATTCAACAATGACATTAATGGTAATCTTCTTTTCAGATTGATATTAAACAAACCAATAAAGAGAAGAAAAACAATTGGCAGTGAAATTTGAATTATTTTCTTTGGATACATTTTTTTTTGTGCTTAAACATTGTCATGACACAAAGAATAATAATATATGTAAAAGCAGAAGCTAGTTGTCTAACAAAATAAAAGGGAACCCGCTCCACATTGCAGATAATTACAAGGAGAACTTGTCAAAAAAACTTAGGTTTTAAATAGTAATACTTAACACCAATAGTTGGTAATATTAACACCAAATTATAGCACTTGGAGGCGACAAAATTTTAAATCAGCGTGTGATTTTTTAACATGTAGTTCGAATGAATTATTTTTCTCACATCAAGAAAGCTGGAGTACATATTAAAAATGTCCTTTTCAAGCAAATGACACAAAAAATGTCACCGGTTTTCTGCATAAACTCGTTAATTGAACCAGTGTGGGTAGTATCGTAAGGTATCAAAGGCCGCATATCTCATGTATCTAAGCTCCCTAACACTAATGTCTAGGAAGAACTGCCATTGGAAGCAACTCACTCACCGATGAACATAGAAGTATTTGTCTCCCATTTTTTTCACCTCCGTGGGCTGGGACTGAGGCTGAACTGTAGCATGAACTTGGTCCTGATAATGCTGATATCTAAACACACAGGAAGAGGATCAACGCTATCTGCAATTCCAGGTGCTGATTTGAACACTCACCTGACATCATCCAAAGTGATTCTTTCCATGTACCCTGGGGCCCATCTCAAAGAAGACTGGAAGGTCTTGGAGAGCATTTTGTATGGGTTTGGTGGAGATGGTGTCACTTCTGCCATTTTTGTGGATCTTCCAACGTCCATCGGAAGAGAGCAAACCGACGCGACGGGGTGAAGTGATACCTTTCCAATTGCTAGAATGTCTACTCAGATTACCGCAAGGCGTTCAAGGGGCGCAGCGTTAGTTCGGGGACACTTCAGCTACCTTAATCCCTCCGAGGGCGCTCCGGTGCAACCCGCTCCGTAAGCTCTTTTATGCAGCTTGCAGGACTTCACCAGCCAGCCAGTAAAGCTAGCCCCACCCACTTAATTTCCTTCTTGCAGGTCGCGTACGCCCACGCAAGTGTAGTTTCACCTTTGAACCCTTACCTTTCTGAGGCCTTTATCTTATGCTGGAAATAAGGCACTGGATGGATGGGTCGTTTTGGGTGTGACGGGAGGCGCTGGGTAGACGTTGCTGTGTGAACTGCCAGGGTGTGAATGAGCTACTGGGACAGCTCTACGTGAAAGTGAGTCCGTATTTGTTTGTTCCATAATGGTCCTTTTGAAAAACGGAGTGGAAATGATATAAGGGACAGTGAAGTCTTTGGGAACACTTCCTCACAGGAAGTTACATTTTTGAATGCACACAGTACTCCCTGTACTTAGTCTCTTCTAATTACAGTGGGAATAGAATCTGACATTCACCTGTGGTCATGGTGATAAATAGGTTCCATTCACCAGCAAAATATGATGTAAGCAAATTTGAAACATTTTGATTTTTTGTTTTCCAACCAGGAAGACCTTGATGGAGAAAGTGGTGCCAGGTACTATTGTACTCTCAGTTTGGTGTACTCTCTGAGTTTTAGAAGCAATTGACAGTGTAATACAAGTGGGGGAGTAAACTAGGTTGTGTACAGTAGTGTTAATTGGCATTTGGAACACCCACTTTTTTTTTTTGCTTTATAACCTTGCAAGTTGCCAGTGTGAAGAGAGATCTCCACTAGCTCACTGGTAGTGGTTCAGTTGTGGCGGATTAGCTCACTTGTGGCGGGAATGGGCAGTGAGGACAGTGTCATGTGATCATGGGATAGGTGTCGAGGACAGTCATGTGATCATGGGGTGGATGGTGAGGACAGTCATGTGATCATGGATGGAGGGTGGGGACAGTGTCATGGGATAGGTGGCGAGGAGTGGCATGTGATCATGGGATGGATGGTGAGGACAGTGTCATGTGATTATGGGATAGGTGACGAGGAGTGTCATGTGATCGTGGGATGGATGGTGAGGACAGTGTCATGTGATTATGGGATAGGTGACGAGGAGTGTCATGTGATCGTGGGAGGGATGGTGAGGACAGTGTCATGTGATCGTGGGATAGGTGATGAGGACAGTGTCATGTGATCATGGGATAGGTGACGAGGAGTGTCATGTGATCGTGGGATGGATGGTGAGGACAGTGTCATGTGATCATGCGATGGAGGTGGGGACAGTGTCATGTGATCGTGGGATAGGTGATGAGGACAGTGTCATGTGATCATGGGATAGGTGACGAGGAGTGTCATGTGATCGTGGGATGGATGATGAGGACAGTGTCGTGATCGTGGGATGGATGGCGAGGACAGTGTCATGTGATCGTGGGATAGGTGCTGAGGACAGTGTCATGTGATTATGGGAGGGTCATGTGATCATGAAATGTTGAGCCATGTGGCTTTGCAGAAATCAGCAAATTATTCATTTTTACCAGCTCAGTAATGTAGTCTATAAAAAAGAATAGTCTTAGGGAATTGTCTGTTGCATTATATTTTAAGTCTGCTGATTTAAAGTGTGTCGTTCATGATACTAGTACCCTGTGAAACATCCAAGTCCTTGATGGCAATTTAGATGTGTGGTTTTGCCCATCAGACATTGATATGAAGTCTGGAATGTACATAAATTCAGTTGTGTGTGTGTGTGTGTGTGTGTGTATGTGTATGTTACTATCTTACACTCCTCCCCTCTGCCTTCCCGCTTTTCCACCCACGATCCTCTTGCCCCCCCCTCCCACTCGCACACACACACACACACACACACGCACGCACGCGCGACACTCATGCACACTCACACTTGTGAGATGTGAGCGTGACATTGAGTGTGGATGTGTTTGCATGTGTAAGTGTAGAAGGTAAACAGAAATCCCAAAGTGAGGGGTGGCAGGGCTTCATATAGAGGGGTGGGTGGGGGGTGGCCCTGCAATTCCCCCCCCCCCCCCCCCCCACCCCCCCCCCACACACCCCACCTCCCCCCACACCAACCCTCGGCCATAAAGAAT
>WLWI01001457.1_pt1 | contig 20550 bp, 13 predicted proteins | sample 6701501 | NCBI WGS metagenome assembly WLWI01 (sample SAMN12718690, study PRJNA515312) | sponge metagenome | isolation source: marine sponge | host: Mycale hentscheli | place: New Zealand: South Island, Marlborough, Capsize Point | collected 2014-11-01 | reverse complement strand
CTGTATGTGCATGGCGGGGCTAAGAGAGGCATGCTCCCATATTGTTGCTGTGCCCACTGTATGTGCATGGCGGGGCTAAGAGAGGCATGCTCCCATATTGTTGCTGTGCCCACTGTATGTGCATGGCGGGGCTAAGAGAGGCATGCTCCCATATTGTTGCTGTTCCCACTGTATGTGCATGGCGGGGCTAAGAGAGGCATGCTCCCATATTGTTGCTGTGCCCACTGTATGTGCATGGCGGGGCTAAGAGAGGCATGCTCCCATATTGTTGCTGTGCCCACTGTATGTGCATGGCAGGGCTAAGAGAGGCATGCTCCCATATTGTTGCTGTTCCCACTGTATTGTGCATGGCGGGGCTAAGAGAGGCATGCTCCCATATTGTTGCTGTTTTGTTTACTTTAGAATCAAATACCCAGCACAAAAGAAGACAATTGTGTACTTCATTACTATGCTCATGTTTCATCCATCATTTCGAAATGTTAATTTTTAATTGACCCCACAACTTAAACAAGAATTTCTTATTCTGAGCCAGTGATTGCAAATAATGAAGCAAAAGAGTCTGTTTCCATTGTAGGTCCATCAGCAGATGAGTTAAAGCAGTTTTATGAAAGCTTAGCAGATCTGGAAAGCTTCTCACACACCAGGCTACTGTGACCCATATAAGCCTCTGTATTACTAAGAAATCTTTCCTGAACAACTGGATTGTCTTTTTGATGTGAAAAACATGAATTTATTTTATAACTTGTTGTTAGAAAAATGTTAACAAATATACAGTACTTACATGATTTCATCAGCCTTAGTTAATAATTTGAAGTTTACACTAAAGATCATCCTATTTAGTGGTACCATATGTCATGTCTCAAGACATAATGTGCACCAAAAGGAAAGTGGTTTTGTCCCATTTGTCACAGAGAAAGAAAGAAAAAATAGCTAAGATTTTTTAGTATTCAAACCGTTGTCATGTGTCTATATTCATATTATAATAATACTAGCAAGTACCCCGCCACATAGTGGTGCCTGACGTATTGTAAAGTAAGAATGCAGGTGATAAGGTTACATGTTAACTTTTGTCTTCTATTTCGTAAACTATCTTTTTCGCCTTCTCTTCCCTTCCATTTTAAACCTACACGGTCTTATCTTGCCGATACCATTCGCTTTTCAGTTACGATTAATCGCCTTTCACCTTCTCTTCCATACTTTCACCTTCCTTTTGAAACTTCTATCGTCTATTGCACCCGATTTTTAGAAATAATATGCACGTTGTACTGAATGTGCCGACACTTTACCTATCATAATGTGACGACACTTTACCAAACCGTACAAAGCTCATGAATTATTCATGAATACACACACCGTCGGTCGTCATCGTCGTTACTGACACACAAGCGTATTATTATATAGATTGCATTGAAATAACAACAAAAACTATATTCTGATGAAACCACGGAAGGACAGCAATTACACAATGCACAACAAATATAAACAACTGTGTCTATTGTACTAACAGGTTTATCTTCACTAGTCATAATAGAGTTAATAAGAAATGTTTCTCAAATATAGTATACTTTTGGTGAATGACACTAATAACATGCTCGACGTGGATTCGCACTCGTGATAGCTGACGTGAAAATCAACTTCACTTTTAGACTATTTAGGATTTCCTTTAGTAAAAGGAGGGAGTTTAACCTCTGCACAGTATAAATTGGCACTCTCTTGAATACTAAAACCTCTGTCTGCCAGTATAAGATCACCAGTACAGGTGAAAGCTTATAGAGTAGATCGCATTTTTCAGTTAAATAAATATCTGAAACCCTGCTACCCCACCCCTTGGATATAAATCTTACATTAACTTGCGGAACAACACCAATTAGGAATTCAATTGTATTGTGGTGCTTATAATTTGACCATGTTTGTGCTTGGCTTTTAAGCTAGTAGGACATTCTATAAACACCTCAAAGTAATCTGTAATTGTTATATACCTACGGAAGTTTTTACATAAATCAGCAAGCATTGTTTCCATAAGTTCTTGCCTCTCCGGCCATTTTACAAGTGGGCTTCAATCGAACATATAGTATATTGAAGCTTTTCTTTACATATCTTGATATAGTAGATTGGTCAACTCGAAACCTAAATGCTAAGTCTTAATCACCCAAACACAGACGAAGCTTCATTAAAACCACACACAACTGTTGAAAGGAAGTGAGACTAGCCTTGTCATCATGTGGATTTGGAAAAGCAAGATAAAATATGCTGAGCAAAGTGGAGTAATTGGGTAATCCAGTGCAGTATTCTCTATTTGGGTAATTCAGTGCAGTATTCTCTATTTTATCATTTGATTTCAAAGTGTGTTGTGAAGTCTTTACTCCCTCAAGCTGTTTGTTCAATTCCAATTTTTTATTCTTCAATTCTTCAGTTTCATTTTTTTTAATTTCTTTATTCTCCATTATTGTACACACCTCACTAAGTTCCTTAACCTCATCTTTCAAAGCCTCTTTTTTCTCACTGTAAATGTTGAACAAGAACTTACAGTTCATTTCTTTTCGCCACTAGTTCTTCAGTGCCTGCTCCAGACAATTCAGTCATACTTGCCCTGCCAGAGTTAGGTTCACAGAAGACTTCTCCATTTCCAGCATTAGAAAGTTCCAACAGACTTCCAGCAGCTTCCTGCCTTGCTGAGTTTTCTAGCCATCTTTTCTTAATCTCTGAACGTTTTTTTTTTTAATTGTTCCAAATCTTCAATCGCCTTTCTCTTTAGTGGGGTTGACAACAAACACTCCAATTCTGTATTTATACTGTTAAGGGGTACTACTATGCTACAATCTCGCTCTCAACAGACCAACAAAAATTCTCTTTTTTCAAAGATTCATTTTATTTGTTGAATTTTTTACTCCACTAATTTATCACTTCATAACTTATATTTGCCAGCTGGTTGAGTTCAGTGGCAGAGCGCTTGTGCATTAAGCAAGCAGTCCTGGGTTCAATTCACAGTGGCAACCAAATATTTTTAATTCTGTGTTGTTTAAAAAAGCCTGTGAAAGAGAGAGGATACATCTAATAAATAAAACAAGACTGAGAAAGAAGTTATGAAGTGATAAATTAGTGGAGTAAAAAAATGCAACGGATAAAAATAATCTTTGAGAAAAGAGAATTTTTGTTGGTCTGTTGAGAGTGAGACTGTAGCATAGTAGTACCCCTTAGCAGTATAAATACAGAATTGGAATGTTTGTGTTTGCCGGTTGTTGTCGTAGCTCAGTGGCCGAGCACTTGTGCATTAAGCAAGCAATCCTGGGTTCAATTCCTAGTGGCAACCAAATATTTTAAAAACTGAATTGTTTAAAAAAAAGCCTGTGAAAGAGAGAGAATACATTTAATGAGTAAAAGAAGGCTGAGAAAGAAGTTGTGAAATCATAGTCTAATATTATGTTAAGTCACCTCACTCTGGACCTGCTATACAAAGATTGGTATCGATGGAGAACAGATTGGTATGAGATGGAGAACTGATAGGTATGAAAAGAGAAGAGATTGGTATGAGATGGAGAACAGATTGGTATGAGATGAGAACAGATTGGTATCGATGGAGAACAGATTGATGGAGAACAGATTGGTATCGATGGAGAACAGATTGGTATGAGATGGAGAACTGATAGGTATGAGATGGAGAACAGATTGGTATGAGATGAGAACAGATTGGTATCGATGGAGAACAGATTGATGGAGAACAGATTGGTATCGATGGAGAACAGATTGGTATGAGATGGAGAACTGATAGGTATGAGATGGAGAACAGATTGGTATGAGATGAGAAACAGATTGGTATCGAAGGAGAACAGATTGATGGAGAACAGATTGGTATGAGATGGAGAACAGATTGGCTTAAGATAGCCAGATTATTATTATGAGATTGCGAACAGGTTGGCATGATATACAACAGATTGGCATGAGATAGAGAACAGATTGGTATGAGATATCAACCATATTGGCAAAGTTTATTTAGATTATATTTTATTTAACTCTACGTAAAATTAACTATGTAGAAAACTCTAGCAATTCAGTAAATTACATGGTCTGCATATCCACTATATATGTAAGAATAGCATTCAACTGTGTACCATTCATCCATTTGCATATTTTCATTTTCTTTAAATGTATCTCTTATATACCCACTTATTATCTAATAATTAGAAGATACTCATATTAATTTGTCAATTTCTTAAAAACATTACCAAAAATAAAGTTCTTAGTACGACGCAGTACAGAAAATCCTATTTATTCTACTTCGTGTCACTAGTTCGATTTCCATTTATTATTGTCTTTGGACCAAAATGTACAGGGCAGCTATTGACTCTGATGTGAGTGCAAAAGTCACTATATAAAGCTATTCTAACTTGTACCTAATTTGTTGAATTTTATTACTAACTATAGTCATGACTCCTAATATTGATAAACAGTGGTTTAGATCTGCTGTTGGTTTACCTATTGTATGTTTTGTTGTAAGGCAAATGGAAGTTCCAAGACGACTGAGTTTTAGTTCAAATGCAGCTGCTCAACCTCCAGCCAGTAGTGCATCTCAAACTACTACGACTCATCCAGGATCATCAAAGTAAGCTGTCAGTAGCATATTTTATGGAGCACTACACATTCTGTTATTGCAATATCTGTAATATTATGAAACAATTATGTTCCATACCTATGATCTCTTTAAATACTCTGATTATAAATTTGGACTGCAATGAAGCACAATATTATGTGAAACACTCAATCAGGCATAATATATAGGGGTTGATTTTTTAACACTATTGTATCGCACTACATAGAAGTTCCTTGAATAATAAATACCTCTTAAATAGTGGCCAAATGAGCAAAAGCAAACTTTACCCAACAATGATCCTCTGGCACTGTTATTTGTTCTAGTTGCTGTCAGCTAGTTGATATCTGAGTTAGGTTTAGATATATTTCATCTCAATGACTCTCCCTGTTCCCTTAAGAAGTGCCATTTTAAAGCAAAAGCAATATTATTAAAATAAAAATTCAAACAAGTGACAAACGCAGCATCATTAAAACATCATCCTATAGTTCTTTTGTTAGATATTTAGTAAAATTTAGTTTGGAACCTTCAATAGCAAAGTCATGCCAAGTTGTCAGATAGTTTTAGATTCTTAGCTTTTAAATTATTTTTGGCCATAGCAGTAGGAGCTGAAGTCTTGATACTATGATTTCATTTGAGCATATAAATATTCCGGATGAAGGCAGAAGAATTTTTTCCTGGCTTCTTGTAGACCTTGTAACACAGTTCTTATCAACTTAAAATTAGTTCCCTAAACTACTTGTCTGCTTAGCTTCCCAGACTATTTTGCTTTAAATTCTGTCAAGAAAAGTGGAAAGCCTTAAGTCTGTCCTCCATACTCCAGCAACTGATATCTGGAGAGCAATACACATGCTCAGTCTGATGGAAATAGGATGAAAGGCAGGTAAAATATACGATTTTAATGTAGTACAGCTTTATGAAAATTGTTCAGTTATCATAATATAAGTGTATTTTCAAGATTAATTTGTACTATATAATCATATTAACATAACTGAATTACTAATTAGCCATGAAACTATTTAAGTTATAAGAAATCATAGAATCTATTTCATGATATTGTATTCTCTTGTGAGTATTAAATAATACTGAAAAAACATCTCTAACCAAACAGGTTGCTGTAACTTGCAACTTCATTCACCTATATCAATGTGTTTATTTCTTTTAGTCTAGCAAAGCAGAGGAAAATTAGCACAATTGGTGGTGGCTTCATTCGAACTCCAAATATAGCAGAGTAAGATATTACATTGTTTATAATATTCTTTCATTATAATTACAGTGAGTGGGAAGTAAGTGATGTTCACTGGATTGGGCGAGTGAAGCGAGACTCACTAACGAGTCTCAATTGAGGTTTTGTTATATATATATATATATATATGGCAAAGTTCAAAGTGGTCCATGCGTGTCCACCCCCGGAGGCTACTTAAAAACATAAACATTAGCGTGGGCACAAGAAATTCGGGACGAAAGACTTTGAAATAATTCTAGGAAAAGAAAAAAACAGCAAAGAGCTACAGACACATAACGGGAGAGATGCTTGCAGTTAGGTTCTCCAAAGTTAGCCGAGTTCATTTATTTTTTAGCGGCGGGGGTAAGCTAACTTTGTTAATGCGTTGTTTGTCATAGCTATATGCGTTACATAACAGATTTGTTCTTACTTGAAAATCCAACCATCAGTCAAGTCACTAAGAGAACACAAGGTATTGCTATATCTACTAGATCCCTGGTACAACCGAGCATTTGAATGGAGGGTACTTTAGAAAGGCGACTAGCTTAAACTAAAACTGTTAGTTTATCAATCCTTACCCATATCAACGTTGGAAATTTGATTGCATACCCCTTGAAAATCCTTTGTCTAATAGTCAAGTCAAAAGAGAATACAACACAAGTCTTGAGCTGATCACTATACACAGATTACTTAGTGATATGCATCAATACAAATGACAAGCGAGCCATTGTAATAAGATAAAGTTTTGTTAAAATTTAACCTTACCATTGATTTTAGCTAGCAAATACGGAATTACTTCAATATTTCCTGAGAATTGGTTGCTTCTGTAGTATCCATTCAGTCATTCTGACTATAATGTCCAGTATTCCCAGACAAAAAGTAATCTATTTAAAAAATGGCCGAGATCTTGAAATTATTTTGATCAAAATGCTAGCTACTTCAAAATTTGGTCTGGCCAGGAAGTGGGTGTGGTTTCAAATAATCATCATTAGGCATCACTTTGTGTTATGTAAATTTAAAATATTACATATAAATTTAAAATATTACATACATTTAGCACACCAAGCTACAGTTAGTATTTTTGAAATATAAACTTATTTATCTTATTATGAAATGAAATGGCTGTATTAGTAAAACTTACGAATGAATTTATTTATTATTATCATTTTAGTAAGAATAGCTACTATAGCTGTTGACAAGGGTCTTTTGAAAAGATAAGACTGGTGTGAATTGCTTAGAAAGTTAATCTGTCACTAGTAAAAGTCTTACTAATTGTAACAGATACTGGCACATGAAGCTATGCCCCCCTATCAGGGGCGAATTTAGGGGAGCTCGACTGGTGTCGTACAAGACCCCCTTTTTATGAAAGAGCCTTCATTTCGTTAGCTAGTCTATAATACCGATAACATTTTGTCTGCGGTTGTTTTTGCACCACCAATAGTCTTGATCGTGTTTTCTTAAAACTTGAATAGTTATATGACTATTTAGTAATACAGTTAAGTAAATATTAATTATAAAGTACTGAATGACCTTGTAAATAAATATATTTTATGATGACTATACAAATTTAATTGGAACGAAACTGCATTACAATAAAAATAAAATAAAGGTAATAAAAAATGAGAGATACACTAGTGGTGTGCTTCAGCACATATGGCGAGCGAGCTAGTGTGACTGAAATTAAATTTAAATGCAGCTAGTAATATTTTTTGTTAAATATTTTTGTTAAATTTATTGCTATTCTTTAGCAACACACAGCACTTTTATAAATACTTGTTCACTGGATATAATAGCCTTAAAGCAGAAATTCGATTTGCTTTCTTATAACTTAAATAGTTTTAGTATAGCTAGGTACTAATTACCTTTGTAAATATATTGTGAGATTTAATTATCTTATTAATGCAGGAAAATGCTGTTTAAAGTTTTAATTTCGTTTACCCATACCAATTGTATATATAGTACATATTGCATGAGTCGGAGTGTGATATGGCGAAATATTTCACCAGCAGGTTAATTTATTTGAAAATAAAGCCTGAGAGTGAAATATCTTGCTATATGCTAGATATTTTCACCACAATAGTTGGAGGTGTGAATTTAGTAAAACTCTGAGTATTACTTTAAGGGGCTCCCCACGCCCCCAACTGATATTGTAGTAGCTGTTCTGACCAGGTTGGGTTGGGTAGTGGATGAAGGTGGGGGTGAGGGGGGTGAGCAAGTGTTTCAGGGAAGGGGGCGAATATTTTCTCCCTTTTCCCCCCTCCCCCCAGTGGCTAACTACTAGTTCATCTGAAGGTAATGGGATTGCACAATATAGTGTGAGATAAAATCAGAGTTATATCATGAAATATCTCATGGGTCACGTACCTAAAGTAACATTGTGAAAGTATTTAAGTAAATGTATGTTGTTTCTTTTTTAGTCTATCAGAATTAAAGCAGAGGAGGAAAGGTTCAAGTACTCCAGGTGGTAGTTTATCTCAAATGCCAAGTTTATCAGAGTAAGATAGTATGTTTAAATAGTCGTTCATTATCAATTTAGGGTAAGTGAGTGAAACTACTTGATGTATCTCGTGCTGCTATGGGAACACCTTTATTTTATTGTTGTACTGCTCAATTTAAATGAAAATTGAGTCATCATTATAATGTTTTTACAAAGCTCACCAGTGCTACATATATATGTATATAATTCTTAATGTAACTGAGATTATCTAGTATAAACTGACTTCATCCTGTCGGATAATTCAGTGTCAACTTATATACCTGAATTAAGACTCAATTGAAGCAGTCATAGAAATTATGCAAGGCTACTGCATTTTAGTTTGTTAACCCTCAGCGCGCATGCGCGAGAGGGTTACAGTAGTCATCCTGTCTGTGTGTCATTCAGTCATTCATTCATTCATTCATTCATTCATTCAACAACGGATCTCAAAGACGACGGCCCTTCCAGGCTCTGAAACGATGTAGAGATAGAGAAATTTGTTATATACCTACGGAAGTTTTTACATAAATCAGCTAGCATTGTTTTGTTTTTTTGTTTCGACTTAGTTTTCAAGAAAAAGCTAGTCAATTTTAGCCGTTCGTACGATCGTTGTGCTAGTGCGCTACCAGTAACTCCCCTTTACCGCACGTTATAATCACGTGAGCTGAAAATTGCAGCTAGAGAGTAGCCTGCGGGCTTGTACTGCTGTTGCAACTGCGGAGCTGATCTGTTATAACCTAGAGGTGTTCCCTTCGTTCCGTTGTTTGCTTCTTTCTTTGTATTGTCGTAAGTAGCAACTGTCTGTGTGTAAATGCTAAAGGCTTTAAATGATTTTTAACAGACGTTCGCTTCTACTGCTGATCTCTGCAACGGAGAGGGGTTTTAATTGATTGAGGTTATCTGGTGAACATACGCTGAGGGTTCGCACCTCCTGGTGCTTCATTTATCTAGTAAGGCAAGTAAGACAAAGAAACTATTTACAAGTTTGCAGGGAGTCAAAATATGTAATATATCTAGGACCTCAGACAGTAATTGAGAGCTTGAAAAGCCATAATTATGTTATTTGTTTATTTCTCATGTGACAATCCAACATAATTTAAGTGCTTGGTTTATCCAGTTACTATTTTTTATACAAGTTTACTAAATAGCTTAATCATTCAATGTTGTACATTTAGTTTTTAAGCATTTTAATCAGCTACATAATAATGGTGCATTACATATTACTGTAGTATTTGAGAGAATCAGACCTCTTAATTAATTTTGTAAAAAAATTTTAATAAGGCAATTAAATTTACTGGAAAAACAGAATTTATAGAATCCTGGTACTTCACCTTTGTCTGAATAGGTTTCCAAAAGTATAAATGTGACAAGTGATAGTATATCCTTAGCTGTTTGAGCTTTAAAACAGAATCATTAAAAATTGAATTTCTCTTTTACCTATGTTCTGATCTGCCTTTTTTCATTAGAGCAAATAGGTAGATTAATAGAACTGAAGCTTCTGTCAGTCTGCCACGCATTTTAACTACCCTACCGTTGTCTTCTTTACTGTGCTACTTACAAACAATTCTTCAAACAATAACATTCTAATCTTCCTCCTCACTCTACACCATATTTATGCTACTCAAATGCCATGAAAGACTGTTGTGCCTCTTCATTCACAGTATGAATCAGTCTGTGAGTGTTTACCAGATGTGGGCTAGTGAAATCTATCTTTATTTGAAGGAAGCAGGTTGTACTGTGTGAAGTTATAAAAGTAGGAAAACTAGTAATAAAAAACAACATTTTGGTGTAAAGAGTACTTCAATAAGTTGTAGTGAAGTCTCAAGTAATGCTTTTGTGACAATCAGCAAACCAGGATACAACTATAACAATGACAATCACATGTGTAATGGAATAAATACGACTATAACAATGACAATCACATGTGTAATGGAATAAATACGACTATAACAATGACAATCACATGTGTAATGGAATAAATATGACTATAACAATGATGATCATGGAATAAATATGACTATAACCATGGTGATCACATGTGTAATGGAATAAATACGACTATAACAATGATGATCACATGTATAATGGAATAAATACGACTATAACAATGATGATCATGGAATAAATATGACTATAACAATGGTGATCACATATGTAATGGAATAAATACGACTATAACAATGATGATCACATGTGTAATGGAATAAATATGACTATAACAATGGTGATCACATGTGTAATGGAATAAATATGACTATAACAACGATGATCACATGTGTAATAGAATAAATACGACTATAACAATGATGATCACATGGAATGAACATAACTATAACATTGATGATGACAAGAAATAAATATGGGCGTGTATGTTAATTCTCCATGGGTCCTCCCAGAGTGGCTCTACTCACTTTATGGCTGAGTCTTGTAGTATTCAAACCAATTCACAAGAAGTCCAATTTGCAGTGCCCTAAAATTTTATTTTCCAACAATATTACGTAACACACTTCAGGTTACCTGCTGAGTTGTAGTTGAGCTAGTTTTATAGTTAGATTACTCATAGATCTTTGTCAAACCTTTCTACCTTTACGCGTTTGTGGGAAGCATGGCAGTCAGTTACGTAGCCCCGCCCATTTGGCGGCACAGCTTCCGTCTGGCAGGTTTTAGGCAGCGTCCAGCCCCGGCATTCAGCCATTGGCTTGATGCTCGTAATGCAGCATCTCGCTTTTCGAGCCGCCGCTGTTCCTCCCACAAACCTCCCAAAACCGGCCACTCGAAAAGCCCTGATTACTCAGACAGCCCCACCTCCCACAAACAGACACCCAGCCACACACTCCCCCCCCTCCCCCCCCCCCCCCCCCCCCCCCCACCCCCCCCCCCCCCCCCCCCCCCCCCCCCCCCCCCCCCCCCCAACTTTTCTCTCTCTCTCTCTTATTTTTGATCTATCGTAGCAAGTTACACATCATTACAGAGGCAGGCATGCTGACAAAATGTAATACTATAATCTGATAAATATGATAAGCCTTGCCACACCGTTCTCTATTCCGTGATATTTGGTTCGGCTGCAGTGGCTAATTCCTGGACAGCTCTCCAACAGTGGATGCAGTTGTCCTCACATATCCTCTATACTCTCCGCCATCTGCCAAGGTCTTCGATCTCCTCATCCGAGGCCCCCAGTTGTGCTGCCGCTGTAGCAGCGCCAATCCGAAAACTGTGGCCCGAGATGTCTTGACAGGCCACACCTACTTTTGCCAATACAGTTCTGACCTCCGCAATGAAGCTTTTTCTGGTCAGTGGTGTTCCAGCCGGAAACTTGAAGAACGGCCCTGAGCCGGCCTTCCTCAACACTGTGAAGGCGGGCGTAACTCCGCTCACACTCGACGACACGAGCTATTTCTGGCAGACGACACTCGAAGGACCAAATTCCTTGCACTCCTCTGGCGCAGGTAAATGCTTGACCTCAACCGCTGTCGCTTGCGCAATTGCAGACTTGGCACAAGTTACCAAAGTGCGCACTCCACTACAATTCAGCAATGGTTCGGATTAAATGGAAAGAACAAAATATACAAGTAATTGGACATCAGATATATAGGGTGACGTGATACAGAAATACAATGGTTTACAAATGGGCAGAGTTTAATGTTCCCGGGTGACGATCCTTTACAGTACGTCTGCGACCTTTTCCTCTTCTTGTTCGGCATGGTCCCGAACAACCACCATAAACGCTAGTGCTACCTTCACCGGGCACATGCATCCACCAGTCCAACACAGTGTCACTGTGGCTTCCTTCCTGATCCTGTCCGTCTTGGACTCTTTGATCCAAACTCTGATCACACAAGGTCTCTCCAAACTGTCCACCGACACATCATCGAAAGACAGATGAGCCTTTGGATTGAAGTTCACACCCTCAGAAGCCAGTGCCTCTCCTGCTCTCAGACACCCGAAAAAAACAAGTACATGCAGCAGCCCACAGCTTGGTATTTCTGTCTCCAGCTTTCCTCCATGCCTCGTGCATGGCTTTCATGTGCACCAGCGTGACTAGGTTCCTCTCCAGCTTCTTGTCCCCTTGCACTGCTCTGTATCTTGCAATACCCGCTCTTATCTGTGACAATCTTGGCATAACTCCCCATTCTGAAGCACCCAGACCAGCCAGATAGTATTTCACTGTTGCCACCTGCATGCCTTCCCCAGCCAAAGTCACCACATATGTCACTGCCTTATCCTCAAACACGGGCAAGGGATCCTCTTCCAGTTTGCTACATAGATCGGTATACTTCTTCCACACCCTTTTGTACCTTCTGGCTGTGGAGGCCGCTTGTACCTGGCGAAACTAAAACTCTGCAGTGTCCCACTACTGCTCTGACCATCCCAGCATCGGAGCTGTCATGAGCTCCACCAGTGTCTGTGGCACTCTCTCAAGCACCGCTGCCACGTCCTGCAACACAAACTGAGCCAATGATAAGTTGTTTCTGGACAGGGCGTCCGCGACCCATTGTTCTCCCCCTTTATGTGTTCTGCCACTATCACAAACATGCCCACTGCCTCTAAGAAAGTCAAGCATCTCCTCATGTGCATGGTGTTCCTTTCTTTACATGAGCCAGATCTGATAGTTGCCACCACAACCATGTTTTGACACACACTGTGAGACCTCTCCATTGAGGGCCCCAAATCACCACAGCAATCACAATGGCTTTGGCATGATGCTCCATTCGCTCGCAACCTTCACCCAGACCCGCCCCACAGGAACAACACTACCGTTGCTGGGCCCTCCTCCTTGGTGGGGTCCAATGGCATGCCCAACGACAAGCAGGCTTCCTTAAACACCTTCAAAGTGTTGGCACGTTTGTTCGATTCTGGTTTGCCCACAGCATTGAAATCATCAATATAGTGTTGCAACTATGTGGCACCTCTTCTTTTTGCAACCCATTCCACGGCAGCTCCCATGAACAGTAGTGGGGCCGACCTCAGTCCGAATGGCAGAGCACCATCCACGAACATTATGCTTTCCCACTCCATGCCCAGGATCCATCTGTCACACGAATGTGCTGGCACGTTCCTGTACGCCTTTTGCATATCAGCCTTTGCAATCTCGGCTCTCGGACCCACCTGAAGCACTCTATTCATCTCGTCCACTGACATGTACTTGACACAAGACGGCTTTCGAGTAATGCCGTCATTCACACTCATCCCCTCGGGCGCCGACAGGTTCACAATGAGCCTCCATTTCCCTGGCTTGCCCTTCTTGGGATGGTGCCAAATGGGCTGCGCTGCACTTTGTCTCTCGCAGTAGCCTCATCGACTTTCTGCACTCTGTCCGCTTTCACCTACTCTTCGAGGTAATCGAGGTAATCACTGACCACATCTTTGTGTTTCAAATGTTTTGAATATGAAACGTCTCCTGCACTGCATGGGACCCTTCATCTGGCCATGTCCCAGGTGAAAGCCATATCTGATTCCTTTCACCAGAAACGCCACCCACTCGCTGGATGTTCGGCTAGTTCCTTCTCCCACGCTTGCCACTCTAGAGGTGTCATTACAATGTCCGCCCCTGGCAGCACCACACTCGCCTCCCCATTGGAGACTCTTTCCAGCTCCAACAGGTGGTTCTTAATCTATAACCTGTGTGTCAGAAGTAGCCACCAGTCATCACCAGAACCCGCCCACGAGAAAACTGTGTGCGTGTATGTGTGTGTGTCTGTCTTGCAGCAAGCCCGTGTGTGTGTCATGGTAGTCTCTAACGAATGTGCCACCTGGTAAATGTCAATTGAAAGATAAGCACAAGCCAGACACGACAAAACTAACAACTAGTCATGCCTATTCATTGCACACAAACAAAACAGAACAAAGCTAGCTGTGTTCAAGACAGTTCTCCAGAGCCACTACTTGCTCGCCGGTCTTACTGCCGCCAGCCTCCATCTTCTGGCTCTTTCCTTGCTGTTTACCAGTGCACTGAGTTGCCGGGTGGTCACCACTGCACCCAGAGAAAGAATGGGAAGTCGGCAAACTCAACAAATTCACCTCTCTCGATCCTCTCCATTGTTTTCCACGGTAAAGGAGGAAGTCCTTGGACCACGTACACTTGTTCGGGCTTCCCTGCCTTGCCTTTCTTGGCCACAGTCTGCTCTTTGGCACAGCCCAGGAGCATTTTGAGCTACGCCGGCTCTGTACTCGCTCCACTGGCATTACTTCTGATGCCACTGCTGCGTAACTTGTCAGCGGTCGGCATGCCCTCACCTACAGACATGGATTAAACAAACATGTTACTAACATACTGACCATCAAGCCACCACACCTGTACCTCTTTTTTTTTTAACAAGACAACTGACACTTGTCAGACCAGGTCTCTCCTCTCCCCTTACTTACAGGCGGGTTGAACAAACATGTCACCAACATGCTGACATTCGCACTACCACACCTGTACCAAATTTTTTTTAAACAAGACTACTGACACTCAGGTCTCTCCTCCTCTCACTTACATACATGGATCAAGCTAACATGTCACCAACATGCTGACCATCTAACCACCATGCTGTACTTTTTTTTCGGCCACTGACACTCGTCAGACCAGGCTTTTCCTCTCAACATTGGCTGTCTGGACCACTGATAATTGTCAGACCAGAGCCCCTCCGTGTATTTGCACCACTGCATCACTGCGGTCTGCACACATCCCCTAGAGAAAACTCCAACTTTAACCAGTTTCCCATCTACATCTCTAAGAAGTTACTCCCACAATTCATATCACCCTTCACCACAATGCCCATGCTACTGAAAACATTTGTCCCCTTGTACAATATTCCTTTCATCTTTCACTCTCTTTTTTTTCTCCTTTTCTCTGAACCACCCTAGTGTCAAACACAAAGTCCACCTAGCTCTAAGAGGTCACGTCCAGATGAGCTGAATGGAAGTTTCAAAAACTCTCCCTATATCATAGAGGTTCATTTCTATGAGTATCAACCTGAATGAGAATATATTAGCTTAACATAGCATAGTTTAATTGTTAAAGAACTTTTCAATTTATTAAAGAAGGCGAAGAAAATGACAAGATTGGCTTTCTGGATGTATCGGTTAGAAGAAATAAAGAGGAATTTATCACCAAAGTCCATTGCAAAAGTACACACACTGACTTGTACATGCATTATACCTCACACCACCATCCATGTGTGAAGTCAGGAACAGTGAAATGTCTCGGTAAGAGAGCAGAGACAGTATGTGATGACACTACAATAAAGGAAGAACTAAGTTACCTAAGAGAGACATTCAATCGAAATGGCTATCCAGACAAGATTTAAGAAGAGATCCACGGCCAACATTGAATGTCAAGAGAAGACGGAGAAGACAAAGAATGTTATACCTTCCATAAATCAAGGGACTCTCTGAGACCGTTCAAAGAACATGCAGGAATCTAATGTGAAAGCAGTATTCAAGTCTGATCACACCCTCTGTCAACTACTTACACGTGTTAGACCCCCTATATCATACATTAAGAGGAAGGAAGTGGTATACCGGATCCCTTGCATGGACTGTGAAACAGTATACATTGGTAAGACTCGGAGGTCACTTGAGAAGAGAGTCAGCGAACACAAGTATATGCTGTGAAGACTGGTGACCAAAGGAATGGCATAGCAGTTCATGCCTGGGATACAGGACATAGAGTCAATTGGGATGGAACAGAAGTACTCGAATAAGAATTCAACTATTGGAAGAGAAGGACTATAGAAGCCATCTGGATCCACAGATCCAAACACCACAGCAATTCGGATTGTTAGCTGACTTTGAACCAGATGTGGCTGGCTCATCTGGAATCCACTTAAAATAGCTTGCAGAGTGTCATTATTTAGCTATCATTTGTTATTGCTTGTTTTGTTTTATTTATTTGCTTGTTTGTTTATTTTATTTTATTTTATTTATTTAGTTTATTTTATTTATTCATTTATTAATTTTAATCCTTTTAATCTATATTTCCTACTTCTTTTGCTTTTACTTAAATTTATTTCATTTTACTCTTTACTTAATCAATTAAAGTCCTCAAAGAACTGTCTAGGCCAATTACCATCACCATTCACAACCTTTTATCTATTTACCACTGCATATTCATCCAATTACCACTGCACATTCATCCAATTACCACTGCACATTCATCCAATTACCACTGCACATTCATCCAATTACCACTGCACATTCGGCCAATTACCACTGCACATTCATCCAATTACCACTGCACATTCGGCCAATTACCACCAACTTTCATCTTGGGAATCATATAACCAGATCAACTCTTACTTTTCATTATAGCTGGAGAAGGTCCACAGACTGAAACGTTTTTTAACAATTAAACTATGCTATGTTAAGCTATTATATTCTCATTCAAACTCTCCATCCCTTTATACTATCCCACCGAAACAACACCCACGTTTCACTCTCGTGGGCGCCTGAGCCTCCACTGGGTACTGTTTCGCCTTCCCCATTGGCTCGACTGCTCCACATGCTGAACAGCATGTCAATCTGCGGCTCTGAGCCACCAACATGGACTGGAGCTGAACAAATTTCCCATCTTCTTCCGGGACGTGAACGTCCTCTGCTGCCACGATAGCTCTGCCTTTGCCCTTGTCTTCTCGGCATCTTTTAGGGAGGCTCTCAAGGTCACTGTTTTCGCCGGAGCCTCTTCCACTGGTTCCGGCCTTCAAGTTGTTAGATCCATCCTTATTGGTGGTTCAGATTTTCAACTAATGCCTTGTGCTCTACTCACATGGCATCTTTTATACAGGCCCCACCCAGCACTTGCGGGTCCCTAGTTCCTTACCCGCTAATCTCGATTTTCACCACCGGTAACCTCGATAAGCTGCACTGGACCTACCGTGATAGTCCATTGGGATGATGTAATATATAAAATAAGTACAGGTAACCAATCAATAGCAGATGTGGTACCAAAATTATCCTTAAATTAAATCTGTTTTTTCTCATGGTGATTGATGTGGCCTGAGAAGCAGAGGAATAAACTGAGTCTGGTTGGTAAAGTCATCGTCAATAATGACTACGCTGGCAGTGGTGGTGTGTGTATTCATGAATTCACGGGTCAAGAATGGAAAGAATAAAAGCAGATTAATCTAATGGTAGCAGATAATAGCAATGTATGCTGCTGCATTCCTAATTAGGAAATTTAGGAAATTTAGTAAATCAAGCACCATTGTGTGGCGGGGTGCTTGCTAGTACAGTACTTATCATGCAACTGAAGGCATTGAAAAGTCAGGTCAAGGAGTTGGTGTGGTACATGTAACTGATGGGTTAAAATAATACACGTTAGACATCATAGTATCAGTTTCATTCACAACAAAGAAAAAGGGAGCTAAGAAGAAGCCCTAGACAATCTTACACAGGGAATTATTAACCAATTATTTAGAGCTATAAATTTTAATTGAGCTTCTAGTACTTACACGAATTTTTGTTTATTGTAGATTTAACGGAAAGAAACAGCGTAAGTTTTAAATCATGAAAAAAATTTGCTGCATATTTACTTGCATAAAGTGGAATCAGTCATTATATTCCAGCATGGTAGAGTGTGAATACTTAATTCAACCTGATGGTTGAATTAAGTATTGGCACATAGCCTATTACCTGTATGTATCAAAGGGTAGTAGCCAACATTTGAGCCATTGATGATTACAAGTGAGTACTGAATCAGTATTTCTCACTTAATAGGAGAATGTTATATATAGTGAGCCAGTGAAACTAGCAAAGTTGACTCTTAGACAAGTTCAATTAATTAACAAGCAATATTGGAGTATTAGAATAGTGTTAACTACTAATTTGTGATGAAGTAGCCTATTCTATTGATATATCAAGTATAAATAGAGTAGCAGTGAAGTCAACACTGTGCTCAAATGATAGGGTACATGAAATTATCAGTGTGAGCTATAAATTTGCAGGTTCGCTTTCAAGAGCATTTCCCAAATTCTATTGAATTTATTCAAACATCTACAATAATAATGTTGTAGTAGAGAACCATTAAGTATGCATTTTATTGGATATCTTTGTTTTACAGCTGACAGACGACAGTTAACACCTATGCCTCTACCACCAACACCACATAAACTTCCAACACCATCACAGCCAAGACCTCCAACACCACGACAGCATAAACCTTCAACACCACATCAGCCTAGACCTCCAACACCACATCAGCCTAGACCTCCAACACCACATCAGCCTAGACCTCCAACACTACATCAGCCTAGACCTCCAACACCACATCAGCCTAGACCTCCAACACCACATCAGCCTAGACTTCCACCACCACATCAGCCTAGACCTCCAACACCACATCAGCCTAGACTTCCACCACCACTGCAGCATAAACTTTCAACACCACAGCAGCAGAACCCTCATCAACCAGCAGTAGATCCAAATCCACAGCTTCCTTCAGACATGCAAATGGCACCCGAAAAAAAGTGAGAATTACATTTATTGTGGGTAATTCTGTTCTTCAAGTACACAATTCATTGATACAATAGCTTTAATCAGTGTTTAACTCTTTATCTTTAAGGGACATAAAAGAAAAAGGGGAGAATGAAAGAAATTTTTTTTTAATTTTTTGATGTATGATTTGTAGTTAATTTTTTTAGTTTAAATTACCATTAAATTGTATGATTCATATAGATCCAGCGAAAATGAACAAGATGAGCTCGAAGGTAATCAAATAATTTAGTAAGGGAAGTGGTGGGATAGGTATCGCAGAAATCACACCCAATTCAGAAAATAAAGAGAAAGCAGGAAGCAAATAAACTGGGCAAACTTTAAGTCCAAATATTGAAGAAACTAATGACAGGAAAATTCTAAATTTGATTTAAAAGAGACAAGTTTTTAAGTTGTTTTTCTTTCATCAATGAACCAAAGATTTTGGTTATTTGATTAAATAACCACAAACATAACTCCAAACTATCCAATACAAGACTATTACAACGCAAATGATATAAAGATAAACAATTAGTAGGTTCATGTTAAATAAATAATTTGTTAGGCTATAATTAGATTATGTAAAGAATGTATAGTATACAGCCAGCATAGCTACTTGGACATACAAACCAATCAACTCTAATTAGAATGCCTACTCTTAGCTTTATTCTCTTTAAACATATTTTAGCATGTGTAGCAAAAACTACATCACAACACACCTTGTAGTGCTAAAATGGCTACTTTGCAGACTAACAATACTGTAAGGACCTCTGAACGTGTTTGTTTTGTTGTTATTTTCCTAAATATTGCTTCAAAAGCTTAAGAAAGGACCAGGCTGGTATGGAATGTCTGGGATATCTTCCAAAATGCTCATATTGGCCATTTATTCCCCGCAAAAGCCATTTCAATCTCAAGATTCGGTAAAAGGTAGACCATCTGAGAGAAACACACTCTTTTGTAAAACGTTGGTACAACCATTGCCGCAGAACTCACACCCCTGTTTCAAAGTTTTTATAAGCTCTGTAGAAGCCCTTTAGTATGTATGTATGTTTGTGTGTATGACTCTAAAAGGAGAGTTGAAGTTCCTATAAATTATAATTATTTTATCCTTTACACTAATCAGCTGTTTTATTGTTGTTGTTGTTATTGTTGATTCATTATAGCTCAGTTTGAAAGCCGCTTCGGTTTCAATAAAGTGGTGCCCAAACCCATCTCTTTCATTCCTGATATCAGGGTCTATCCTAGCCATTATCAAGAAATTGGTAAGTAAATAAAGGGAGTTGTAAAGGTTTTCATTTTATATTACCAGTTTCTGTAAATTCAGTTCATTTCCTTCATTCTATAACTTACAACTGGTCTTGTACGACTGAATAATGATTTCATTTAAAAAATATTACTAATCGAGGGTTATTGCTGAGCAAGCCAAATGACAAGAAGGTAAAAATAGTAGCAAGTAGACAGACTGGCAGACAGACAGAATAGCAAGGATACAGGGAGACTGACAGACAGGCAGACAGAGAGTAAGAATAGTCAGTGGACAGGTAGGCTGAAAGACAGAGTAGCAAGTGAACAGGTAGGCTGAAAGACAGAGCAGCAAGTGGACAGGTAGGCTGAAAGACAGAGTAGCAAGTGGACAGGTAGGCTGAAAGACAGAGCAGCAAGTGGACAGGTAGGCTGAAAGACAGAGTAGCAAGTGGACAGGTAGGCTGAAAGACAGAGTAGCAAGTGGACAGGTAGGCTGAAAGACAGAGCAGCAAGTGGACAGGTAGGCTGAAAGACAGAGTAGCAAGTGGACAGGTAGGCTGAAAGACAGAG
>WLWI01001456.1_pt1 | contig 20558 bp, 12 predicted proteins | sample 6701501 | NCBI WGS metagenome assembly WLWI01 (sample SAMN12718690, study PRJNA515312) | sponge metagenome | isolation source: marine sponge | host: Mycale hentscheli | place: New Zealand: South Island, Marlborough, Capsize Point | collected 2014-11-01 | reverse complement strand
AGGAGGAAAAGGGGAGGGGGAGGGGGGGGGGGGGGGGGGGGGGGGGGGGGGAAGTGAAATCAGGCGTAACTAAGTGAAATACCACAGTAGGTAAGTGAAATAGTACGGGTAAGTGTGCACGCGTGCAGCATTAACCTTGGAAACGTACAGTTTGAGTAGTTTCTAGTTGGAGACAATGTCATTCTTTACTACAGAAGCTCTACCCGTATTAGATGGAATGTTTTTCAACAGAGTAGGAGGAGCCGCAGGTTGAAAACGAAGTTCCAGAGGAAGCTAATCCTGAAATACAGAGATAGTGGGTGAATGATTCAGTGTAGCTACAAGTGCAAATGATTTTTTTTAAAGCTGGCCTACTATTAGCAAGTGATAGCATGGGTAACCTGTGCTATTAGGGATCAGTAGCACTCATAAAGCACTCGGCATCGCCTCTTGCTATTTTAATCGCGTTACCCATACTATTGATCCCGAATAGCACGGTTATCCGTGCTATTATTCATACCAATATGCATTTGGTTTGGTTTGTTTTTTGTTTTTTTAATCATTCTTAAATACCCTTTGAAAAGATATAGTTTTTTGTTGTTGTTGTTGTTTTTGTTGTTGTATTAAGAATAAATATGAAGTTATGGTTAAATGTTGTGTGCTAATTTCAGAGACAGAAGTGACCATTACACCTTCTCTCGTCCTTCATTCAAGTGGCTATAACTCCAGAATCAACTGCACAGTCAAAAGCTCCGAGTTCGTCAACATTACGTGGATGAAAGATGGAGTAATTTTAGAAGACAAAGATGACTTAAATATCACTTACATGTTTATCAACAATTCTTCAGATCACCGTCTCTCTGTTTCAACTATTATTTTCATATCTCCAGAGTTGTCATATTCTGGTTCTTATGAATGTAAGTCCAGTAGAACCAACATTAATGGCAGCCATCTAATTGATACAGCAACATACTTTATTAATGTTTCTCTGCCGGAAGAAGTAGAATTCAATGAAACAACTTTAGTCAACGAAACAACCACAGCCACTGCAGCTGATTCTTACAACTTGGCTACTGAAAAGACAGGTACACTTCACCATATACGGTTGTTATGCTGCCACAGTATGAGTGTAACCATGCACATATGACAATGCAGGTGATCTGCATGCCAGCTTCCTGTATGGAATTATTGGTGCCCTGACCTTTGCCGTGGTGACACTTACCTTCTGTGTGCTCTTCTTCCTAATTCTGTACTGTTTGTGGTTGCGCCGCTCAGCAAAGAAGAACAAGTAAGTACCTTTATGAGATGGTTCGAAGTGTTTAAAAAATGCACGTTCTTGTTTGTGTAGGTTAACTATGCATGCGCTGGCCATTATCTATCCAAGTGTACCTGAGGTGAGTGAGTTTAGCTTAGTTTTGTTGCTGAGTCAGTTGTGGAAGAAACATATTACATTATCAGCAGAAATTTAGCCGTGATAAACCCAATACGTTTGATGAGTGTGGTAGATTTATTACGGTACATCCGCATTGTAATGCATTGTAATTTGTTTTGTCTGCATGTAATATTTAAATTATTCATCAAGGCAATTAATGGGACAAGTTATGGCTGCAGTCTGATCAGTAATTATGAACTTCAGCCATAGCAGCACTTTCTACAAAAGTTTTTTTTAAAGACTAGTGTTGCACCACAGGATCAGTTACTGATACAGGATTGGAGTTATTGATATGGGATTGGTTATTGATGCAGATTGGTATGGGAAATATTAGGTTGAAAAAAGGTTGAAGCAGCTGGTATTTTTATCAGCCTTTGACTCCGAGTAAGCATAGGCAAAATGGTATCATAACAAGGCCTGGTTTAACCAAAATTGTGCATTTAGTCCTCTATGTCCCCTACCAGTGAAAATAAAGCAGCTGACTCCACCTTTTACTTATTGCAATAATTATGCTTTGAAAATAACAATAGACTTGCACCTGAAAAAAAAAGTACTCGTCAATTTTTGGTATCTCTAAGATAAACATTTCTATTTCATTCGTAATCATGATATTCTGGACAACTTGTAATGCAATTATAATAACATATATAAGTATAATATAAAACAAGTTAAGATATGACATTAATGAAAATATCAGATCAGGGTCAGATAATGTCGGCGTATCAAATATTGAATAATCGCGGACAATCAGTTGTAGTTGTTGTTGTTGTTTTCGTATCAGTTCAGCACTATAAATAGGCCCAGCAGTGATGGTATTCCTTTACTGGTGATGAGCTAAACAGTGCAGTGATGGCAAACTATAGCTAGCCAAGCAAGTGGAATTTGTATCGTGGAAGTCAGCAGAGAGAGATGAAAATGTGAGAGTATAATCATTTCGTCCAGTGAACATGTACACTGACTCAGTGCTATAAAGGAAAATAGAGATATCTCACTATGTCTCCCTTCAAGTGACATACCAGGCCATACACATACAATAAACATGCGTATGTAAGATTTTTTTTTAATAGGAGACAAGAGGGTATGTCTGACTCGTTTGCCTACACATATAAAGATGGTTTTATCACTTTACCTGAATAAAAGCTTAAATTTTTGTAATCAGAGGAATGCATGAATACTTGTGAACTACCAGTTATTGTAGAGGAACTGCCAAATGGGGTTGTGGACTTCAGATTAAACACACTTTACTTCCTCTTGTTTAGAGCCAGTACAACCCATGAACTAATTACTGCACTGGTAAAGTGTCACTATTATTATAGCAAGTGATTTCTTTTAGGACACACACACATATACACACTCACACACACACAAAACGTGTTGGAAAGCACAGGCAAGACTTCCCCTCTCCCTTCTTGCAATACACACACACATACACACACATGCACACGCACACATGCACACACACTCACTCACTCACTCACTCAAATATCAATTATTCCTGCACGTCAGATCTGATTAAATGTGGAGGGATTGGAATGGACTTAAGACTTGGCTGGCACTCCGCCAAAAAAAAACTGAACTCATAACCTTCTCTAATCGCAACCACTCATGGGAAGTGGAGCTAGCAATAATAATATTAATATTAGCAGTGGGATTCAGCACAAATGGAGCAAGCTAGCCTAACTATATAACAATAACTAGTGGTGTGCATGAGCGCAAATTGCGAGCGAGCCTGCCTTGTTAAGCTGCATAAAACTACAATATGATGTATTTTACCTGAAGATGCTTTTATTTCATGGTGACAAAAACGGATTATTATACAACAAGGGGCTAGAGACTATCTTTTCCAGCTCTCTCAGTGGGAACAATCACCACCTAATCCTTATTATTTATTAATTAATTTATTATTTATTTATTTACTTGTTTTTTTGACTATTTTATTATTGTTGTTGTTGTTATTATTGATGTTATTGTTTATTTATTTAATTAGATATTTATTATTGTTGTAATTGCTTGATCTTTTGCCTAGCCAGCAAAAACAAATAATAAATATAAGTATAAATAAAATATATATATACACATATATGTATTACAGTTGACCATTAATTATAGCAAATAAATACAGAACTACTTAATTTCCTGAGTAGTGATAACACTGTAGTATCAAGTTTAAACCATTTTTACCAGTAACTCTTAACAAGCTCTCAGCTACAAAAGAAAAGGCCAGAGTTATTTTTGTAACTTTAGTTACAAATATGGAATTATGTACTTATCTCAGCTTTCCTCCAGTAGTGGTAGCTTCATTAGAAACCATTCTGACTACTAGTGGCTCTTGACAACCAACAAGTGGCACTTGAACTCCAAAAAAAAGGCGAGTTTTTATATTACGTGCATATACTGGGATTCAATGCCATAGTAACCACTCCCCGCAACTGTTTGAATTGGAAGGAAAAAAAAAAAAGCAACAAAAATACTAGTCACGTTATTTAAAAGTTTTCTTAGTAATATTTTAAGTAGTAGCTGTAAACACACAGTACTTTCACACAACTGGCCATACCTACACAAGACTTACCTTCGTAGTTAGTCTAGTAGACTTTCAACTAAATACTGTTGCGTAGGGCTTATAACTACAACAAATAGTGCATTAACTTACCGCTGCCACTAAATCGAACAGAAGTGGAACTCAGGCTAGTTTTTTAGTTTTAATTGCACCACAAAAGAACTTAAAGTGGTAAACAATTCAATTTCTGGGATGATACAGGTAATGATCGCGAAATGGGAGGATTCTGTTTAATAAAGTTTGGGACGGGGTCGAACACCAAGCTAACGCAAAAATACGCAAGGGTCAAAGTACAAAATGACATACGTACATCCCCACGTATATATAAACTAGTGATATGCTTGAGCACAAATGGTGAGCGAGCCTGCCTAGTTAAAACTACAATATTGTTACTACAGAATTTATATTTTAGCTTGATTCATGCAGAACAGTATAATAGCAGTAGCAAACACAAATACCAAATTACATTCTTACCTGAGTAATGGTAACTTCTGTAGTATCAAACTTGAGCAATTCTGACTACCTCCAATTACCAGTAATTCTTGAACAAACTCTCAGCTACAAAATAAATAGGCCAGTGTTATTTTTGTAATATTAGCCAACAAATATGGAATTACTACTTGCCTCAATTTCCTGAGTATTGGTAACTTCTGTAGTTACAAATTTAAGCTATTTTGACTATCTGAGTTACCAGTAATTCTTGACATCAAGCTCTCAGCTACAAAGCAAAAGACGATGAATTTTAGCAAACAAATACAAAATTACTTTCTTACCTCATTTTCTTGAGAAGTAGTAACTTCTGTAGTATAAAATTGAACACATTCTGACTATCTGAATTACCAGTCTCTCTTGACAACAAGCTCTCAACTATAAAAAAGAAAGGCCAGAGTTATTTTTGTAATTTTAACTTACAAATATAGAATTAGTACTTACCTAAGTTTTCCTCTAGTAATGGTAGCTTCCTCAGCATTTTTATAGGGTATTCTGACAGTGGTAACTTCTGTAGTATCCAATTTCAGCTATTACGACTACCTCAATTACCATTAATTGGTGAACAAGCTCGCAGCTCTAACAAAAAATAATGGCCACAGTTATTTTTGTAATTTAGCTAACAAGTACGGAATTACTTACCTCAGCTTCTTCCAATAGCTTCCTTAGTATTATTAGCCATTCCGGCTACCAGTTGCACTTGACAACCTACAAGCGGCATTTTTAGCAGCCCCAAAAAACGACGAAGTTTTGAAATTAAGTCTGGTAAAGGGTTTTCAATGCCTTTGTTACCAGTCGCAGCAACTTTTGGGACTTAAAAAAACAAGCGTTTCGCAGGAATTATCTCACAATTTGGAGCTCAATTCAAGTAAGACTTTCTTAATGCTGTAGTATCAGAAGAAAGTGGGGTCAAGCCTAAAAGGCCGTGTTTTTAGGAGAAAAAGACGGTACCCGCACGCGCGTTTAAGGGGCATACATACAATCCATACATATATATATATATATTATACATCGAACATATACCCGATTTTTTCATTATCCACCCCTAATACTGTCTCGCTCGCTCACCAACAAATATCCCCAATTCTCAATTCGACACCATCACTGGTATATAGTACGTGTCGATCGCTCGCCAATTAATTAGTTTACATAAACATTCCATTTGAACCATAGGAAGGGATGTTTACTATGAGCTGCAGTTAAAAAACTCTACAGACTATAGCTAAAGTGTAATCTTTAAAAACACATTAAAGTGTAGGACTCTTTGAATATCACACTGAAGTCATACATTAAACAGCACTGGAAGCAAGTAGTGTCATATAGCTTTTGTTGGTGTCTCACATAGTTGGTTACAGTGTCCAAGATAGTTTATGAACAGTCTCGTTCAAGTTTTCTGGGTTTTTACAGCTACCTTTACTCTAGTGGAGCATACCAAGCCAGGTTAGAGCTGCTGCTATAATATCAGCTGGGGTTGTGGGGAACCCCTAGTGAGTTCTAACCAAAAAACTACTTCAGTGAAGATATCTAGTGTGGAATAAACCACTTATTACACTTAGTCAGTGATATGGCTAGATATTTCACCATATCACACTCTGACTCATGTAATAATATATTTATTTTATTTTTTTATTTTTTTTATTTATTTATTTTTTTTTGGGGGGGGGGGGCAGGGGTGCTATATGAATTTACCACTCTCCCCCCCCCCCCCCTCCCCCCCCCCCCCCCCCCCCCCCCTCCCTTTTTTTTCCTTTTTTTTTCTCTTGTTTTTTTTTTTTTTTTTTTTTTTTTTTTTTTGGGGGGGGGGGGGGCAGGGGTGCTATATGAATTTACCACTCTCCGCCCCCTCCTCTTCCCCTCTCCCCCCCTCCCCCCTTTACTTCTAAGTCCCTTTAGTGTCACATTTGCTTGCCACCAAACCACTTCCCTTGCTGTGTCAAACAAGGACCCTAGCTGACACTTCAATGATATCATTAGCTGACTACAGACTATGACTTCACTCTAGGACCTCTCTGCTTCCCATATTGACCACAGACTATGACTTCACTCTAGGACCTCTCTGCTTCCCATATTGACCACAGACTATGACTTCACTCTGGACCTCTCTGCTTCCCATAGTGACCACATGTAGAGATTAAGGGTGCTGCGACAACGCCCACGCATATTTTTTGTATTAATTATATTTTTAACTTTTTTCTTACTGTTTGTAGGGCTATGGCAAGCAGCGAACCCTTAAGAGCACTGCTAGTGGACCAACTCTATCGAAAAACAGAAGTTGGTACTGTATTTCTTCTCCACTACAAGCTTCTGAAGCCTCAAGTATAAATTCGAAACTCCTCCGACGGTACCGCCGCTGATTCTTCGTCCTCGACCTCATTAGCTGATTGTCTTCAAAAGCTTCGTTTTAGTTTTTCTCTAATCTTTTTTATTTTGTCTAGTTGATTGTGTTTATTTAATTTTTTCGGCAGTGTGCCGGCATTTTTTTCTTTAAAAAAAAATTAAAACGAAGGTTTTGTTCCCAAGGTCAAAGTCTACCTGTATATGAAGTTTGGAGTCATTCCCATTTTTAGATTCTGAGGAGTTACACAAAATAGGTTTCAGAACTGAAATAAGACCTCGCGATCTTTAGGAGAAGCTGATTGCTGACAAACCCCGCCCATTACCTGATTGGTTTACTTTTCGCGGGAAAGTAAGTTGCAACAATTGGCACAGTCTCTGGGCCACCCGCTGGATTTTTCAGTCTCCTGCGCTCCTCTCCCTCCCTAGTTGAGAGTCCTAGTGGAGTTTGAAGACGAGGCGATATAGTAGAGATTATTTTTGTAGCCAACTTTTGTTTGTAGTGATTGTAAATAGTGTTCTTTTTTGGCATCCAAAGGTAAACAACTTATTGCCAACTGGATTATACAGTCATTGTTTGAATAAGCTTATACACTAGTGCATCATTTATTTAGAATGTATACTTGAGTTCATTGGATGTCTGCATACTCAATATCTTCATTTTATTCTTAGTTTATATATTATTCAGTATTTAGCTATATCACAATAGTCATTATAATCATATAAATCAATCACATAATCAGTTATTATCTGTTGTATTCTATGAAGTTGGTACTTCTGACGTAAATATTTTCTACAAGAATGAAATATGCAGTCATTAGTGTAACTATTTATTTACCTGTCATAACTTGGAGATACCATGGGGCACTGCTAGTTACAGATTTAGTGGTATACAAGAAGAACAAAGTACTGATTCAACAAAGCTACAGAGCTACTGAGAAACAAAAAGCAAGCATCTGTACAGGGGCGGAGCCACGTGGTTAGGTGTATCAATTGTGGGCGGGAAGCTTTAGAATTACCCGCGTAAGCTAAGTTAGCTGTGTTGTTCAATATTATTGCGAGCATCCGGCATTTCTGGTGCACGCGCGTTGCTATGTCTCAGCACCCTTAAGACATTTATAATTAAATAGATGTTTCCCTGTGTCACAGATATTCTAACTCATACTCACCCCTTGTGCCAGCTCAGCTCTTGCTTATCCGATCTTGATATGTGAGTGAAATGAGGGATGTACAAATTTGAGGCAATAATCGGTGTTTATTAACCCTCAGTGCACATGCACGAGAAATTTGTAGTAGTCATCCCGGTCTGTTTGTCTGTCTGTCACGCTCTGATTTTGGAGATTACTCAGAACAATGCACACATAGGTACCAGCTGTTGTAGGTAATGCCCCCTATCATCACATCGTAATCACATGAGAAAATAATTCTTGCTGCCCAAGATGGTTCTTTTTTTTTTTTTTTTTTGCTTTATGCGGGGAAGTTAAGTGAGTGTTGGAAGTGAAATTTCACATTGAAAATATGTACCCGTGAGTGTCTCTGGCCTGTTTAGCTTCTCTTATGAAGGCAACATTTACATCTACCATTTTCATTGCTCGAGCTATATTGATACCTGATTAGAATAATTGATAAATTATTCTTTTGATCTGAGATGATTTTGTAATAGTGAGCTGTGTATAGTCATTGATGTAGTATGTGGTAAAGTACTGAAATTGATGCCTTTGGCGATATTCTAGGCTGTAATTTTGTTTTCTTGAAATGTAGTCCGTCTTCAACTTACAAGTGATATAGAGAGCTGCTAAAACTTTGAGAGATGCTTAAAATGTACTACTTCTGCGAAAAGGCAAATATTATTACAATTTTAGAGTTCTACTAAGGATTGCACTTGAGCTTCAAGAAAACTAGAGATGAGTTTGAAATTTATAAAGCGAATTACTCATTCCAAGCCTTCTGTTGGATAACAACTGTAGCTATCACTAGCTATTGACTATTTTAGCTACCACACACTGTTGAGGTTCACAGGTTGAGAAAAATTTATGATTCTTAATAACGCACTATACATGTGAAAATGAGTAATGACGTAATGGTGACATAATTGGTAATGATGTAATAAAGTGTAATGAAGGATGAGTTTATAGATGATAAGTTCGTGTTTGCTGACTCGCCACATTACTCCCCTGCCAGTGACAACGTTAATCTAGGAGATATCGAGGGAAGCGAACTCTCCGACCAGATCTGGTAAAAACAGGTGGTGCAGATGATGCAGGTGGCTCTGGTGATGAAGTTGCTCAAGTTGATGATGGAGGAGGCATCTGTGGTGAAGCAGATGATGTAGTCGAAGAAGTTTCTTGAGCAGCAGGTGCTGAAGAAGGCTGACAAGTAGATGCAGTGGAGGTGTCAGAAACTGTCTGAGACTTGGGACATGCTCGAATTGACGTGAGCAGGTTTCAGCCTGTCGATTGATACTGTGTCAGATTTCCCATACATCTCTAAATGGTAGTATTTGGGAGTCCTGCAGATTACACGGAATGGTCCATCGTAAGGAGACTGTAATGGCTTCTTCACAGAGTCACGACATACGAAGACATGAGTGCATGGGAACCAAGAGTCGTGGGTACATGTGAAGAGGTTGCAGGAAGACGTCGACTTGTGAGTGGGCTTAGAGAGGTCATAGTCGCACGGAGTTGTCCGGCAAAGGTATGGTCAGTAGGATGTGGAGAGACAACTTCTCCTGGAACATGAAGTGGACTGCCATAGACAATCTCAGCTGCTGTGCACTTGCTGTCCTCTTTGATAGTGGACCGGATCCCCAGCAACACCCATAGTAGTGCTTCAGTCCATCTATATCTGGGGCTGGTGACACTTAAGAGCACCTTTCAAATGGCGATGGAAGCGCTCGATCAGCCCATTAGATTGTGGGTGATAGGCAGTGGTTCTCAGACGATGAGATCCAAGTGCAGTCATGAGGTCGCTCCAAAGTTGCTGGCTTCCTCGATCTGTAGTTATTGTGGTATATGTGGTGTAGTGTGAGAGACAGACCAGAGTAGACTGCCACCAGAGTTGTCTAGCTATCCCCAAAGCTGTTCAAAGCTTCCAATCTCCCTACGTGAAGGGTTTCAAACCTTACTCAGGATAAGGCTATGCGAACGACAACTGGAAATGGGCACACGTGGCAAGCCATAATATAGAAAACCTACCACGCATGCGCCATGAGGTCATATGGTACAAAACTAAGGATGATGTAATGTGTGCATTAATTAAGAATGTTAATACTTAGCTAGCTATGAATATAATTAATACTGCTGCTGTTCTGGTAATGTGGTGGACTTCACCACATCTCCCCCTCCTCGGAGGCTGAGGTTCCATCTTGAGATGAAGAAGTAGAGACAATGGGATCAGGTCTAACTGGCCAGCTCTGGCGAACATGGCATCTGCAATATTTCTCCCTTGATGTAGGTCAGGGTGAAGTCGAAATCTGACAACGTTCAATCCATCTTGCTAACTTTGCAGATGGCGGCGGGCCATTCCATATGTCGACCAACGCAGAATGATCTGTGTAAATAGTGAATGGTCTCCCAGAAAGATAAAACCGGAAATGTTCAACTGTGTCTAGAACTGCCGGAGAGCTTCTAATTCTACTATAGGGTAGTTCTTTTCTCTTGCAATCAGTTGCCTTGAATAGAATGATACAGGTACCCAACAGTCATCCCTGTAAATACACAGACAACCACCGATGCCTTTGGTAGAGGCATCTGTGTACACACACCATGCATCTGTAACATTGGGTAAAAACAGAGATGAATGATGGACTATTTCGGAAATGATACAATTGAAAGATTGAACAAAGTCGCTGTCGTCATTATAGTGTAGTATGTCAGGTTTGTCCTTTCTTAAATATGAATTCAAAACAGAAGTGTGATCAGAAAAAGATGGTATAAATCTAGAATAAAATGATGTGAGTCCGAGGAAAGCTCGAAGATCTGTCTTTGTCTTGGGGGGTAAGTAGTTCCTGATGTGGGCAACCTTGGCATCAGAAATGGTAAGTTTACCGTCTCCATACGACAAATCCCAGAAACTTAAAAGAATAAGGCCAGCAACACTTAGACTTTTTCCTGAGAGGTTGGCTGCACTAAGTGGCAAGTGGGCAAAACAAGCTAGACACTATCACTGGTAACATGATTGAAATTCTGAGAAAATGTGTGGACACTACTACACCATTTAAAACCCTTTACCATATAGTCAGAAAGGCTTATTTTTGATAAATTACTCAGTAATATAGAAGCTAGAACGTTAACTTCAGGCATGCTAAATAAATTTCGCCTTCTTGTTGGTTTTGCACACAGATTTTGTAATGCTGTAGGATCAGATTTAAGGTATAAATTTTAATGTTTTAGTTACCATTACTGTTTGAATGACTTGAGCACAGTGGCTCGCTCACCATTTGTGGTGGAGCACATCACTAGTATAATGTACTTCGTGTGGTACAGTGTACAGTAGAAGGTCAATTATCTGAACATGTAGGGATTGAGAGGAGTTCAGATAACTGAACTGTTCGACGCCATAGAAAATGTAATATAAAACATTAATAAAAGGGTGTGGTCAAGCAATTATTCATGTTTGCACGTGCTACTATTAGATTTTGGGTGTTCGGTTAACTGAAGTGTTCAAATAATTGAATTTGGATAACTGACATTCTAGATTATGTTCTTATGTAGTCAGGGTTAATCCATGCTGTGTATCAAAATGGTTCTTGTGACCCACCTTGGCTCTAGGAGACTGTGGATACATTCATTGCTAGCTAATGGGCCTCACCACTCACTTTTTATTTCTGCCATTATGAAGAGAGTGGATTATGGCTAGTGAATGTGTGTAGTATGTGCACATGTGTAGTGTGCACATGTGTAGTGTGCACATGTGTTAAACATGTACATGTGCACAGTGTTTCTTATGTATTCACATGTGTATATATATTCCGTACACATGTGTAAAGTGTGAGTGCATGTGTGCAGTATGTGCACATGTTCATACTGTGCCATGAATGACAGGTTAGAATCTGCCTACTCCACTACCAGCTATTTGGGCTATTCGACTGTATTGCCACGACCCTATGGAGAGGGAACGCCAGTCTATGGTTGCATGAATTTTCAACCCCCCAATTCCTCCCTCCATAGAAAGCATATTCCGTTATTAATGTGTTGCTTTCTTCTATTAGTGTTTTTGTATTGTCTTGCTGACTTGCAAGTCAAGTCACATGGTATAACACCGTACCATTTTTATAACTTGATGTCGTGTGTGCACATGTGTTTAGTGTGTGCATGTACATATTGTGCACGTGTTGTTACATCTGGATTTTCTCATTGGCAGTGAAGCCGTGTGCTACTGATAATGTGGAGTCCCACTAAATGAAATTGCGTGAAGTATTTAGGCTAATATTCAAATTAGACCATATTCTATCTGTACTGCCTGCATCACCTTACATTATTTACTCTGCCCCCTACTAAATTAACAAGTTTATGATTTGATACCGTTTTTTGTTTGTTTTTGTTGTTTTTACAGCTGCACGATTTGGACCTCGAATCACTAAAGTTTCCGGAGTTCAAAGTTCTCTCTGATTCTACCAACAGTTTGTTTGCTACTCTGGACTGCAGCGAGTCTGTCCAAACTGGTATTGAAGAACTTGCCCCAAGCAATGACAGTCACATCATTACTTCACAGCAAAATCTTGATCATTCTCATTCACTGCAGTCATAAGTTTTGTGTTGTTTTTGTTGTTGCTTTTTAATTTCAATATTTATTGCAGACAGGAAAGATTGGCTTCATGTGATCCAGAAATCAGTTTTAAGACTTGGGGTGTGAGAGATAGCCTACACAAACTTGTGACAGTTACCACTAATCAACCATAAATTAAACCTCAATACTGTCAATGGGCCGGATAAATGGTGATCCTTTACATATTGTTCAGGTCCCTCACAACCTGAACACGCACAATGAACAATTAGTCATTTACTGAACAAGTAAGCTACAGAATACAAACTGGATCCATTTAACTCTTACCTTAATCATATTCATATGCACACAATCCACAGCAGGCTCTGTGTCATCCATATTATTTAAGTCTTGTAAAAGATCGCTTTTGTGGGTCTATGATAACTTAAACTTTGGCTCTAACCAAGCTAAAGAGTACGCGCTTTTGTGGGAACTATCACAAGGCTTGCAAGCTTGTGCCAGCGGCTGCGTGAGAGGCGTCATTAGGCCATAGGCAACTGGTCCTTCGTGGCTATTACTTGTGGCCACACCCCATTACCTGAGCAGGAGTTACGCCCCGTTCACATATAGCTATGCCACTGTCCCACAACTTGATACCACCACTCTTAAGAAATGCATGTGTTAATTGTATAGACTCCACAAATATATGTGCCCAGAACTAAAGTGATTATATGGTAGTAATTTAAAATATTTAAATTTGTTTTCAAGTAATAATATGTGAAATCAAAAATATCATAAATACCATGCATGAATGTTTTAACAAATGAGCAACATCAGGATGTATATAATATTGTTGTAATATACATGAAAAAATGTGTGAATAGTAACTAGAAGATATCAGTAGTGATGGGAAAATTGATAAAGAACATTCATTTAACTTTTTTCACCTTCACAGCTAAAAGTACAGTCAATGACTAAAGCAGACAAAAGCATTAAAAAACAAAAAACAAAAACAAAACAAAAACAAAAAACATGGTTTAAAAGGTCCGGAAACCACCAACCTAGAATAGCTATTAACCCTTTCACCGGTAGATTTTTAATTAATGTTTCATAATATTATTTTACTGAATTATTTTAATATAAAAGTGATACTTATGTTGATTATACAATTCGATTTACATCTAGATGATTGAATTATATATTTATAATGAAAAATCTAAAGTTTTACAAAAATGTTGCTTATAGACCATTTGCGGTAGGCGTGGCTACACGGTATGCTTTGCCCGCGCGTGTACTCGGCGTCCATTTTGAGTGATCCTGCTTCACCAGCATACATTCCTACATTGTTTAGTCATATTTCATCTACACAAACGAAAAGAGCTGAAGGTAACTTGGCTTGGTACTCTAGAACTATAAAAACAAGGAAAAGAAGAATGGAAAATTTTGAAGATGAAGCAAACAAGAGAAGAAGAGAAGATACAGTTCACAGTAATCTCATCACATGAGTATGGAGGTCGATAATTTGTCACAATTGAGTCAAGTTCATTGTTCTGACAGCACAGTTTCAACATACCTCCTCGTGGTGCCTGGGGGGTAAACGCTAACATAACTGGTTGGTGCAGCTTTAGTGATCACTGTAGTATTCGTACTGATTTTGTCAGTTGCTAAGTGAAAGGCTGTGTTTAAAACCTCAGTGTTAAGATCATTTGTAACTTTAGCACGAGAAGCTAATCATGGTTAATAATAGATGTAGTGGATGTAGTAAGAAACTGAATGTTGGATGTTGGAATATGAGATCATTGGTTGAGTCAGATGGTAGCAAGATACTGTTTGGTTGGCTGCCTCAGCGCTGCCCTGCACATGGGACCAGAATGAGATGGCGAGATCGTGTCAGAAAAGATTTGAAAAAGTTTAATATTGATGAGAGGAGGTGGTATCAGTTGGCACAGGACAGGAGTGGTTGGAGGAGAAGCTACAGGACAGGGCTCGAGGATGTGACTGAGGCTAGAGTGGCAGAGGATGAGAGGAGAAGAAGGACACGTGTGGAAGACAGTATTGAGAATAGTGGTAGCAGTACAGCTACAGATAAGCCATACCAGTGTAGTGTGTGTGTGAGAGAGCATTCAGATGAAAGCTAGACACAGATGTGTCACCACTCATCAGAAACATTCTTCCTTTCAAGGTCAACTGTAAACAAAAAGGTGTGTACATGTAGTTCATACCAAATTAAGCGTGAATCACTTGTAACAATAGTCACACTAAAATATGGTGTGATGCACACACCTCGTCGTTTTGGTGTGAAGTACACGCCAAATTCAGTGTGAGTTCACACCAAATTCAGCATGAATTCACACCACAATCAGTATGAACTCATACTTACATTAATGCTGTTATTTTAAGTTACATTGATTCTAATTATATGTTATAGTTAAAGCATGAGCGCTTAGTTTCTAGTCGATTTATTGCACGACAGCCCGAGGGCCGTAGGCCCGAGGACTGAGTGCGATAAATCTACTAGAAACTAATGCGCATGCTTTAACTATTTTAAATACCGTTGCCACTCGCAGTTACCTTAGAAACTGTCCTTTGTTTAGCTATGGCCGTGTCTAGTGACTATTTCAGTGAAGACATAGTAGGTTTTGTGAGCGCAAACTTGAAAAAAATAAGGACAATTGAATTGAACTTGACTTTATTCACAAATCTGAGTTCAACCCTGGGGCAGTTAAAATACACAGTTTACCTGACTAGAGGCAAGTGTTATTGCACACTTGCCAAGTTATTACACCTGACAACAATATAGCAACGGTATTTAAATCAACATTATTTTCCAAAAATAAATTGTGTAATCCCAATCTCATTAATCAGAGGACCAAAATCTTATAGTCAACTCTTACCTAGCACACAAGTGTACAACACATTTATAAGGTATATTACAATGATAATAGCATTGGTTTTTGCCTGCTCGTGAATATAATTAATGTTCAGTAAAGGGTCTATGCTATTCCCTTGAGTGTGACGTTCACACTAAGTGTCACACCAAATGGGTGGTGTGAATTCCCACCATCTATGCATAGTGTGTCCTTCACACTTTCTGCCTAGATGAATGAATTTGGTGGGTTTTCACGCTAAAATTTTTACAGGTGTATTTCCAAGTGATTTATTGCCTTGGCTTCCACAATTTTTATATTCCTGGCCTCAAAAACACGTATAAAGATATGTTTTAATTTAAATTGCTCTTTTGGTATTCTGTATATATATACATGTAATACAATATATATTGTAACTGGTTTCTTCTTGCTTCAGTTTTATTGATATTATTTTGCCACGTTAGTGTCACCTGCATTCATTCTGAATAGCAGTACATAGGGTTTCCATAGCTTCAGTGCAACTTAGTAACAACATAACTGATATCTACTCTGAGTGTGTTGCTAGAGTAAATGTAAATAATAACTATTTTGAATCCAATAAATAGAATTGCTAAGTAAATAAAGTTTAGCTAGCTGAATGGTTCATATAATTATAACAAGTTGTGATAAAGATGGATGTGACTAAAAGGAAATGACACACAATTAACATGACCCCAAAACATCTTTTCTTCTCCTCTTAAAAAGGTTAGTCCTGAGTCCTTAATTAGTTCTCACATAGAACAGACTTGTTGTACCAAAACATAGCTTCATGTAGCTATCCCTGAATAATTCACTGTACATTTCCACAAGATGGAAGCAAATAGATGTAGCGAGCTATTGTTCATGTACAGGTAGGAAACCTAAACAGGGATAAAACAAAATAACCAGTTTTTGCTCTTTGTTCTATGCTGTATGTGATGCAGTAGCTATCAGATGATAACAAATTAAAATTCTGATAATACGGTTAAAAAAAGAACAAAACATGAAAACACAACAGTACAAACTAGCTGCGATGCTTACAGTAACATATATGAGGTTTTTGTTTCGTCATTTGCTGCGACTATCTGTGATGAAATAAATAGCCTGAATTTCTTTCTTGCTCATCTTCAATAGGTGTAAAAAAATTGAATGAATCATAACAATCTTTGTCCACTTGTAATCCAGTGTCTGCCATTCCCTCATAGCTCATGGAATTATTCAGACTGAATTGACTGGCACAGCCAATGCTGACTTGATCGCCTAAGTGACCATTGTTAACATCACCACAGAGCAATTGGTCTTTTGTGAAGAATACATTTTGAGCACACGACACATACCCAGTGTTCTTGCCGGCAGGGAGTGCATCATCAGTTATTTTTGCTGGCACGTAATCTAAGCCTCCACCCAAATCATTGACAAATCCTGAATAACTTCTGTTGATTGACGAGTCTGAGGGATAAAAATTTAAGCCCATGTTGTTATCCTGTCTTAAATCCGTGTCCATGTATTCACTAGTAACTACTGTGGAATCGTTAAACTCTGGAAAAGTATCGCTCTCCAATGTTAGCGAATCATACTGAACACCGTCTGCCTGTACATTCAACTCGTGCTGGTTGAAAGTCTTCAAGTCTTCTGCATCTTTACTCAGCTTGAACTTGTCATGATTGAAATACTTCATGTCATCTTCAGTAAAATTACATATTGGTTGCTCCTTATAATATGCCTTATCTTCACTAATATTGTTTGTTGGAACATAGTGCAAGTGTTGCACATCATCATAAAGTTTTAAATTCCTGCCATAGAGAGAATGACACAAACTCTCATCAGATATAGACTTTTGCAATGTACATGTGAACTCCGCTGGACAAATCATGACATGGGACGATATTAAATTCTAGAAAATAATAATAACTTTAAACAGGCAAGTTTTTTTCTCTTGTTTTATTGTAACTCACTTGAGAAAATGGAATCCCACGCTTTACAGACAAATGCCTATAAACAGAATTTTAACAGCATAATGAGTCACTGCTTTCCCAGACCAAATTCCTATTGTATACGAAACCACAAGTACTCAATTTTCAATTCATACCTTAGCAACAAGACTCACCAATCCAACAATTGTAATTAATACCATGGATTCATTACCAACTAAGTGTTTGTTGTACAGTGTCACAGGAAAATCCCCACAGTACTGAAATGGGAAACCTTAAAAATTAGCAACACATTCTTGTGAATTTTAGTAAGTCTTAGAGACTTTTGAACTATTCTTTTGAAGATCTTCGTGATACTTTCGATTGATCTAGTCTTACTGAGGTTCTTCTACAAAATAACTTGGACAGCATATTCTAACTTTACATATTAGTGACACTCCATATTACAGACTACAATGCCTTCTCTACAGAACATCCCCAGAAATGCAGCATGCATTGTATGACTCAAAATGATCTAACCAAATCATTTATACAAATTAAATCAATTGCCCTACAATATCTGAACTCAAGCACTTAAGAAAAGAGACTATTACGTGGTATTAGCTCATTTAATGTCTTAAATTTCCTAGCGATCTATGTCAAGAAAACAAATAAAAATAAACCAAAAATGTGTTCCACCAAGAAGACATTTTTGCCACTTTCTTACATTCCCTACACACTATATAAATAAAGCTTTATATATATATATATATACTTACTACACGAGTCTAGAGTGTGATATGGCAAAATATTTCATGAGAAAAAGCTAATTTATTTTTCCATGAGTTAAGGTGAGTGAAAATAAAGCCTAAGAGTGAAATGTCCTGCCACACTCTAACAAGTGTAATAAGTGTTTTTTTTATTCTATGCCAGATATCTTCACTGATAGTCTGCACTAGAGTCCGTAACTCATGGTGTAAATTACACTCTCAGTGTTAGTTCATACGAGAGGAGCTCTTCACACTCCCCAGCTGATATTTTGGCAGCGATTGGGTAGGCTTCATCAAGAAAGGTAGCTGTAAAGGCTGGTTGCTATTAGCTACTAGCATATTTGAGGATAATGAGCTTGTGCAATGCAGCATGAGATAACACCCATGAGATATCGTGAGTTATCTCATAGGTCATGAACCTAAAAAATTCTATTGCAAAGATACCTAACATAATTATATATATATAATTAAAGTGGAAAAGGATCCTTAAACTACTTGCATTAAAATTGAGTTCAGCCAACATCATAATTGTTTGCCTAACACTAACCTTAAATGTTTTTTTCTCTGGCTCCAAATTCTGTACAAGGTTACCATTAGAGCTGCTGTCAAGATAGAAATTACGCATACTGAAGCTCCAGAAATGGATATTGCTGAACGAATTTAATATGAACAGTTAATAGACTACAGCCAAGAAAGTTATATAAGAAATTGGAAAATTGAACCTGATTGTGCTTGCAGCCAAATCCCTTCATCTATTTACCCAAGTGCATCAAATGTTCTTACTGGCAACATAAGATGAAATATATGCCATGCTAGGTGACTCTGATGTCGCCTTTGACGAGTTGAATGTTGATTGTGACGTCTCAGTGAAAGACTCCCCCCTTGAAAAATCTGATGCTGGCTGAGAAATTTGCTCAGTAACAGTTAGAGGAGAGATACCTGAACAACAATTTAAAAAAAATTAAAATTAAAAAAAAAAAAAAAAAAATTACAACTACATAGTAATGCACTCAATAGTGCTATGGTGGTGGGTGAGCTAGCCAAGCAATTGAGTAATTAAATTACATACATATTTGTTGCCCATTCTAGCACAATGTTTGTAATTTAACACATTGCCAGTTTTATACATACCATAAATTTGTACCTTCATCCCCACTATATCTATACAATCTCATTTTATAACTATACAAACATGCTATAATTGAAGTTTCAAGCCATAAAATAACTAAGTAAATCAGTGTATGTAAGTGGAAGAAGAGCCTGTTTAGTTGTACCACTCATGCATGTGGTGTAATTCCATGCACACATGTATTGTAACACACGTACATGAAGTTTTGTTGACAAAGAATATCCTGGAAGTAGTCTCATAGCAAGCCGAAAATACGCATTTTGTGTAATTTGTAGGTAAGATGAATGTTGATGACTCTATATATAGTTGTCCACTCTATAGCAAAAATTAAAATATGACTGAAAATATGACGAATAGTTAAAAGACTTTCAATATTACAATTGGAAAAACTATTTAGCAGCCAATACTAATGGAGAGGCATTGGGACTCCTAGGCTGACAGCCAAGAATTCTTTTGCTTAAACTCAACTACCGATTATACAAAGAGCTTGCTCACAACACACAGCATGATAGACTGCACAGCATCAAAGAGAATAGGGTATTGCAATATCATCCCCAATCTAACATTTATCACAAATCTCATCCTTTGGTTTTAACCACCTCAGTTGGAATCTCTAAAATATCACCACACCTGACCACTAGCTATGTAGAAGAGACTAATTTCAGAACAATCAGTTGCTGCTTGGTTGTTTTAGTCTTGCCAGTGATAGGACAACCTCCTGCATAGATTATATTATTCTATCTGGAATTAGCTATAGCTGTATTTGCCAACATTAACACTTTTTTTTTAGGAAATGATAACTACACCACTGCCCAAGATATAAATTGCAACAGACTATGATCACTCACAAAGTATGTGTCATTTGGAGATGTACAGCTCATCAAAAACTGCAATGTAGATGGGCTAATTTCACTCCGGACGGTTATACTAGCTTCTATTTCTGAACAATTAACTTCGATTTCAAAGTGTGCACTGCACAAGAAGTTTACGTTGCTGCGATCCCAAGCTAACGATTGGGTCACTGCATTAAAACATTACACATAATAATGTATTACATTATGCCAACACTAAACATACAATGGCACATGCCGTAAAACCTCTCTTCCACTTTAGGATCTAAAAGTCCACAGAGCCCTAAAGATTCATCAGTGGCACTCCGCACTAGTAACGCTAAAAGAAACGCAAACACAGCCGACCTCATCCCCAGTAGGGTAAAGAACTACCGCAAATGATTTGATAACCCAACCATAACTATTATATCAATCCCCCCCCCCCCCCCCCCCCCCCCCCCCCCCCCCCTCCTTCTTTTTTCTTTTTTTTTTTCTCTCCCTCCCTTCTGTTTTGTCCTTTCCTTCCGTTCTCGCGCCCAG
>WLWI01001455.1_pt1 | contig 20573 bp, 19 predicted proteins | sample 6701501 | NCBI WGS metagenome assembly WLWI01 (sample SAMN12718690, study PRJNA515312) | sponge metagenome | isolation source: marine sponge | host: Mycale hentscheli | place: New Zealand: South Island, Marlborough, Capsize Point | collected 2014-11-01 | reverse complement strand
GGCTGGACACCCAGGCTATCAATAAATTGCATAGGAACTTTGTTTTGTTACACTCATGCACACATACACTACTCGCATACAAAAAACAACAACAAAAAACAACCAAACCAATGAATATTAATATACTATTATATTTTTAATTACTGTCATGATTATGATCTAGCATTTATGACATCTTTCTACGTGATCTAGTTCATTACTGTTACTTAAGCATGACCGCAATCTCAGAGTTTGAGCTCTATATTTTGAATGGTCAAAAGGCATCTTCAAGTAACACTGTCAAACCTCAAATTCTTATTACTCGTGAAAGCAGCTTAGTTTTGGTATAAAAATTTCAGACATTTAAGTTTAGTTATTTATACTGATAGACAAGCTCTATGCTTAGGTTTAGTTTTCTTATATTGCTACCAAAACATTTTATCTATTTAAACTATTTCTTCAATAATGTTAAAAAAAATTAGTTAGTTTTAGTATCAATTGACTTAAAGTTAACTTGTATGATTTCTCAAACACTTATGATGTGCTCCTTGAGAAAATAGCTTATGTAATTTTCCCTAATAGTATAATCTTGAGTATGTGAATGAGGTACAGTGCTTAATTAAATATGCTTTTGAATCTTCACTTAATATTGTATTATTCAAGGTGAATTGGTGGCAATAAAATAATTACATAATTTTAGTTTTAATCACCCACTCTATCAGTAGTTTTGGTTATAATGAGATCTACTGTCATCTAAAGTACTTAGTTTTATTTTTAGGCAGTCTATAATGGCTTAGTTTTAGTTTTTCTTACCCAAAGCAAAATCTCAATATTAAGTGGTCTTGATTTTAGTTTTAGTTAACTAAAAGAACACTGCAAGCAAAAAAAGAGAAGAGAATAATTTGGGACCAGTTTTTAGCTCATAAATCTGATGATAGAGGTGATAAGCACTCATTTTAGTGGAATATTAGCTAAATAGAGGTGATTAGCTTGTTAGAGGCTTCACTATCAGAGGTTCCGCAATAATAATAATAACATAACATAATAATAATAATAATAACAACAACAACTATAATAGTAATAAAATAATGAATAATAGAAATATTATTTCGTTTTTAAGTTTTAATTAAACATATATTGGCTGTTAGAACACAGAAAATTTGCTATTAAGAATTAATTTTATTTTATTTGAAAGAAAATTGTTACATAAGCCCCAAAACATGCATATAACACATTAATAAAGAAGCAAAATGAACAATAAAAGCTGAGGTAGTGTCAAAACATAAGTCTAATTCATTTAACAAAAAGTCTTACAGAAGCTGAAGTAATGTCAATGTAATGCATACCAATAAAGCAGATGCTTTGCTGGTATAAGTGATAGCACCATCCGTAGTCATCTAAAATAAAGGTACAATATAACTGATTAGAATTTCAAGAACATTATTCACCAAAATTTACAGAATTGCACTAAATAAATAGCTTAATGATTGTTCAATAATATCCAACAAGCTGTACACTTAATAAATTTAATGTAAAAGCTTAAGAGTAACTGTAGTGTAAGCCCTCAGTTCTCGGCCACCACTTAAAGTCGGCCCCTAGCAACCGTATTGTCGGCCACTACACCGTGGAACCCTTTACCTTACCAACTTTGCCTAGTGGTTCGGTAAGGAGTATCGCTACACGGACTGAATCACGCGACAGCTCTATTTATGCGACCAGAACTGAAGCAGCTGTTGAGATGATATTGAGCGCCCCAAAAGTAAAAATATGGAAAAATAGTCTCTGGAAAGTTCCAACAGGCCTGTCAAGTTGTCCAATGAGTCTATACTGAAGGCGGTGGCGGATGTGAAGGTTGGTATAGGTACAAACAGGGCTGCATTGGAGCACAAAGTACCTAGAACCACTCTTCAGGATAGATTATCTGGCAGGATAATCCATGGAACTAACTTTGGCCCTAAGCCGTACCTAATGAGAGTGGAAGAACAAGAACTGGTGGGGTTCCTACTTCACTATCCCAAAGTTATTCTTGGTAATCTACCAGCATCAAGTGAAGGCGAGTCCAAAAGTAATAATGTCGCTGCTCAGCCTGATGGTGACAGTCCAATTCCGAGTTAGATGATAATGACTTGCTTATTAGCAGCAGTCATACCCTCCAACCTGAAGGTGATGATTTATCTATAGCTCTGTTCAAGATTTTAGTGTGTTTCACCAGTGGTCGAAAACTGTGCATTAGCAGCAATGGGTGAGTAGTTTCATTCATGTATTATAATGAATGAGAAGACTGTCAATTTTTATTAACTTTTCTCTTAGTATTACATACATTATGTGCATTCTATTCTAACAATTGATAATATTACAGGAGATGCTGGTTTTGTAAATATTTTCCAGTGTGGCTGGTACTCCTGTCAGTAGTCAGACTCTCTGTTCGGTTGACTTTGCAGCTACCAGTTGTCCGATTGTCTCTCCTATCAACCCCATTTCTAGGAAATACTTTATGTATTGTATAAATTGAAAAGCTTGTTATGTGTACCATAATAATATTGCAGGCGTAATTGGTTCTTCGTATGTTGCCCATGAGACTTGTACTTCTGCCAGTTTTCTGACTCTCTGTCCTGTTAATTCTGCTCCTGTCACTTGTCAGACTGTCTGCCCCATGAATTCTGCTCCTGGCACTTGTCAGACTGATCGTCCTGTCAATTCTGCTCCGGTCACTTGTTAGGCTGTTCGTCCTATCAACTCTGCTCCTGTCACTTGTCAGACTGTTTGTCCTGTCAATTCTGCACCTGTCACTTGTCCGACTGATCGTCCTATCAATTTTACTCCCACCAGTAATAATTGTGAGTCAGGTGATTCATCTATTTCCGATTTTCTTGTGTATCCAACGTCCATCAGTAAGTCAGAACCATTAACCAACATGCAAATCAGCTCGTGTTTTGACTAGTGCAGAATTGATTGCACCATTACAAGAAAAGAAAAGGAAGAAGGAAGAAGAAGAGGAAGATAAAATAGAGAGAGAACAAAAAAAATTGATGAAGGAAGAAGAGAGGAAACAGAAAATTGAGGAGAAAGAGGTAAAGAGGGCTGAACAAGCTAGGAAGAAAGAAGAGCAGGCCATAAGGAAAGAGGAGCAAGCCAAGCAAGTAAAGTAGAAACTAAAAGTAAGTGAATGCAGAGTCAAAAGAAGTTTGCCTGGTGAGTCTTCTCTAGAAACATGCCCCAAGAGAAGACGTCTTGAAATGAAAAATGTTCAGGAATCAAGTCAACATACTTGTTGCGTGTGTTTTGGTCTCTATAAAGACGATATTAATAGCGGAACTGGGTTGTTTTTGGATGGCTGTGATTGGATTCAGTCCACCAATAAAGACTGTGCTGCCTGGAGTTATGTCAATTTGTCTGGAGGAACAACAGGGTGGCTATGTGTGTGCCATTTGTCACGTATTTTTCTAGCGGAACATGGTTTGTTGTACTGTGGACGTGTTACTTTGGACACTGTTATTTCAATTGGATTCCTTCATTAATCTTGTTTAAAGTGAATGTGCTGGTACTACTGATTTGAAAGAAATGACCTGTTTGCATGGGCTTGTAGTGGCCTCTAGTCATCACTAGTCGCACACACGTTCAGTTAGCAGGAAAGCCAGCCTACTCTGTTGTGGTTAGCAAATTAACATGTGTAAACTAAAGAAATTGTCTTAAATTATGTAAATAATCTTACTTTGTTTATAATATTGACTATGTCAATTTCAGTCAATTGCATATGTACTTTTCAATCCAACTTGGTATGAGAATGTGCTCTCTTTTATCATACATCTTTAGCTATCCTGAAACATGGGTACCAACTACATGTGGTACACTGCCTAGACAGCAGTAACCGCTATCAGTGGCCTCAAGATGTGTTTGGTTGTAACTGGGAGGAGTTATGGTTACACTGGTTAGTACTCATATCAACAATACTTTTAGTTTCTGCCAAAATGACAGATTTCAGTATTATTTTGTTCCTGGGTGTATAGTTATGGGGCAATGATTCATCCTCTGATATAAATGGACATGTTTATGTAGGTTTCAGCCAAGTACATTTATAATTTGCCAGGTTTCTTATGTTAAATTGTTGATTTATTATTTATTTATATATTTATGTATATGTTATTTGTGTATTTTGTTTATTCCGTTATTCCATCAGTTATTTGTTTACTTACAATTTTATTAATGTTTTTAATTTAATTATTGAATTTTGATTTATTGTTTTATTTACTTTCTAAATTTATTTACTTTATTATTTTTATTTTTTACACATCTTATTTGTTTAGTTATATTCGTTTAATGATTTATTATTTCCTATTGTTTTTTTATTTATTTACTTTTTATTATTTACTTTTTATTTATTTATTTACTACTTTTCTTATTTCGTCGTTTATTTTAATTGTTTACTTACTTTTGTCATTTTGTTTATTATTTATTTTTGTTATTTACTTGTCTTCATTATTTATTTGATTTTTAGCAAGGCAAGTGATCATACAATTTCAAAATTAATAAAATGACATCAATGGGTAAACAAAAGCTAACTGCCAAATGAACGAGTAAGTAAATAAATAAATATTTTTTATTGAGTAATGTATACATTATTATTTAATACAGGGTTTCATACAGACTATGGGAGCCCTGGGATTCGCCCCCTTCTCCCTCCCCTCCCACTAAATTTTTCTTATCCTGACTGAAATATTATATGAAAAAAAATATGATGATCAATATGAGTATGAAAAAAATAGCTTCATTACTCTACTGCTAGTTTCTTTAAAAATGTCCCATACATCTTCGATTCATAATAGTTTGTCTAAGTTTTCATCTGACAATCTGTTAAATAGTGCTGACGTCACCATGTTCATGTGGCTAAACGGTTTTTGCGACTCTACAAAATCTCCCACCCTAGCAAAAAATTCTGTATGAATCCCTGTAATGTGTACACACACATTGACACTGACACACACACACACTCAACCTCTGACACACACACACACACACCCTCTAACACACACACCCACACACGCCCTCACACACAAACACACACACACACCCTTTCACACACACACACCTTCTGACTCACCCTCCAACACACACATATACTCACCCTCTCACACACACACCACAAAGACATGCACTCACCCTCTGACACACACACACATGCACTCACCCTGTCACACACATCTTTGCTGCACACACTACAAATGCAGTTAAGAAATAACATGTTTGTGGGTGTTTTTTTTGTTTTTGTTTTTTGTTGCTGTTTTTTTTTTAAATTATTTATATTAGTTGAAGATTGTCAGTATAGTGGGCTATATTACTCTTAGTGTTAACATGTGTGCATTTTTTGAGTGACTCTGTAAAGAAATTCATTTTTCCAATTACCTATCTAATTAAAGTTGACTTCAAGGTTTATGCTCTCTTTTGTATATGTGTTTATGTGTTTGTATGGTTTATAGGTGTCAACAGAACTTGCGGACACGTTTTGGCATGAATATAATAGGATGTCTGGAGAGTACCCATCAAAGAGCAGAATCATGGCTTCCTGACCCGTGATCTGAATGATTTCAAGAATATATTGAGTGTTAACTTCACGATTAAATGAAGGAGAGACCCTATCCCCTCTCTCTCATTTCACTCAGTTTCATTTCATTTATTGTATACAATGATTGTTTGAAGTTCTTATGAACAAACGTTTGCTTATACCACGCTTCTATTGAATTTTTATTCGTATTTAGTTAGTAGAGTAGAAAGTCAACGATTAAACCCTTTACCTATTATTCCCAGCTGGCCTGAGTGATTACAGTGGGTACAGGGTTTCTCTATGGCATGCTCACTATCTGTTTTGGATTGCAATACCAGACCCAAGCATCAGAAAATTACTGTGTTGCTTGGAATTACATCATAGCAGGTGGAAGAAAGTTGTAGTTTCTTTACTAGTTTAAAATTTGATGATTTTTTTCTAGCAGAGCATAATGTTAACTAATATGATATTGTCCGCGCTGTAATTAAAAAAAAAAGTATATCTATGTACAACTTGGCATGCTATAAGATCGTCCTTGAAATTTCTGTGAGAAATCTGACAATAAAAAATGAATACAGAATTTAGCAGACGGTGGCCGACAATGCAATAATAAGAGCCTACGGAAGGCCAACTTCAAATACGCATGGCTGACATTCGGGGAATAGAGATTTTTTCTGCGACGATCTTTTCCAATGGACTATTGCTGGCAGTAGCTGACAATCTGGGTACTGGTCGAAGTATTATGAGTTTCTTAATTTGCGCTTGTTTAGAATCCAGATCTACTACGGTAAGAAAATACCAAGCGGTCAAAGTTTTGTGGCCGACAATTGAGGGCTTATGCTACATAAAATGAACTTACTGCCATAGTAGTCAAATATCCTTCTGATGACTAAACAAATAATTTTTTACTCAATTTTAACTCTTGCTTAATGATTATTAAAAAATTTAACAAGCAGTACACTTAATAAATTTAATTTAAACGCTTAAGAGTAACTGTACATAAATGAACTTACTGCCTTAGTAGTCAAAAGTCCATCTGATGACTAAACAAATAATGAATTAATGTTAATCAGTGATTTCCCTCAATTTTAACTCACAGCAGCACTAAGTGGGCCAAAGTACATTGTTCGTTCTCTCACAATTGTAAACCTGCAGGATGAGAGAAAAAAAATGAGAAAATGTTATATACGTCAAGAGACCTATTCCTTATGTGAGTAGCTGTACTATAATATCAGTTATAGTGCAGAAATGAAATTGAATGACAGACTGGAGAACAGAAATGGTGAGTAAACAGTGACTTCAACATGCCATAGATTATACCTGGGCTACAGCAAACATACTCAGCAAATAGACTTAAGTGATCATTATAGGCCTAGAAAACATGCCTAACATATTATATATATTTAAACATATGCCACATATACTTATCTTCAATCTTTATTATTGTGAATTATCTTCAGTGCTAGGTATATTAGACATTACTTTCACAATATTGTACTTTCACCTGTCATTAAAAGATTTAATACAAACGTTACAACCATTTCCAATGGCCATCATCGGTGTATGGATGATATTTCAGTGAAGTAAAACAATGTCCACAAGAGATGTTTCTATGGCAGAACATCACATTGATATGTCTCTGTCATAGAATCAATGTGGACATTATTTAGCTGTCAGAGTATCTAACTTAGTTGAGGAACACTAAGCCACACCTCTAGACAACACCAAAAACTACACAATATAAGAAATACAAACATGAGCATTCTCAAGTTACACGCCACCTGCAACTATCAGTGGATTGCTAAGTAACGTTTTATCAGATCATGCATTCCGGGACAAACAATACATGGCAGGACAGTAGCTAAGTAATAAATCTGGGACTATCTGAATCTTTGGAGACAGTTAGCAAGTATGCACTGTTGACTATTGAGCAGCAAGCAGTAAAATGCTAGTTTTAATTATGCTTGTGTGTCAGTAAACCATGATGACAACAGTGTGTGTATTGATGAATAATTCATTAACTGATCTGGGTTGGTAAAATAACGACATGATGATTAACAATGATGATTCTGTGTGTGTATTCATGAATAATTCCTGATCTGTGCACGGTTGGTAAAGTGTCACCTTGAACTGAATGGGCAAAGTGTCTTCACATTATGTAGAAAGTGATTATTGTAATGAAGGCAATTAGAAATGACGACATACAGTAGCTAAAAGCAAGTGAAATCAGTGAATAATGGATGGAGAAGGCAATAGCTTCAAAATGACATCACGAATAAAAGGATAGAGAGCCTGGGAAGCAGGAAAGATAGAAAGAACACAACAAGAGAAGAAGAAAGAGCTGAATAGAGAAAATGTTAAGAAGAGCTGAGATGACTCAGAAAGAAAGGAGCAGAAGAGGAAACAGAGGATAATCAGAACGGATAAAATTTGTTTGTAATTTTTCATGGCTAAATAACTTGAGGGCAGTGTAAATAGTTAGTGCAAAGGTTAGTGTAATAGTAAAACTAACCCAAGAATGAACATACAGTTAAGTTGACCAATTTGTTTAGATGTAAGTGAATGTTATCCTTTCCGTTAGTTTTGGTACAATTGAATACTTGCGAACATTGAGGAGACTTGAACAAAGTAAAACTCAACACTACAGAAGTGACTAATAATACAGTTACAATGAAAATGAAATGCCAGGAATTATTCATGAAAAAAATTAAGATTGTCATTTAGATGTTTAAAAAAGAACTTTACATATTATTTCTGTTTTTTCACAAAACTTATAGCTATTTATTGGCTCACAAAAGTTTAGTAGATCCATGTTTGATGTAAATGACTGAATCCTTTATGCCAATCTCCCACTCTATAAAAACAGAACACTAGATGTCTGTATTCTTCATCAATCTTGCTGAACTGAGTTGGGAAAGAGTTTTTACCTACAGTAGCTAACCATAATCCACCACGAGCATATGTGAAGCCACTTCAGCAGCAAATGGGCGAGTTACCACTCAATTGTATTCAACCAGCACTCCTAATTCATCTGTCAGCATATTGACCACCAAGAGAGACAATACCAGGAAGTCTATGTCAAGTAAGTTCTATGCTTGCTTTTTTGTGTGTATGGCAATGAAAGCCAATGAAATTGAAGTATGCTCTGACTTGTCTTCAGATTCATTTCTTGCTTCGTCTGCCTGCTTTTATATCAGCAGAGGTCTTCCATCTGATGTAATGTTTGCTGACGATGGACAAAACTTTGTTGGTACCTGGGTGAAGTCCAGAAGTGCCTTCAATCCCATGAACTATGATAAGGCAAACAAGCTCATTTCCTCCCACTCTGTGAGATGTCACTTTTCATCTGCTAAAGCTCCTTATTATGGGGGCTTATGTGAAGTTGGAGCTTGCTCAATGACGCTTGTTCTCAGCAAAATTATTGGATGCCATGTGTTAATACTACCATTAACTTCAACAAACTGATAATGGCATTTCTCAATGACAATTAAAAAAAATACTAAAATGATTGGTCTGTCAAGGAAAAAAGCTGGTCTCCAAATTGAAGGAAAGATTTGAAGCGAGCACAGATACTAACATAAAACACACACACTCACAAGAAAGTTCAGTCTTGTTGCTTATTGAATTTAGTATAAGTGTAATGGAAGGATTATGTCAAACTGCCTGTTTATGTCTTCCAGTTGATTTTACTAGCAGTCAAAAAGCTAATCTTATACATTTACCAGTGTTTACATGTAAATCACATTCTATGCTTGAAGAAACTTGGTCAAAACCTCACATTACATAAGCGAATAAAAATGAATTACTACAGTACATAACATCATTATACCTCTTATACCATAATACACAAAATTTAATACTTGTAATTTCATATTTAATGTACGAATACATAACCTAAAGTAGTGAGCACCAGAAGTTCCATGTAATTGCACCTCGAGTGCCTTGTGTACCATACCTGAAGTCCACCAAGCCATCAATAGCAGGAGCATTCCAAGTGAAGGCCACACTGCCTGTGTTTGGAGTACTGTGAACTAGAGTAGCCTAAATACAGGGGAAGGAAGAAGATCAGGCAGTAAAGTAAGATTATATCAACATACAGGTCTATGCTTTATGTTCTACCGCAGCACTTACTTCATCAGGTATAGCAGCACTGACGCTGCTACATGCCAGGTGCTTCTGTTGACCAGTTTGAGTTCCAAACTGACCAATTCTGGCACCAGAAGGATCTAATGCTTGAACTAAGAACCCCCGAATATTCATTCCAGCAGCAGATGAAATTGAACCTTCATGTATATTATTATGTATTTATGTAAAATGGAAACACAATAATTAAAAAAAATTATGCACACATATTTCACCATTTTAATGATGATGTAACTACAATAATAATAACAATAATAACAATAATAATAATAAAAATAATAATAACAGTAACTATCATTACTATTACTATTACTATTATTATTATTAGAATAACAACAAAAGCGAACCACAATAATATTAATACTAATATTAATGAAGCACCAAAGGTGCGAACCCTCAGTGCTACTATATACTAACTAGAAATATACAAAATCTTGTTGGACCAAAAAGAAAAATTTATTGGCTGTTGTAATCAGGTATCAATAATATGGCTCGAGCAATGAAAACGATAGATGTAAAAGTTGTCTTCGTAGAAGAAGCTAAACAGGCCAGGGACACTCACCGATAGAAATTATCAACACGAACTTCCCTTCTGCACCAGGATAAAAACATCCCAGCATAATAAAACTACTGCGGGCAGCAAGGAATTTTTCCGCATGTAATTACGATGTGCCGATAGGGGGGCGTTACTAAAAAAGGTGGGTACCTACACGGAGCTGAAGCCTTGTGTATTCTCAAAAATCAACACGAAATTATAAAAAAATTGCACTAATAAAGGTCTTAAATCGTCTTTCTGAGTAAGTTCATACCTAAATCAACAGTTAATTGTCAGTAATCTCCAAAATCAGAGCGTGGCAACAGACAGGCAGACAAGACAACTACTATAACCCTCTCGCGCATGCATGGTGAGGGTTAATAAGTATTAAATGATAACAATAAAATGTTATAGTTCACAGAGAGAGACTATGCTTCACTTTGGAGGCTTTATCACGGTTTCTCAAACTCCGCCCTTTATCATTAGCCACACCTAATTATATGAACTATACTTGCTACATGCTAAATAATACAATTATAGAGAAGAGTTTTAATTGTAAGTTAAAAATAACAAAATAGTTAAATCATTACAGATTTAATATTTCTGTCACTCAAATTTTCCAAAAACAGATTCTCTATGTTCAAATAAAAGTTGTAGCAATTTTCTTCAAACAAAGACGATCTGTTCTCTCTTAATGCACTTGCAGGATCATGGTGGAGTTTAAGCGTGCTTTGGGACATGGAAGATCTCAGATACGTCTTAATCCTCCTCATCACAGAAAATGATCTTTCTCTAGCAGCATTCGTGAGGATTCACCAAAACTATTTTAAGCAGGGTGACTATTTCCGAGAACATTGGAAATTGTGAAGGGTTTAATTGTTTCATATTATATTGTAACAAATCAATTAAGCTTGGGGTTGTTTTTCTTCAGATATTTGAGTTGCCAATGTTTGTAGCTGTATTTTGAGAGGAATGGGGTTAACATCATCATTGTAGAATGAACAAAGTCATATTCTTTTTCAAATTTGTCACCATTCATAGTTTTTAGCAGTAAACTCTCAACCTTGCTATACTTGGTCAAATCTTGATTTAATGCAATTAATGGCACAATCTAAAATTTCAAAATACTGCCTCTGGAAATGGTCCTTTACAGTGGGTGGACTATATTCCTCACTACCTGACTCATATCTCTTGGGCTCTTTTTGTGTCTGGTAAAACAGGCTCAGCTGCATCAACATGGGACATTTTTTTAATGAGCACCAAGAAAGATCATATGCTTCACTGCTTCTCATTTTCTTTAGCACTGTTACAGTCATTTCAGCTATATGTTGTCCTTCAGCTGCTGATATAGTCTTGCTTTGCAGTGGTTTTGATAAATTATCAGCATGCCTAAGAACAAGCTCTCCAACACACAAACCAAAGTAATTGTCAAACAATTCCATTTGAGCCTTAACACCAATAATTCTAGCTCTAACTTCAGAATCTAGGTTTTGATGAAGCAAAATATCCCACAGTTCTTGTAAAACATTGTAGTATTGCAAAATACTGTTTAGGCTCTGTGCTTTTACTGTCCAGCGTGTAGGACACAATACACGAATACCAGGACAGTCAGGAGTAAATTCTTGCTTTAACTGGCGAACTTACATTCCCTCTTTGGTGAAAATTTAATTAGCTTTGTTATTTCAAATGATGTATCTAAGGCATCTCTAGCTATTTTGAAATTTTTAGCATGTCACACACTGCCAAATTGAGTGAGTGTCCGTAACAATGGGTAAACAGTGCTCTGGATACTAGCTGCAATATTTAGTAGCTGCTCCATTTCTGATTCCTGTAATATTGGAGGCTCCACCAAAGCACTGGCCTCTACACCTATTCCACTGTAATAGACAATCATTGATAACTGAAAAAATAGTACTAGCAGATATATCTGGAACATTATATCAACCAATGAAGTCTTTGTGTACTTCAAGTTCATGATCGACCCATCTAAAGCATATTACTACTTGTTCTTTGTTTGCACTGTCAGTGCATTCATCAGCCATAATTATGAAATAGTTAGAAACATGAATGTCACTCATAATATCCCGTTGAATAGCTAAAGACATCAATTGAAGCAACTCTTGACTACTGGGGCTTAAGTAATGTGCACCTTTTCGATCAACCCATGACTCAAGACTATGGTCACCCTTACTTCTAAGCTTAAAAAGCTGAACAAAATTACCCTCGCCATTCGTCATGCCCACGAAATGCAATTCCTTGCCACCCTAAAAACTGAGTATTTTCTAAGATCATATTTTCATGCTGCTTCTTGCTGTTAATGGTAGAGAGCATATTTCCAACATTTGGTACTGTACTGGGAACGCTCACTATGTCATAGGCTTTTCTATGACATTTGCTTTCCTCATGCCTACGAAAAGACTCAGGACCATCTTTCCAATTAGAAAAGCCTCTACTTAAAAAACCAGGTCCTTAGAAGAAGATCTTAGCTTACCTTCCTGCTTTGCTTTGCAGCAGGTGAAGCACAAAACTGCCAATTCTACTTAGCAAACTAGCACCTTTGAAAGCCCCGCAGCACTTCCTGCTTTTTCCCAAACTTCCTTTTGGGAAAGGAATAACCAACACCTGGCTGATGCGGTGCTTCAGGTTCTACGATGCGGTGACCATCAGTTGGGGAAGCCATAAGGTCGTTTGCTGGGTTTCTTTGCTTATTTGATTAACAATTTTTACCTATCACTGATACCCTTAAAGTGGTCCGGCCAAAGCCGGAATGGCCGAATCGGTTCCAACACCTATGTTTATACCCAGCCCCAAAGCATTGTTTTATGTAGGCAGCATGCAGCAAAGGATAAACAAATCATTGGTATGAATTGACTATCACACACACACAACAGATCTCATGAAATTCTTTCTTCCCTTATATGTATTATTTCTATAATTGGTACTGTGACCCATAATTTAAACAAATTCAAGGAAATAATACCTCCCAGATATTTCAATATTAGTGACTATTGCTATAGCAAGTACACCACAACACAGTGCCACTTGGCGTACCCCACCTTTCATTTCTTTCTTGAGTCATAGAGTCCCATCTCCTTTGTCTATCTCTCCTGTTTCTGAATCTCTCTGGCCTTCAATAAGGATTGTAGACTTAGGCTTCACGAAATCTTTGCCTTCTTTTTCATACTCTTTTCATGTTTTTGGCATATTGTAAAGTAAGAATGCATGTATCTCAGCTTTTCTTATCCCCCCACCATTCCCTTTTGTTTTCTTGAGTCATGGAGTCCCTTCTCCTTTGTATGCCTCTCCTGCTTCTGAATCTCTGTCCTTCTATCAGGATTGTGGACTTCGGCCTTGGGATACGTTTGCTTTCTTTTTCGTACTCTTTTTCATTTTCGCTTTACTTTTTGAAACTTACACCACCTTTACTCATCTATTCCTTCTGCTTTAAGTCACAATTAATCACTTTGTATAGAATGTGATAACACTTACCAGTTCAAACAATGCTGATGCTTTACCGAAGTGTTTAAGCTCATGAATTATTTATGAACACACACTGTCGTTGGTCACCATCATTGTCACTGACACACAAGCATATTAATATATAGACTTAACTTACCTAAAATTTCATTGTAAACATGCTGTGCTACATTTATCAAGTCCATATAATGTGACCAGTTAATAATTGTATTGGTGCATTTGTGGTTTTCAAGCCCAGTAATGGTACCTGAGCTGCCCAGCAAACATGTTCATGTATGTATGAGTCATGCTTAACATGTATTCTTACTAGTGCATGCTAGTTTAACTTCAATTATATTTTTATCGCTTCATTTGTATAATCTACCAGGCATGACTATATCCTATACGTGAGCTCTTATATATAGTAGGTAATTGTATTATTTCAGTTCATTTAATGTATATTAGGAAAAAAAGCTTTCAGCCAGTTAGAAGTAAGTACACAAACTCTGTCCCACAGGTAAACACCATAGATGTTTCTGAAACCAAACTGAATGTGACATATCCTTTGTTGACTCTGTCAGGTAATAACAGTAGTACGTATACCATGAGTTTTTAAGCTCAGTCAATTACCTGGTCACATGTGCTGTTGTGATACATGAATTGTTTATGTTTAATTTGATATCAATTTATCTACTTCAACTTGGTTTGTTTCTGCTAAAAGCTTTAGATGTAAGATTATACAAATAGATAGGGTGTTCTGTATATTCTCGAAACTTGAACTTTTATTGACACTTACCAGTGTAGGAGGTAGACGCTGTGTACGAGAAATAGCCATAGCCATCGTAGTTAGCATCTCCTATGAATTCCACTGTAAGCTCGTACATGCCATTGCTGGGTTGTAACATATGGGGTGCTGTACTCCCAGGCCTCATATTCAAACACGTAGACTCCTCTGGAGGGGGACCAGAACTATAACATACTGCTAGACCCAAACTCACAGCGAAAACCAAGGCAGTCAAGTTCAATATTTTAGTCTCCATCCTCGCGAACTTCAAAAAGTGAAAATCAGATTAGCTAGGAAAAGTATAGTAAGACATTTCACACAACCGAACACGCACCGGGTGGCAATAAGTTATCAGAGATACTGATTACCATACTCTGATATTTCCCAAAGAAAATATACGGCGTGTAAATACGGGGACTTTCCCAAAATTGGGGCTCAGCGGGTCTCCTAGCTATTTACGATAAAGGGGACCCCTTGTAAATGGGACACTTCCTTCCCCCTTTCACACCAGCAGAAACGCTAATAGGATTTAATAGATACAAGCAAGTACAGTGAGGAAAGTAGCTGTCTTGCACGCGAGGAAATAGGACAACCAACACTACGAAAAGAGCGAAGTATTATTAGAGGGCACTTTTTATCGTGTTGGTGCAAAGATTGCAGGTGCAAAGGTTAATACGGAAAAGCATATTTCCCAAGGCTTAGTTTACTGATAGTGTTGAGAAGCTCAAGCAAATTGTTTCCTCTGAAGTTAGTGACAGCAGTCTACTACGGAGTTCATGAACAAATCACATGGTTCAGGTATCAGCAATTATTCATAGAAAGAGATGAAATATAAATTACATTCAAAAAATGTTTTCACGGTGAAAGAGATGAGAACCAAACTTGAAAATCATCACACAAACAGTTTAAAGTGTATATTTCATGAAATATTTTTTTTAGTTAATTTCATGCATTCCCACAGGGAGTTTTTGGCCCTCAAAATTAGCTCAATTTCAAAAGACAAATTTTTAGTGCATATCTGTTACACCTGCACAATACTTATTTAGGGTGTGGAATCAGTTTGGATCTTTTGCATGGCATTAGGACAACAGCCACACCTTCAATTGAACCAAATTTCTGCAAATAATGGGGTACTAGCTTTTTGATATGTAACAATTAGCTCCAACTGATTTCTTATCTTGAAAGCTGGGCTCAAGATTAGTCTAGAAACCAACTATCTGTGCAATCCTATGTACGATTTTTACGATGAGTTTTAAAGTTAAGCATGTAAGCAAGGTATGCGGAAAGTGGGTGTGGCACTCACATTTTAAAAATATTATATCTCCTCATAGGATACAATTTGTGGTCTATAATTTGGATATGTTTCTATTGGCAGTAAAGGCAACATCTAAAAAATTAAGCAAAATCATAGGGGGTCAATATGGGAGGGTGGCTGAAAACGGCTGATTTTCAATGGAATGACCCAATTATTATTTCCAATCTCCATACATTTAAAGAAATCCTGAAATGCACTGATATAAAATTTGATATTAATGGTGTGCTTCAGCACAAATGGAATGCTATATAGCCCAGTTATATTGTTTGGTTGACAAACTAAACAAAATTTCAAGCGCTCATGTCTGCCCCAAAGATAGTTAAACTCATTACCGAAAGAATGACAAATTGATTACTGAATACTCACAAGTCATTAATCCCCCCTCCGACACTTTACCAACTTACATAATTAGGAGCTCATGTAAAAAGATGTAGCATGGATTACACTTACATATATAGCAACCATGTGTTCCTTCCTATGTTGGTGTACAGGTTGTTACAAGTTTGTCATTGTTTTTTTTTGTTTTTGTTTTTACATCATCCTCTGAATGGTACATGTGTGATTTGGAATCTCTTTACCAAAGTCTAGTCCATTGATTGGGATGCTTTGTTCCAATTGACATACTTAACTGAAAATTGCAGCACACAATGGTCAGCTTGCAAATATGGAATTATGGTGGGAGTGGCAATAGTATTCATAGCCACCAACTATACCGCTCTGTGAATATCAGTCTTTGCCATGCCTTATTACTGTGCTGACTTGTCAACCAACAACTGTTGAGCATTGGTGGAGTAAAATGTGCTATTGGGCAGGATGATAGTGTGCTCCCATTTTTTAAGCCATCTTGAACTGGTTTATTTAGTTCACCGATATCAATCATGCTCACTAATTACGAGCTTATCATTCTAACCCTCAGTTTAAACCTATGATACCTGAATGGCTCTAATAAGATATAAATAATATTGTGCCTGTTTTACATGCTAAAGAAGCTATGCAGAGAGAGAGTGAGAAGGGGGGATAGAGATATTGTTTGTATACATAACTTCAGCAAACAGCTCGCTAAACCTTCAGTGGGAATGAATACAAGCTTGCTACTGACTATTTTCAAAACGCATGTGTGTGTGCACGTCTCAAGAGGGGAGATGATTACACCAGTGATGAAAATTTCAAAAGCGTTTTAACATCAACGAGTATATCAACAGTTCTGTAAATTGTATAAATGGAATGCGCCACTTTCCGTGGAGTTTGACTCTTTCACCCAACCACATGAGGTTAGGTGCTGGCTAGTTTCACTGCAAAGCATTTAGTTTAATTGTTAAAATTGTGCCCTTTATAAATATTATCTTGGCAAGTTAGTAATTTTATTGATAGCATCATCAATGTATCAGTCGTCTGCCGCCCCCGAAAGTAGATACTAGCAAAAGTATGCTCAACCATTAACCTAAGAGTATTCCATGAAGCATAGCGGTTTGGGTAAATAGTACAGGAAAGGAGTATAGAATTTGTCAATTACACATATTTCTTTCATTGCCAAAAAATCAGCATTTCTAGATATTGCTCACATTGTGCAATCTTAGGCATAGCAACTGACATGTAAAGTGCATCTTTAATGTTGGCATATGGGTGAATATAACATTCCACATTTACAGTTGACACTATAACTCCTTTCTGTCAATGGCTCTCCCTCTATAGCTACTTATTCCTGAAGATTACACGACACTCACCAGTGTACGAGAATGACGCAGAGTACGAGAAATAGCCATCGTCGTTAGCCTCTCCTATGAATTCCACTGTGAGGTCGTACGTGCCATTGCCGGATTGTAACTTATGGGGTGCTCTACTCGCAGGCCTCATGTTCAAACACGTAGACACCTCTGCAGGGGGACCAGAACTAAAACATACTGCTAGACCCAAACTCACAGCGAAAACCAAGGCAGTCAAGGTCAATATTTTAGTCTCCATCCTCGCGAACTTCAAAAAGTGAAAATCAGATTAGCTAGGAAATGTATAGTAAGACGTTTCACACAACCGAACACACACCGGGAGGCAAGTTATCAGAGATACTGATTGCGCAAACTCTGATATTTCCCAAAGAAAATGTACCGCGTGTAAATACGGGGACTTTCCCAAAATTGGGGCTCAACGGGTCCCCTAGCTATTTACGATAAAGGGGACCCCTTGTAAATGGGACACTTCCTTCCCCCTTTCCCACCAGCAGAAAAGCTAATAGGATTTAATAGATACAAGCAAGTACAGTGAGGAAAGTAGCTGTCTTGCACGCGAGGAAATAGGACAACCAACACTACGAAAAGAGCGAAGTATTATTAGAGGGCACTTTTTATCGTGTTGGTGCAAAGATTGCAGGTGCAAAGGTTAATACGGAAAAGCATATTTCCCAAGGCTTAGTTTACTGATAGTGTTGAGAAGCTCAAGCAAATTGTTTCCTCTGAAGTTAGTGACAGCAGTCTACTACGGAGTTCATGAATAAATCACATGGTTCAGGTATCAGCAATTATGGATAGAATTATTCAAGATGTGAGCAAAAGTTTAGAACATGCCTTTATTGTGAAAAGCACTATTAACAATCATTGCTAGCTAGAAACCTGCATTTAATGCCAGCAGCGCAATAAGAAATGATGAAGCAAGCATGTTGCTGTAGTCCAATTCAGTGACATCCAAAGCTGTGGCTCAAGGGATGGATTTAATAAAGCCATTGCCCATAACTCGCAGAGAAATAAAAACTTAGTGAGATGTCCTGATTGTATGGCGAAGCAGCATGACTAGAAGGTACAGCTCTTGCTGATAAATCTACCAAACAATAGATAATTTCATGCATAGTGTGAGTTACAATCTCTTGAGCCATTGCATTTATTCAGGGGATAAAGAATTAATCATAATTGCCATCAAAATATTATGGTGAAGTTTTCATTGCTTGGATGATCAAGTACAAAAAGGATGGTAAATGTTATGGCAAAAGACTAATATTTTTTGTGTATGATGTTTGAATGAGAACTTATAAATTATGATTTACCCAATAGCGATTTAAGGCTGTTAATGGTCTGCAGCAATAAAATGCTGTGGTAGTTCCAGGATATGCACTATCTCACCTTTAATTACTCATTTCTTGCTCTTCTTTCTTGCATTTTATAAATATTATTAAGCACCTCTGTGAATCCAGCATAAATAAAACAGAACAATTCAATAATTAATTACTAAATGCTACTGCATGAAGCAAGCAAACAATGAAAAAATAAACTCACAAACAGACAAAAATAAACATATTAGCTTCCTTGGGACATTGAAAATAATAAAACAACATTGTTTTTAAATCCATATGATCAACAAAACTGGAGATCAGAGAATGAAATAATGTAAAGGAATAATGTAATAACAAGTTTCAAGGAACCACTTTCTGATCCGTCCAATTATGGGTGTATTATAACAATTTTCTGAGGCTGTGTTTTGAAAGCAACATATAAATACCTGCCTGTTTACTGACTTAGTACAAACCATACAGAGAGAAGTTTAGCAAGAATTAAAGCTATGCAAGCTACATAGATTGAAATTTGCATCATTTATTGTAGTACATAACCACAAAAAATTGTCATAGGAGTTTAAATTTATTATTTAAGTTTGCAGTTAGATGATCTTCAGCAGCATTTGTCCATGAAAGAAGAAAATACAGAGAAAGATGCCAATGAAGTACAGTAGATTTAGATTAAAGTCTAAAATGGACACAGTTAGTGAAGGCTGTGTATGGAGATTAGTCTAGTGGACCAGACCCCTTTAAGTGATTAGGTAAAGGGTCTGGCTTGCGAGACTATGTGAAGATATATAATAGTATGGGCAACTGCAACATTCAAAATTAATAGCAGCATAAGTAGTGTGAGAACAATTTCACGAGGCAAAGTTGAGTAAAATTTCTCGCTACAGGATCAAGTACTATTATCCAAATACCTCAGTTTTTTTTCCGTGCTATCATAATGTTCATGCTACAGCCAAATATATTAATTTATTTCTGAAGTTAAGAAATCATAATCTTGTATTATATTTTTGTCAAAAAATTCTCCCACTCTGTTTCTGCCATTTTAAAAACACTAAAAATAACGTTGCTAGCGTACTTTGTTGTAACAAGGCCCTAGTGGATAAAGTGCGGCGAGGAATTCAATAGATCATTTTGACCTCAGATCATTTTTTTCAGTTCACCACTGCCATGATACTTCAAAATAATACCACACTTTTTTTGTATTGAAAAATGACTCAGCTATGTTGTTAAATTTCTAATTTCAGCTTTGATCACAATATTGTTGACGTTGTGCTTCCAGAAGTTTTGCTTCATGCTATATCTAGCATATTTGATCCCACATAAGAAGAGGTACTGGAACAGAAACCTTAGCAGGAAAATTTGATAGAATTTTAATTGGTCTTTTGAAAAAAGTACCCTAGTTTAAGCTGCATTGCAATGAAATCTGCTCGCATTTGTTCAGTCAATCACTCTCCATTCAATATAGCATGTATGATTATCTGATTTTATGCTGCATTCATGAAGCTAAAGTACTAGTATTGATTTCTCAATTGTAATAATAGGCTGCTCATTTGGTTATAATCACATTGTAGGTTAGCAGGTTTTGTAAAAGCTCAAAAACAGGAAGAGATTAAAGCGTTCTAGGTTGCATCCTACATTGGTTATCAATTTGTATGCCTAAAATTGTAGATGAGGCAATTATGATCATGACACATAATGCAACAAAGGTCTTATAGTCAGAACTGGGAATAAATTCCTTACCAAGAAATGTGTACATCAGGATGCTGGTAATGATGC
>WLWI01001453.1_pt1 | contig 20608 bp, 21 predicted proteins | sample 6701501 | NCBI WGS metagenome assembly WLWI01 (sample SAMN12718690, study PRJNA515312) | sponge metagenome | isolation source: marine sponge | host: Mycale hentscheli | place: New Zealand: South Island, Marlborough, Capsize Point | collected 2014-11-01 | reverse complement strand
CCAGGCTCGATTTCTGCGGAGCGAAGACTTCCCAAGCTGCGCAGATCTAATACCTTCACCTATGGCTATCTCCAATAAACTGCTCTCTCTTCTGACTCTCTTGTTATTGTTGTATTGATGTTTGTTTTACTCTTGATATAGGCGGGCTCTTCTTAGAACCAATACAAACTAATTGAAAAAAAAATTGCTCGCGTACTCGTAGTACGAAATGTGGGGGTGGGGCTATTTCTTAAGAATTGCGAGTGGAATAGAAGTATCCAATTTTGAATCAGTTTTTCTTGGAATCAAATAATGAGAACGACTATATTTTTTGCACACGTGTAGAACACAAAGAAGGGCACCACAATTTCAATTTTTCAAAATCTTATAAAAGAAAAAAATGTAAATAAATCATAAAGTAATATTGAAATGGAAAAAAACTCGTTGTCTTGCCCTAGAGTATCGTCTTGGCCGCACCGCTCCAAAAAGTTGTTTCAAAGTTTTACATCGGGGCCATGATATTTCCTTCAGATTCACTCCAAAGTCGGTGTGCTGTATCTTCGGCAGGTACTTTATCCTTCTAGTATAGTAGAGTAATCCTGCAAATAAAGAAAGTAGCAGAATGGTGCTTAGCAACCAACCGGTAAAAATTGCGTGGGCGGTGTGCGGCCACCCTTAACTGACTGTGTACGAGTTGTGTTTGCTCTGTCAGCATACTGGGTGATTGTGGTCAAGTTTCCCTCCGCTGCGGTAGGATTTTTACTGCCACCACTCGCGAGATTATGGACGTGAGCTGCCTTTTATGCGAAGCTTCTCTTGTACTTGGATCAGAGAACAAAAGGAGAAAGATTATTTGGATCTTCTACTAAATCAGCGAGAGGTTCTTAATGCTGAACTGGTGGCTACCCATGGATTACAGCAGAAAGATTTTATTGGAACAGCAGATTGTTGTTTCCTTTGTAAGAAGTGTGATTCCAAATTAAGCAGTATTGAAGAGTTGAATAACACCTAGCCCTAGAAAAGCTGTCTGCAGTAAAGAATGAAATAAAGCCTTACTTGGAGGATTTTAGAAGATCGCCAGCGCATTCCATGCAGTTAGGGGAGAAAAGACCAGCAAGCTCCGATGCTATTTCTACCTCAACTGCTTCAAAGCGCCCAAGCCCATTCTTTGGAATCATCAGCACATAAGTCTCCAGCTGTATCGGTATGAAATTAGCTAATTATTGTACATTTAATGCAAATAACAAAATAATATTATAGGCAAAAATAGATTATGAATGTGGTCCAGTGTAATCAAAATAAACACTCCAAGTAGAAAAAAGGGTATCAGACAATACACTCGGCGAAGCTATCAATCTTTAGCATCCACCATTATGAAGGCGCCTGCTACTTCAGACCGAATCTTGCGTGAAGTCGCAAGAAAAAATAAAGAGTGAAGTTCATGGGATATGTGGATAATGATTCCATTCTGATGGATAGCATGCAAGCATTGAAACAATTCAGCTGGGACACTGTTTACTTAGAGCTCGAAGCAAATAACCCAACACTTGTCAAATTGTTGAGACAATTCATCATGTAATTGAAGGGGTTTCAGCAATATTCCCTAGAGGTTTATTTCTATAGTCAAAATATAATAACCACTGCCCAATAATTATAATGTTGTGTGTAATTTTTTATTCACATTTACACAATAATGTCATTTTCTAATATGACTACAGATTACTCTTAAAAATGCCAAGTGAGTCAAGACAACTAATATCTTGCATAGCCTCACAAGTGTTAAAAGATAGCCTCATCCTAAACTTGGTCTTGTACAACGAGCAATTTCTATTCTCGGTCACCAAAAAAGGTCAATTTTCTGCACCTTTACCAATGTTGTAAATTAATGAATAAATTATCACTGTTCATATTATTCTGCCTATTTGAGCTGTATTCTAGTTTAAACACTCTCAACATCTGCTTATCCCATGTTGGTACTTTAAAAGTAGTAGATGCTCTTTGCATTAACTATGACAGTGCAGTTCAGCAATGGAGTGATTCTCTCAAACTCCACATGTAAAATCAAGAGGTAAGAAAAGGTAATGTGTATTTAACTGAAAAATATGGAATTAAGTGTTTACTATTCAGATTCCATCACACGACAAAGGACAAACAGCTTTATCTCAATCTTCTGACTTTGATTATGAAGCACAAGTGATGTAGACAGTGAAGGAAGCAAACTGATGGACTCTGAAACTAACTGCACAAATCAGCAAGCACCTGAAATACCTCATCAATCTTGTACTTCTTTGCCACTAGTTTCAGAGCAGTGTTCTGGCTTTAAATTAGTTGGTGATAACATTGACAGGAATGTGCGACCATCATTGCAAATGCTAACTCATCAGACTAGATCACTGCATCATTTCCATTCATATGCTGTCAAGGATCGAGTTCATTGGAGTGCTGCATCTGATGTCTCACAATCTCAACAACTAAAGTCTTCCTCATTCAAGTTAAGTCAAAGTGATTGGGATAAATTTAAAGATGATTGAGAACACCTTATTTCAAGGTACATTTCTTGCTTAAATGTATTAATTTAATCATTCTATATAAAGAGCTAGACACTAATTTTAACTATTTTTACTTGCTTCCCATTCTAGAACATTCAATACCAAGTATTCAGGGTGTAATAAATGTATAAATTGCACCCTTGTAAATTAAAATATCAGCAATTTATTGCACCTTGATATTTGTATTTATTACATCCTTCATACTTTAACTTGAATACATTGCTATCACAAGTATTCAATATTTAATCATCTGTGCATAGAAGTGAGTGAAATTAATGAAAATATATTGGTATTGGTTAAGTAACAATATTAGGGAATATTTGTTGTCATGTTGTATTTCACTTGCCCTCGGCTTGTGAAAATACTTTACATTTATGTCTTCACATATTGTACTGACTCATCTAATAAGTATTTTATGTTAATCATTTTCAGAATATTGGTTGAGCATATGGATGAGTACCAGAATTGTGCGAAAGATGTATCATGGCATATACCATCCAAACTTTGTAAAGAAATGTCTCAAAAATCTGAAGTAGTAAGTTGAAGGGTTTATAAAACTTGCATAAAATAAGGATTAATTTACATCAATAGGGCAAACTATATACCAGAAGTAGAATGGTTTTAATAGAATACATGCAACAGAGTTTTTGGATTATGTGGTCTTCATGGTGGAAGTATTATATTGAGTAATAAAGTAGATCATGGTATTTCAAACTATGAATCTAGACACTTAATTTCTCTTGCTGTGATTAATTTTGTTAATATAGAAAGTGCAAACAAGTAGTAAAATGTGTGAACACATGTACCACTATACAAATTTCTATGAAGTTCTTTAGCTAATAATTAATACCTTCGGTGATTGCTTGTAGCTACTGCCCCTTATGAGAACAATGTGTTGTATTGACTTCAAAAGTATAGTCTTGAGTTTTATTTTATTTATATATATTATTTCAGGTTCCTCTTGGAGTTCATCTGCTCAATGAAAATAAACTGGATGAGATGGCTATAATATTGGAAGACCTTCATGAACGTTACATTCCAAAAAAAGAACAACAGCAAATGGTGACACTTCAGGATGGCACAGAGAGAACTGTAGATGGCACAATGTACCATCAACTTTTAATTGGTGGTGATCAACTTACCGTAGCCAGAGTCGGAGGAGCAGCTTCCCTTAGAATTACTCATGACACATTTGAGAGGTTGACAGGTGTGGTTCCAGTCAAAGAATTGGCATGGACGACTCACCTTGGTTAAAGTGAGAGAATACACAATTGTACAGTAATTGTAATACTAATTTAATGCATCCCTTTATAAAGGGACTATGCATATGGTGGTGATTTGATTTGGGGGGGGGGGGGGGCGGGCGGGGGTCGGCGCGCCGGCGTCAGCCACGATTTCTTGTTGGGGGTAGGAGAAGATAATGGGAATTGGGAGGGAGATAATGGGTAAGAATTCATTGGCAGTGGGGGGAATGGGGAACTAGAAATCATTGGGGAGCAGTGGGAAAGAAATCGTATAGTGGAGAATAATTTATTCGGGATGGAGACAATGTTGGGAGTGAAGCTCAATGGCATAAGTATGGTGGTAAAGAAATCTGCTAAAAATTTTAATTCACATGGAATTAGAAGTGTTTCAAGTACAATATGACTGAAGTAAAAACTTTTTTTAATGACATTCCAATTTATTACTGAACATTTACATAGTGTGCTGAGGAGCCAAGCCTTTCAAATAGTTTTGGAAACTTGATTATAACTTTTGAGCTCTAATTATTCTGTAGAAAACAAATAAGAACTTTACTACCTTACCAGTAGCATAACTGGGAAGGAATTAGTGACTAATTTAACTAATTTAAATAATTTAATAGTCAATTTTAATGACAATTAAAGAAATAAATATAAAAATTTGAATAGAAACAGTTTTTTTTTGTTGTTTTTTTCTGCTTCATTTTTAAATAGGCTTCTGATCATTAGCTGATTGTCTTCAAAAGCTTCGTTTTAGTTTTTCTCTAATATTTTTTATTATGTCTAGTTGATTGTATTCATTTGCTTTTCTCGGCAGTGCGCCGGCATTTTTTCTTTTTAAAAAGTTAAAACGAAGGTTTTGTTCCCAAGGTCGAAGTCTACCTGTATTATGAAGTTGGGAGTCATTCCTATTCTTATATACTGAGGAGTTACACAAAATAGGTTTCAGAACTAATTTAAGGGTGTTCACACACTCTTTGTGCGCGAAAAACCCTCCAAATAGGCCACGGTTGTTAGGGCCTGTTAAACTTACTTCTGCTTTTCCCCCGAATTATTTTTTATGCAGGCCAGCAAGTCGAGAATGAAGACTGGAAGTCGATCGCATCTCAAGAAATACCCGCCACCATTTTGGACTTCTTGGCAGTACTGCACGGTTACCGCAGTAGTTTAGAAGCTGATTTTTTGTATATCATTTTCTTATCCGTGCGTGCATGCTACAGTCCCGCAGTTCTTATCAAAAAACTCATTTCATTGGTTAATTAAATCATGTGACCAATTATAGCACCGCGCGTGACCAATTATAGCGCCGCGCAAGGGCTAGGGCTAGGGCTAGGGGACCAATCAGAAGAATTCTTTGATAAGAACTGCGGGCCTGCCATAACGTTGAGTTTTTGTTGAATTTTATTTTACTTTTCTATTTATCCACCTTACCACGTGAACTAATGTCGATTGTTTCCGTGAAATTCCGTACATTAAAAATATCTCAACGTTATAAGGGTCGACCACTTGTGGCCCTAAACCCTCGCAAAATTTGAACCATAGCAGTTAGTCCATTCCTGAGCAGTACGCAAGATAAGATTCTGGATCCATTACTTTAGAGCGCGAGAATGTTTTATTGTAAGTTGACTCTCCCCCCCCTTAAGAGGGATTAACTAAGAACCACGTTGTTGCCCTAACGACAACCAGGACCGCTTCAAACAGAACCGCTTCAGTAGCGTTATAGTTCTGTTACTGGGAGTAAATGGAATTTTTTATAAAAATTTCTACCACTTCGTTTTTAATTCAGGGATGTAAGTTGACTTGAGTTTGTTGTAATTGTTAATAATTATTGTTATTAACAGGTTTTTCACTTCAACACAATTTAATCAATCCCGCTTATCAAGTAGTATATGCAAAGAAAGCAGTTGATATTAATTGTGTAAGTGATGGACCCAAGGTTTGGTTCAAGGACAATAGAAGGGCTTCACATAGAGTTTTGAGTGTTAATAACGTATTTATACTAAATGCACAAGAAAGAGATAGCGGTGTATACACGTGCATGGGAACAACACCTGATAAAAAAATATTCTTCAGAAACTCCACACTATTAATAGCAAGTAAGTTTTTAGGAAAAAAATATCACCAAAATTATGTTGTACTAATCCTAGTTACATGTGTTTGCTTTCTGAAAAGGTCTATATAATATTCATAGTAGTTAAACAAAATTTTCATTTTGTAAAGGCCATACCGTTCTGGAAGCGTAAAGAACAAAAATACAGTAAAAATTTTAAAAAATTTCTGATGGAAACCAGTTCAAACGAGACTTTGTATTAGTAATCAATATGAATCAATATATTTTGCAATTATATGTAAGTAATAGAAATAGATAACAACACTTTGTAAAAACTGCATCTGTTCTGTCCAAACTAAACTCTTGGGAAGTTATGAGTTAAAGCATTAAGTTGCGAGAACTGCATAATAATGGCCTTTTTAGTGGCAGGTGCGCCCTGAGCTTTTAACGAATTGAGCTCGCTTAGCTCATTGTTACACTAGGTGAAAAGGGACTGATCAGGGTGAGAGTTGTTTCTGGCCAAGTCAATTAGTTAAAATACATAAATTGTGGTGAATACAAATCAGCAATGGAGTCTAGTTAAGTCTAGCTCGCTCCCTAGCAGCGTACCGAGGCAACCCACTAGTTCGTAAGTATGTCTGGGTGTGTGCAAGTCATTTTTTTACTATACCCAGGCACTTTTGTGCTAGCTCTGCGGTGGACCCCGACCCAAACGTAACTACATAAAATTATCTGCTTTCCTCCAGGGTGTCTCTGCAAGAAAACTGCATCTCCAGCTTTGTAGTTCTTGGTAGGTCTATTCCACTTTGTATATCGGTTGAGAGCCTATATATACTCGGAATACCATCGCTTCCAGAAATCCTTGGAGAGTCTTTGAACTCTATCTCTTGTTGCTGGCTATGTTCTTAATTGTATGTTATCTGTAAGGGAAACTATTGGCTTGAAGATGATGAAGAGTCGTGATGTTAGCTGTTCAACTCCATATTCTGAGCAGAGCCCATCTGGAAAAGTAGTCCATACAATATATATATTATGCTGATATCAACTAGGTAGCTATAAGCGTCTACTTGAAACGTCGATCAGCGAAGTATTTTTTGGTACTGACTCGGTAGTTCTTTTGCTGTTCAAATATGTTTTAATAACCGACAAAATTAGTTCAGACGTCAGAACAATTCGGGGTGGAGCACTTCTGGTGGCAATAAATCGACGTAGAGCTGTTATGAATTGAAGCCGTTATGAATCGACGTAGAGCCGTTACGAACGAATCGCTTTAGTAGCAAAACAAACGAAGGTAGGTATGTACAACTAATAATTTTCTTATACGACTAAGTTTGATAGAGAATGGTTCAGCAAAATCCACACCTGTAGAGTAAATTGAGACAAAAAATGTTACCCTATCTTCTGGAAGTTGTCCAATTTGTTGGTGTAAAGCTTTTGTATAGTAATATTTGCATGTGAAACAAGCTCTGGTAACATCGTTGGTAACATCGCTGATATCCTTTCTAACTCCTTTGATGTAATACATTGGAGAGAGACTACAAATCAAGTGAACTCGGTTCAGAATGATGCTGTAGATGGTGGTAGTACAGTAAGACTTTTATTAACGACCTCGCCGAGAAGTGACCTAACTTTCTGTGGAGACCATCTTACGCCCCGATTGCAGTAGCGTAATTGGCCGAAGTTAGCCCCTTCTTACATAAGTCTGCATTTAAAAGCTTCCTCAATATGCTCTATGCTGCATATTTCAGATATTTATACTCCACCGGTATGTGTACTTACTAGTTTGTTACCTTACTCTGGGCACAACTGGAGTACTCTAATGTTATCCACTACGCTCTTCAGTTATCGGCCTACCACATAATACTGCGGTTATCGGCCAATTCGCTTAAATTGTCACATAACTGGTTATGGTTGAGATTTACACAAAATAAACGATATCTTAGTAATATACGTATATAAAAACCTTTTACCAAACAATTTCACTAAATTATGTCACAATTTTTGAAAGTTAACAAAAAGGGCATAGTTTGCTACTATTGCTAATAATTATACAAACTTGATGGATCCACCTATCACAGGAGCATTGTAACCACTCTCTTTCATTACCTTCATCTTCTTCACATGATCCAAAGCATACACAGCATTGAGTCCTTCCTGTACTAGGAATTAGATCCTTCAGATAACACTGTGGATTTTATTGAACGTTTACGGGTTTGTGCAGGTCCAGTTTTTGCTTTGCAAGCTACTTCAGATGGAGGCTGTGACAAGCGTACATCAGATGGAAGCTGTGATGAATGTACTTCATATGGAGGCTGTGGTGAGCATACGTGAGACTCAGCTTGAGATGATGAAGATGAAGAATGCAGAACATCTGGTGAACCACATAATGAGTCTTGACAATTGTATACCTTCCAATCTTCATACTGTGAATCAGGTAGTTCATACCCTTCTTCTACACGTCGACAAAAGAGCAATTCTTCTTCCACAGTAAAGTGTGAGATAATAATGATCACATCCATTATGAGGCTCTTCCAACTGATTTCCTTCTAAGCTGTGATCTCCACTGCATGCTATCATCTTCTACACTTAACTCTTCTTCCAAACTGTTCCTACTTGAAGTCTCACTATTGGACGTTTTATTTGAAGTCTGGTTATTCGAATTTCATTACTGCCATCTACAAAAACATTAATTTTAAATACATCAGGACATCACAGCTATAGCTACACTAAGAATTATTGAAGTTTACAAACACTAGCTATAATACTTGAAATTTAGCAATACCTACCACTAACCATTGATTAATATACAAAAACACTGTTCTTGATTCATTCACTCAAATAAACATAATATGCTATAATATTTTTTTAAATTATAAACACTTAACTTACCTGTCTGTAATAGCTTGACAATTGAAAGGAAATACACTTGCCTTTTAAAACCACTGATAATGTTTGATGGAGCTATAGCATTATGCCTAGCAGGGTTGACGACGCTACAGCAATTAAGTTTTCGGAAGAATTTTTCCTGGATTTTTCTGGTAGAATTCATGGCAAGATGTTTGCCAATGTGCCTGATCGGAAAAAAAATACAATCCAAAGGCTTACAATCATGTTTACCCACATGCAATGACTGTAATTGAGCTTTATCTTCAGTAGTATGATATCAAGGTATCGTAATACAGTTCAATATTTTATAAACTTATAGCATCCATTCGAATTCTTGCTGTGGAGTCCCCTGAGCAAAGCCTCTTGCAGGATTTCTCTTAATAAATTTCTCCCACCATTAATTACTTATCATATCTCCTAGTAAAGTACATATTCTCTTTAAATATTCTTCAACATATACCGCACATTATGCCGAGTTTTTCCATATCCAATACATGATGTGTCAAAAGATGGTCTGCAAGATCAGTTTCTTCATTCTTTGTTAGACATGGTCACGGTCCAGACTTAACCTCAGGAGTTACACGACCACTAAGTGTATCTTTCAAGGTCCTACTTGGAATTGCATGTGTGTCAGCTGAACGATTTGCAGTCAGGCCCCCTTTAACGACAGCATTTAAAGCTGCAGCCATTTGTTTCTCGGACCACTACTGCTTCTATTAGATTGATGCTGTTTCTGAGTTTGCTGATGCTGCTGCTTCTTATGACTCCTGAATCCTCTCCACTTCATTTTAGGCATAATAAATCACTGCAATAAAAAAAAAAATTATTAAGTTTTATCAGGCTGATATTCATAGAACACAACAAGTAGCTAGTTACTTTTGTAGCTAGCTTAATTACTGGTAAAGTGTAGTGCAATAGCTAGCTGTTAATGACTGAGAGTTTAATAATTCATATTTCTACATTTATGGGTACACTTATGGCTACCACCTTTTGCTCAATTTACCTGGCATGAAGAAGGAAAGCCAGGAAAAAGCAGGGTACAAAGAACAACTAACGAACCTTTTTGGAATAAAATACAGAAAGTCATGCCTCTTCCATGTTTTCGGTAAGGTCGATAATTGAACCTTTTTGGAATAAAATACAGAAAGTCATGCCTCTTCCATGTTTTCGGTAAGGTCGATAATTGAAGCTTAAGCGGTAGATATTAGATGGGTGTCGATAATTAAGGATCTACCCAGCAACAAATATAGTGCATTTAGAAATTACCTCTACTCAAAAACATATCTTAACAATATAATTTTGTATTGTGTTCCTAAAATTAACGGTCAACTGCTATATATTCTACCCTAGATATCTTCATGATGTTATTTTTAGGTACTTCACCAGTGAAATAACTCACAATTTTTCATGGTTTAGTTCACGCTGTATTGCGCAAGCTCAATGCCCTAGTAGCTATAGCAATTGGTCTAGCTTACCATTTTTCTTGGTTCTTACACATACCTTCCTATGGTGTTGGCTAGTAATTGGTGAGTTTTCTTTATTCTTGGACGAGTGCTAGGTGTTATTCCCCAGTATGTGGCTGAGGCTCCTAACATATCGTCTATTTATAATAGTACCCTTCATTAACACATGATAATGTGATAATGTAAGGAAAACTACTGTAGATTTCCTTCCAATTCATCAGTTGTGAACTGTTTTTTTTAAGTTATTTTACTATTTTTTGTGAATCATAATAAGGTAACTTGGTTACTCTGTAATTTTTTCTTACAAGTATTTTTGCGCAATTAATTTCTGTGGTTAATTTCCATAGATGAGGATCACAGCATGATTACTCCAACCGTATTTGAAGGTAGTGTTGGAGATTCTCTGGAGTTGCAATGCCCAGAGGCCGATGATGTACTATGGTTTTATGAAAAATTCAAATATCACCCAGTTTCTCCTCCTATTTGGTCAGGTCATTCTTTTAAAATTGATGACAGCCAATCTAAAGATAGTGGAACCTACTTCTGCTATGGCCAATATTTAACAAATGGGTCACATTTTTTAGCAAAGTCTGTTGTAAAAATATATGGTAAGTATGTATGGTAATATATAAAGCATGTTAAAGATATATTTCTGAGAATATTTGAGGCTATTATTAATACCAAATGTGTTTGAAATTGTCGTGACTACACGATTCAGAGATAGTACTGATAGATATCACTTTTGTAGCTAGTACAGAAATATAATTATTTCAAAGTATATAATAGTAAATATTTCATTATTCATATTAAAATTGTTACATAACCTTTGTTGCAAAGCTTAAAACAATTGTTTTTAATTGTGCATTAATGTACCATTACAATGTTAAAAGTTAATTTGAAATAGGAATATATGGATTATTGATTTTCAAAGTTTGATTCATTTGGTAGTAAATATGCACTCAGTCAATCTTAAATTTCCTAATCTCCTCCACACTTTATGGTATTTAACTAATACAATAAGAAGATGAACCAACTTATTATTTATATAATTTCCATAAATCCTGCTTTGGATATATGTAGAATATACACACTACAGATTGTGTATGTATTACAGTATTTTTATACAGTGATAATTTTTTTGTTTTATAAATGTATGAAGAAGGTATAGCTTATGCTTGCTGAAATACAAAATAATGATAGTCAGGTGTATTAAAGTAAGTGTTGATCAATGTGAGTAAATTTATAGACATAATTTAATTCTCACAATTATCAAGTTCTGACACTTCTGTTGAGTACGAGACTGTAGCAAGCGGTACTACTCAACAGTATAAATGAAAAATGGATGGTCTTGGAAGACGAGGGTTGTCGCAGCTCAGTGGTTAGAGCACCGGTGGCTAAAGCAGGTGGCCCTGGGTTCGAATCCCCGGCGACAACTAAGATTTTTTCGCATTTTTTCTTTGCTTTTTTCAGACCCCTTAACTGATTTAATTCTCCATAGTATTGATTCTAGTTCTTGAATAACTCCTAGACCAATCAAGAGTTCATCCTGAAAAGATTCTTGCAAATACAGGAGATCGAGTTGAATTTGTATGTCATTCAAAAAGTACTCGTTGGTTTATTGGTGAAGAGTCTATAGCTATTTCAAACAAGGGAAAATTAGTTATTGAATCAGTACAGGCCAGCCATGGAGGATACTACAAATGCAAAGGAAAATATAATAATAATGAACCTTTTATGGCAAAAGTATTTTTAACAGTTGGTAATACACTTATCGAACTTTATATTATTGTGTATCTAAAAGTATAATGTTATACAATAAAAAATCATATTCATGTTTATATATTATATGAAATGATTATGATTCTTTTAATAGTAATAAACATGATTATGTGATAGTTTTAAAATAATATCAAAGTCAATTGAGGTTACTTGCATATTATTGTTGTGCCAGTGATCTCAAGGATAGCGTAATAGCTAAATAAAATTTTTAGGATTTATGAATTGAGAGTAAATCACATTTCATTTGGCTGGGAGAGTACGATAACGATGATCTAGTTGAGCTAAACTTAGTGTATGTTTGCCATAATAATGCTATACAGTGAGAACCATATTTATAATAATGCTATACAGTGAGAACCATATTTATAATAATGCTATAACGTGAGAACCATATTTATAATAATGCTATACAGTGAGAACCATATTTATAATAATGCTATACAGTGAGAACCATATTTATACTGTATCAAGCAATAGTATGCAAATAAACTGGCACTACTCTCACGTAGTCTCATGCAGCAACTCAAGCAAATAATTTTCATCATAGCGCGAGTAGCATTGTCTATTTTTGTTCCCCCCCCCCCCCAACCCCATCCCCTATTTTGGCCTAAAGCACCAAATTGTAGAGAATCCAGGTTTTGGGGGACATTTATCTTCATAGAGTGCTGGCACTGTAACTGATACACCTATGAAGCACCATATAAATTTTCTAAGCCAGAACTATTGTATAAAGGAAGTAACAAAAACTTCAAAAGTCATCTTCATGTTATCCATGAACAAGGCTACAACACAATTTTAATAATAGTGTCGTACCCTATCTATACAACCCTTTAGTTTTAGTTTTATCTTTATTGAAATTGAACACTAATGAACAGTGTTACCTGACAAAAGTGTGGAACCAAGAAAGTCACTTGCTCCAAGTGACTAGTTGTTTATACTTTATAAGATGTTTAAGTGTTACATAGCGTAAGTATATCAAAATGGTCTTTCACAGCACTGATTATGGGATACAAAACAGTGGTGTCGGAAGTGGAGGGGCCAGGTACCTCCAATAATTCTAAAAGTGAGTGTGGGGATGGCCCCCAATATATTACCATGCCTATACTAAATTAGATGCTGTTTATTTAAATATGTGATAGGCTATATGAAATAAAAATCGGATTTAGGAGCTGCTAAGTTTAGTTTAATAGCAAAAAGGACAACTATTGCTCTTTTTTTTTTACTTCTAACCAGAAGCAATGACTTCAAAATATATAATTGATTTCAGTAGCAAGTCTTAATACTTGTATACTCTACCTGCATGTAGTTAGAGTGGACAATAGACCCCACCCCCCTCCCAATATTTTCCATCTTCTTACTCCACTGCAGAATCATTACATGTGCCATTGCAATACAATTTATACAATAGTATATAGAACTCACATATTTATTATAATATATTATAACTCAAATTAGCAGTTTCCCAAGTAAAAAATTATATGTAACTGTTATTATATATAATTATTTTCATTTTGTAGAAGTTGGTGTGAATCCATCATATGAACCAACAAGTAACACATTGTTGAGAAGGAAAAATTGGGCTAGAAATCAAGCCATTAATATGACCACACAATTTGGAGATATTATGAACACATTGGAGCGTTCATTTAGAAAAAAACTATTGGCTCTTGAAGGAAAAGTAGAACGTGAAAACACAACTTATATAACATACAGTGCAGACGGTAAAATTTAATTTCATACTGGACACAAAAAAAAAAGAAGTAGCTGATGACTGTCCAGTCTAGAATTTTATTCTCACATAGTGCTACCACATGTTCAGACAGACACATGATTGCCTCACTCAGATTGTTACATAAAACATACCCACTATGGGATTTGTGTACCTTCATTAATTTTATAAGTTGAATTTATTTTATACAATTATATTGTCAAATCTAGCAATAAAAACTTTGTCTATTCTAATTTGCTTAATTCGTGTACAATGGGTCACACATGCCAAGTTCATAACTATAATAGTAACTTCATTGCTATTCCTCAGTGCTAAGCTCCTGTTTCAATTATTAATATACAAATTAGTGTTTTGCTATCTGGGATTTTTACATTCTTTGCTTGTATGTCTACAGATGCAATTTCACCAGAATTTCAGTTTGTCTATGCCGAGACAAATGCATTTATAGTATGTGTCTCATACACTGATCCCATTTGGTTATTTAATGGTCAACCAGTTAAAAGTGGAATAGTTATTGCAAACAATATTGTATTGTATCCAGCACATTTAGAAGACAGTGGGATATATACATGTGAAGGAACTCTTCCTAATGAAGAACATTTCTCAGCTAATTCTGAATTATTAGTTGCTAGTATGTAAAATGCATTGTGAAATTACTTTATACTAATTATTTCTTATTGTTATATATTGTTAGCGAAAGCTTCAGATCGAATTGCTCCCCATGAGTTAAAAGTTGAAATTGGAGACCAAGTACATTTTGGATGTCACTTAGAAAAGGAAATCAAATGGTTTCATGAACTCATTAAGTATCAGCCTCAAACTTATCCTTTTGCAGTTGGGAACAGATATTTATCAATTGAATCAGTGCAGTTAAACAATTCAGGAAATTACTTTTGCTATGGAGTTCATCCAAAAACTGAAACAGCGGTGGTATCTAAAAGCCAACTTATTGTATACGGTAAACAATGCTTTTTTGTAGTGTTCTTTTGGCTACACTTGCTCCATTTTGAATACTTTTTAAACCTAGAATAGATTCTTTTTTTTTTTGTTTCGGTTATTTTATACAATTAACTTAGATTAAACAAAGTTATAGTTTTACTAAAAATATAATTTAAATTTTTACTAACTTAATAACACATCTAAAAAGCAAAATTTTTTTTTATTGTATGTTTAAAATGAAGTAATGCATAGATTGTCACTATATTTGTAGCTATTACCTGCTGGTAATATTACTGATTAGTAAATTCATTTGTATATTTAAAATGACCATTTTGCTTAAAAACTCTTTGTAATTAGTTAGCTACATGAATTTATTAAGAGCTAATGGCACACCAATAAAGAAAAATACAGACAAGTCTCATGAGTGACAGAAAAATAGTGCATACTAATTTATGCAAACTGATTGTTCCAGAAGGTAATGTGATGTAAAGACAGAAGGGAATTCATATTAAATATCCAATTTTATATGTATGGTATAATATATTTATTCCACCCTAGATATCTTCACAATGATATTTTTAGGTACTTGACCCATGAGATATCCCACAATATCTCATGCTGTACTAAGCAAGCTCATTACCAGATTAGTTTGGCCAGGCCTGGCTACAAGTTTTCTGGGTTTTTACAGCTACCTTTACTCTAGTGGAGCCTACCCAGCCAGGTTAGAGCAGCTGCTATAATATCAGCTGGGGTTGTGGAGAGCCCCTAGTGAGTTTTCACCAATTTTACACTGTGAGTTTACCAAAAAAAACTACTTCAGTGAAGATATCTAGTGTGGAATAAACCACTTATTACACTCTTCAGAGTGATATGGCTAGATATTTCACTCTCAGGCTTTATTTTCACTCACCTTTTGGCTCGTGAAAATAAATTAGCCTGCTCATGAAATATTTTACCATATCACACTCTGACTCATGAAATAAGTATTATTTATTCCACCCTAGATATCTTCACAATGATATTTTTAGGTACATGACCAGTGAAATAACTCATGATATTTCACGCTGTTATTTCACACTATACTGCCATACTGCAAGCTCATTATCCCTGTAGTTATAGCAACCAGGCCAAACTTTTCAATATTCTTGGGGTTTATAGCTACCTTCCTCTGGTGTACCCTGCTCTTTACCCCCTCAACTGGGTTAGAGTAGCTGCTAAAATATCAGCTGAGAGTTTGGGTAGCCCCTACAACCAACTTTAAGGCTGTGAGTTACCCTTCCTCTAGTACTAACTACAGTAATGAAGATATCTAGTGTGGAATAAACCCCTCATTACACTTGTCAGAGTGTTACGGTAAGATATTTCACTCTCACGCTTTATTTTCACTTGCCTCTGGCTAGTGAAAATAAATTAGCCTGTTCGTGAAATATTTCGCCATATCACACTCTGACTTATATAATAAGTATTATATATATAATACCTAAGTTGTGTGGTCATATAATTGTGGTCTATATAATATTTTTCCCAGATCAGTCTAAAATAAATTCAGATCACATTACAGTAATGGAGGGAAGTAGTGTTACTTTTACATGTAAGGGAGAAAAAGGTGCCACTAAGTGGTTTAGCAAGGAATTAGATCAAATTGTTCATACTGGGAATGTGTTTACAATAACTAATGTATTGGAAATCAATCAAGGTTATTATGAATGCTGGGGACAAACTAACCTAACTGAACATTTCAGAGCACTAGTGTTATTAGATGTTGAAGGTATTTAACCAAAATAATATAATTCATATTATTATGTGTAGTACTCATTTATAATAAATTGGTGCTTGCTTCATTCTTTCTTACTGACAATGCAAGCACAATATGTAAAATCGTACCTATTGCTTCTATACATTATTGCTGTTTTCGTTTTTATGTCAGCAATTTGCTAATTAGCTGTTAGCAGTAGCTAGATGCTATTTTAACTTTCGTGAATATATAAATCCTACAATGTACCCTCTAATTAGCACTAAATGGCATTATTTTAGGACAAGCAATGAGCTATACAAAATTTAGTATCTTCCATACTATCAAATTTTCTGCAATGTACTCATCTCTGTCCAGAAACTATTATATTGGAAGTATTGTAATGCCAGCTCATTATTCAATACACCAACAGTTTCTCAGAACTACGGTTTATTATATAATTATAACTGTACTTGTCGAGGCCACAGGCTCTCCACAAGGCATTACACCCTGAGATTCCTGACTCGAGTCTTCCGCGAACTACACAAGCAATAACTTGTTTCTGTGGTTGAGTCTTACTATGCCTCCGGTTGCCCGCCACACACTAGCTGTGGGGCGTCAACTTGCAGAAGCTGGATGTAGCTTATGGTGGGCTCTGGTCCTTCGATCCCATACCAACCTCCAGCTCAGGGATTTACGACCCCTGAGCAGTACTGTATGTGGCCAACCATCGTATTATTATCACTGTTACAATTATATGCTATACAGATTATCCGACTGCAGTTTCTGGATCTATTTATCCTAAATCTCTATTAGCTGAACTGAATGAAACTAAAATTATCAACTGTAAATTTAATGGACCAGTGGAGTGGACATTTAATGGTGGCTCCTTACCACAAAATACTAAAAATTGTGACTCATTAGAGGATCATAGACTTGTAATAATGAATATTGATATATACAATTATGGAGCTTATGCTTGTGAAGGACTAACTGCCACTAAAGTGTCCTTCAAAAAAATAGCTTGGTTACTAGTAAAATGTAAATCACAAAAAGTAAAAGATTTATTCAATGCTATCATTAAAATAGTCAATACAATGTTCTGAATAACATTCATTATATAAACTACTAGTATTACTGCAATACTTGACTACTGCAGATGATGGAAATATTGAAGTGCCTAAGCAAGTCACTATGGACCATAAGCGTGAGTATTATTATGATAGTTCAAAATAAACTTGTTATCATTTTTATGTCAAAAGCGATCTTGCAATCCAGGTTAAGTAAGTTGGAGCATCAAACATGATGAGGTTAATGTTTTCTAGTTATAGGTTTTATGTTGTTCATAATTTGTTTGCAAATAATTATTTAACAATAATTATTTCATATTTAGTCATTAATTACTGTGTCATTTGTTTGCATTTCTCTAGGCAAGTTACTCCCAGGATTTACGTCGTTAAAAAATCTAATCAGTCCCATTTATCAAGTAGTATATTCTTCAACAAAGGTCTATATCAATTGTAATAGTGATGGTCCAAAGTATTGGTATAAAAATGGCAAGAGTTTCTTTACAAACAATGTTAAATCTAACGACGTATACATAGACAGAGCCTATGAACATCACAGTGGTACTTATACATGTGAAGGAATAACAGCAGATAAACAAGCATTTAAAGTAGAGTCAGTACTACTGGTTGCAGGCATGTAAATTATATTATTATGCATAGGTAACTCAGACTCAATTTTAGTGAATAACTGATTGTTACTCTAATGATACCAAATTTCATTAATTTCTTTTATACATTGTGACATGTTTCATGTGATAAGAAAATAATTTTGAAGTGGGTTGGAATGGTTATTCTGAATGTACTACAAAATTAAGTTGATTTATTCTTACAGATTCAGATCCAAATATGATTAATCCCCAAACCTTTGAAGGTGAATTTGGCAATTCTCTTCAATTAGCATGCAAAGATGGCAAAAATGTCCTGTGGTTTTTTGAAAAGTCTAAGAGTCATCCTGTTTCTGATCCCATAAATTCTGGCGAAACTTTGATTATTGAAAATATACAGTCTTATCAATCTGGAAATTATTTTTGCTATGGACAATACTTGAACAGAGATGTGTATTTCTTATCAAGAGCTGTTGTAAAAATATATGGTATGTTGCTATACTGCATTTTAAATTTCTGAACTCATTGTTAAAGGTCAATTACTTATAAGCACTAAGGGCAAGTTAATTTTTATCATAATAACAACATCATTATACTGTGTATTGGTATAGATCCACTTAGAGTTATTCCTACACAAATGAATGCTAGTGCTGGTGATGAAGTAGTTTTTGAGTGTGAATCAAAAACAAAACCAATTTGGTACAAGGGAGAAAATTCATTGCCCATATCTAGAAAACATACACTAGCATTTGAATCTGTACAAACAAAGCATCAAGGATATTACATATGCAAGGGTCAATATGACAACAATGAGTATTTTTATGCAAAAGTACATTTATCAGTAGGTAAGAATTGTATCATCTTTAAAAATAAAGTTATAACAGACTAAAATTTATCAAAAAATGACACGTCAAAATGATGTTTAAATAGTCCAATTTTATAGCTTTATATTTAATGTACAATATTTCCTGTATACAGCTAGAGATTCCTCATTTAAAGAAAATATTGTGCTATCAAGCAAGAAGCGTTCACAAATTGTTAGTCGTCACGGCAATTTTATGAAAATGTTAGAAGGTAAGCAAACATGGATTTAAAAAATGTAAAATATGTACACTTGTATGTGCAGCTGGTTAGCTACTCATCACAAGGAAAAAAATGTTCCCATAATAAACTCAGAAATATGATAGACCATGTAAAGTAAAACAGTTATTGTAATGTACATACATATTCCATTCTACATATCCTCACAATGGTATCTATAGATACATGAGCCTTGAAATAACTGAATGATATTTAAATAAATAATTTGAAGCAGCTATTATTTGTGGTGTAAATTTTAGGATACCCTCAAGAAGAATAAGTTAATAAATAGAGTAATAAGTTGTAGCTTTACAGCAACCAGTTTCTCATTTTATGCGTTGGCACAAAGAGTGTCCTAAAATATATGCATTTAATATACATTTTCAATTTCAGAAAATCAGCAACAAAGTTCCTCTTTCAATACAAAATTAACTTGTAGATTCAAGATTCATTATTTAATGTTTTTGTTACTAAAAATTAAAGTAATCACCTATTAAAATTATTAAATTACAACAATTAGTTATTATAAAATCAATGAATTGAATTTAACCATTGAAAGAGTCCAATTTCCATTGATTGCGCAGCCAAGTGAAGCTTCGGTTCCATAGACTTGCAAGTTTCAAACATGCAGTTCTACTGACAATTTTTTTATATTGTCAGGAGCTTCAAAGAAGTTTATATATACCAAAAACTTGATCATATTGCATAGATACCCTATAACAAATTTTGATTATTTATCCTTAAAATCAACACACGACATTGTAACGCTAAATATTAGGTAAGAAGTATTATCAAGACAATACCTTAAACTAAAATTGCTTTTTGTAAGTGTTTGAAATGGAAAAATCAAAACCTATTCATGTGCAAGAGTTAACCTAATTAATGCTACCGAACAGTCAGACACTTGTTGACATGATACAGTATGAGTTAGTATTACCACTTCTGGTGATTTCTCACATGAACTGTTTTAAACCACAAAAGCATGTCATTAGAGCCCCGCTATCATAACATCTTCCTACACAGCTGTATTGAAGAGGTACAGCCATTTGCAATTTTCAATGTGTACACAATAGATAATACAGTTATTCAAATAAATTACTCTGACGCTGACTTGCCTGGACGTTATTCTATCACAAGTCTAGCTCTGTACATTTATGATAAGTTCGATAATCTGTCAGCTAGAAGGAAAAAAATGCAGATATGAATGATAGTCTAAGGTGAATATATATACACAATAAATTAGTGGTGTGCTTGAGCACAAATGGCGAGCGAGCCTTAAAGTACACTATTGTTAAATTTGATTTTAACAACTAACACTCAAGCTATTAAAATAAAGTCGAGTTTTTAAATTATGTATGAGGTAAAGGGGTTTCAATGTCATACCGCAACAGTTTGAATTGAAAAAGAAGCAACAAAATCAAATCACGTTATTTAAAATTTTCTTTGTGATATTCTTAATAGTAGTTGTAATGCACAATACTTTCACACAACTGAACATACCTACGCAAG
>WLWI01001452.1_pt1 | contig 20612 bp, 20 predicted proteins | sample 6701501 | NCBI WGS metagenome assembly WLWI01 (sample SAMN12718690, study PRJNA515312) | sponge metagenome | isolation source: marine sponge | host: Mycale hentscheli | place: New Zealand: South Island, Marlborough, Capsize Point | collected 2014-11-01 | reverse complement strand
TCCTAGATCTGCCCATACCTAACCTTTGACTGCCCTAGACCTGCCCATACCTAACCTTTGACTGTCCTAGACCCACCCATACCTAACCTTTGACTGCCCTAGACCTGCCCATACCTAACCTTTGACTGCCCTAGACCTGCCCATACCTAACCTTTGACTGTCCTAGACCTGCCCATACCTAACCTTTGACTGCCCTAGACCTGCCCATACCTAACCTTTGACTGTCCTAGACCTGCCCATACCTAACCTTTGGCTGCCCTAGACCTGCCCATACCTAAAGATGTGTTGTACTATTAGAACTCGTGCACCTTGACCCACGGGAATACTCTGATGGAGTGATTTAAAGTAGGAATGATGGTAATGCGGAAGAAGTGTGGGGAGAGTAATGCATTATAGTGGCCTAGTGTTGTTGTTATTGTTGTTTGTTGTGTTGTATAATGTAATCAGGATTCCAAGTTGGCTGAACTGGAAGTGCAGGTAAAGAATGCTGACTCAGCACTTCACGAGCGTGAGGATGAGGTGTCGAGACTGAGCGCTAAGTTGGAGCAGGCGGAGCACGCCAGGCAGGACGAGGAGGTGCGGAGGAAGGACTTGGAGACTCAGCTTCAGTCTCTCACTGACAACAACAGAACAATGAGGACTGCTCACCAGACAGAGGTATATGAGACACGCCCACTGTGCCTTGTGGAAGGGGTGTGGTTGGGTGTGGTTTTTAGTTAGGTGAGAGAGTGGAGTGGAGATGTGGTATGAATCTCAAGTATCATTTTATGTCCAGTACTGAAATGTTTGTTGTATTTCTATTGTTTGTTTACTCACTCAAGTATCAGTAAGGTGTGGGGTTTGATTATGTGTGGGCAAGGTGGTGCCTATAGACTGACTTACAATAAAATAGTAGTAGAAGTATCTAAGGATTTGGAAAAATTGTAGAGCACCAACTGTTGCTTACTGGTGTGCCGTATAGCTCTATACTGAAGTCAGACTAGAGGGGCTGTCATGTCATGTCTCCTCTCTTCTAATTCTATCTGGATTCTTCCCTCCACAGGTGGAGCGTCTGGTTCAGTTGCACATGTGCCAACTGAGCAGTCGGGAGGAGCAGGTGAGTACTGGCAGAGAGCAGCTCCAGCAACTCACAGCACAGGACCTGGCCAGACAGCAGGAACTCTCCAGATATAGGTAAGGCAGAGTGTGTGTGTGTGTGTGTGTGTGTGTGTGTGTGTGTGTGTGTGTGTGTGTGTGTATGAGTGAGTGTGTACGCACACACGTGGGTGGGGTGCACACTACATCTCTAATAGCATGGTGTTTGGAGAGTGAAATACTGATGTTTCATTCTATATTTAGGCTTAGAAATGGAGTACGGTGTTCATGATTCTATTAAGTGGATGTATGGGAAGGAGTGGCTCTGGCAGTCCATTTAGTTTTGGTGGGTGTGGTCTTTGCAGGGCTCAGGTGACGTCATTATCTGCTGAATTGAGTGTTGAGCGCAAAGTGATGGAAGAAGCACAGAAAGACGCACTGCAAGCTAGGATGGAAGCTGAACAGGCGAGGATGGAGGCTGAGCAATGGCGTGCTGAGGTAGTTACTGACTTTCTTCTTCAGTATGTATGTATGTACTTGTGCTATCTAGAATGGCCGTGTCTTGTGAACTCTGTTTGTAGATGGCTGATCTTAAGGCGTCAATGTCTCTGCATCATGAGGCACGTCTAGCTGTGCCTACCACACAGTCGACCCCGCCTACTTCTAATATGTTGGATCCGGCTGTTCAATTGAGAACCACGCCCACCTATGACGCTGCGCCTACCATTCCCACTTTGTTATCCAACAATTCCAGTCCAGTGAACCATCTTAATGGCGCAGAGCGTTCTTCAGCCACACCCACTAATACAGAGACCATACCCATTCCTAAAGGCAGTATATTCAGTGTATAGCATATGAACAATTTTGATCAAGAAATATAAGTACATCACAACAACAAAAAAAAATCAATTAGAGTTCTGGCCAATACAAACAAACTGTTAGTAAACATTTTATTTATTTATGTCCATCAACAATTTTTATTCAACGTGAAATGTATGTTTTAAAATCGGCAACACAGTGAAGTAAGAGAGTGTCATGACAACTTGTTAGCCAATGCAGGGGCACTGCCAGATGTTTTCAGGATTAGGTTCCTCTTCATCTTTCTCTGCATCGTCGAGTGTCCAGATGAACCAAAGTCAACTCTAAGGAACAAGAATTAGTCCATAAAATCATCTCTAATCAGGACTCAGCAAAACAATACATTCAGTATTCTAAACCTCTCTCTTTACATAACATCTCTAGTTTGATATTAATCCTGTATGTATGTATGTGTGTGTGTGTACATTGTGAACTCCTAGTTGTGATTACACTCCCAACTCACCCGTGTTTTATGTCTTCTTCCTTCATCTGCCTCCATTGCTCCCACTCCTTGTCCATGCCATCCTCCAAGTTCAGACCGTCGAGTGCCATCTCGGCCTCGTATCCGGCCAGCCCTAGACCAACCCTAGCCAACTCCAGCCCCGCCTCTTTCAGCTCCTGGTAATGCCTCTGGCTGATGTCTCCGCTGTTCCCCTGGCTGCCCTCCTCCACATGTCTGTCGGCCATTGGTATCAGATCTTGTGCATCAGTGTCATCTACTCCAAATCCGAGAGTGGAAGGGAAATAAGACAGAGCCGGAAGGTTCGCAAGATGATCCCCGAGGCTTCCATCCTCGCGGGAATCTTGTGAGATAGTCTCGTACAGCGTGCTACTATCTCCTCCGTTGGATGCTATTTCTTCCTCCTGCACTTGTACTGAAAGGACAGGAAGGTTGGCAGGATGTCTGGATGATTCAGATGCAGCGATGGAATCCATGTTCTCCATGGAGATGGATGTCACGGAGGTGAAGTTGTCCGCAGTGTTGTTGTAATCGACAGCTGTAGGAGTGGCTAAGTGGTTGTAATGACCTCCGATAGAAGTGTCGAGAGCAGAGCCCGTATCCAGAGATATGGAGCGATCGCGAGCTGACGCACAACTTGCCTGAGAAGGAACCGGGGGGATCATACGTGGTGGAACAGGAGGTGTGTCTTCATGGAGTTCGAGTGGGTTTCCTCTGCGATGGAGGTAGTCACATGACCGAGAGTTGTAGGAAGTTTGAGATTGTCTGCTTGAAGAGAAGGAGACGGGTGAATCTTTAGTGACCCTTACCGACTCGTATCCAACTTCATGGCGAGCTCTCTCTCGTGTGTAGTTGTGATCAACTGAAGTTTCCATGGCATTGGGGCCTGAGTGATTAGTTACATGCCTCAAAGTGTGTTCTTTACGCCCCATGGTGTTGTTTTCACGCCTTATGGGGTTGGAATCATGATCGGCTCCATCCCAAGAGTAACCCACCCTATCGTGGGCAGGGTGACACCTCCCATTTTCACCAGAATGTTTCCCACCAAGTTCCCGGTGAATGTTGGTTGCCCGGGATATGGTGTGAACTTTGCTAGCGCGTGTCTTTGACTTGCGGTGACGAGCGTGAGCAGGAGAGTATGAGTGTCTACCATCTGTCTTCTTGGCTCTCTTCTTCTCCATCTTGATGAGGTGAAGTAGAGACTTTGATTTGAGCTGAGCTTGTCCCATGGAAGAGAAGTCACCCAGCTTTTTAAATATGCCCACCAACTAGAAAACAAAACAGAAGTTAGTTAACCAGACATGGCTGCCCACATCCACAGCCTTAACCCCCCCTCCTTAAAATTTCTTTATTTTTGACTTCACAACTTGAATCAGCACAGTCTTGTATATTTTTCTAAACAGATTCTGTTTCTCATTGCCCCTCCTACACTCTAAGAAAGTTGTTTTTGCCCATCTTAGATTTGTTTTCTGTATGCAGCCCTGACAGAGATGACATTAGTTCCAATGGCTATTTAGTCCATTGGTAAATTACTTTTACTCAAGTTTCATTAGCTTTATATTTATGTAAAGTATTTTCCTTGCAGGTGGTATTAAACATTCCAATGCAACGTGACAATCACAAACAACAACACAAGCATTCCATTGCTACAAACATTCCTCAGATTCTCTGTCAATTGTCTTCCTTCTCCACGCTGATATTCATGCTCAAGGGAACGTGCACAGCTTGGCGCTATTCATGACCTACGGGTGCCCTTCATCCTTCTTGCTATTCCCAGCTCAGCCGCACACACAAACACGCACCAATAACGTCGGGCAAACAAGATTCCTGTGGTCTAGTAGCTTCATGACTATACTATAGTGAAACTTGATCTGTCAGAGTTGAGAGAGTGTCATATGCACTCATTGTATTCACAGTCTATGACAAGAGGCTGCAGGAACTTGTATCATTCAGCAAACATAATATTAATCGAATTAAAGCTTGAGGAACTTTAGTTAGATACTCTTAACTGCCCATATTGTCACCTATAAATGGTACATGAAAGTGCTATAAATATATCCCTGACTGTGTGCTAAAATAAGTGGAGAGGGAAACAGCAACAATTACAGCAAACAATTTAACTAATATTAAGTAGTGTCAGTTTTCTAGCAGTGGGAAATGTTTGACCAGGTCACTTACATTGTGGTAGTACTCCTGAGCCTTTGGCAGCTGCTCTGTCTCCACATAGAGTCGAGCCAGGACAGAGAACCCTCTCACTTGCTTCTCCAGCTGACCACTGTCTGCCACCAGACCCAAGTACTGAAGGAAAGAGAATATATATAATACAATATATATCACATCTTTGAGCGGACATCTTACCAGAGTGTAGTGTGTGATAGCTTGGTGTGGTTGCTTCATCTTCTCAAAAGTCAGCCCCATGTTGAAATGAAGTATCTCCTCCATCTTCAAGTCCTCCAAGCTCTGGCACATCTCAAGATTCTTCAGACAAGAGAGACAGAATACAAATTTAAAAGACTATTGGCCAATACTCATCAGTAGGGGGAAAATAAATAAATAAATATATATATATATATAGCTATATATATATATATATATATATATAGAGAGAGAGAGTATGAAAGACGACAGATAAATATACTTTTTCATTGTGAAGTACTGGAATGATGTTCGGGTAAATATTGGATCGGTGCATGTATTTGAAATATCCGTGATAAAACACGCACACAAACATACATACCATCTGGTAATACTCCAGTGCCTCTTCATAGCTGCCCTTGGCTCTCAGGCAGTTGCCTAGGTGACACAGAGTGCAAGACTCAGAGTGCAGATCACCAGTGGCTCGGGATAACTCCAGTCTCTGAAAATAACAAACACAACTCCAAGTGTAGATACATACGTTTATTCATACCGGCACAAATTAGCTCGCTAATTACCCCACATAGATATCAGTGGGAGAATCACACGAGTGACTTCTCATATCTCATGAAACAGCAAACTAATGAAGAAGACCAACAGTACTTCTTCTTGAGTCACTTACCTTCTTGTGGTGATGGATGGCTTCATTATAATCTCGGAGGAGCTCATAACAGCTGCCAATGTTGCCATGAGCACGGCTCTGCTTATCCCTGCATAGAGACACACATGCACATGTGTGTGTTGACAAGCCACAAACATATACACCAACCAGCAGTAACTTACACGTCTCCATAATCCGACACTATTTCAAGATGCTGCTTGAAAAATATGATGGCCTTCAGAATACCGGAATTAAGATTGGCTCTGGTAGACGTCTCGACCCCTCCCCTCTCTCTTCGGCCATCGGAGCTGCTGTTTTGTGCTGTCTCGTAAGCCTTCGTGGCGGCCAGCTTGGACAGCACTCCTAGGTTGCTGCACGCCGCCTGCACACCCCAGTCGTCCCTCAGAGTCTTGCAGTTCTGCAAGTACTGATGGAAACATCGATCTGCAAGCTTCAGGAGACCAAGCTTGAGGTAAGAGATGCCCAGGTTGCATTCGGCCCGGGTCACGCTCTTGAAGTCTCTCAGCGCTCGAGAGTAGCCCAAGTGATGCAGATGACAGATGGATGCTTTCTTCCAATTGCTGACAGCCATGTGGGTGTTCCCTAGTAGCTCCCATAGCAACAGCTGCAGCCGGTGGTAAGGCTGCATGCGAACAATCACTGCCTCCACGTAAGGAATGGCTTCCTTGTATTCAGACCTCTGCAGATGGCGATCTGCCTTTACAACCCATCGCTTCACATCCACGTCAACTTCTTCGAGCTTCTCCAAGACACAGGCCACCAGACTCTTGTCGCTAGCAGTGGCGGCACTCTTGGCCCGGGAAGACGGTGGGACTGTGAAGGGGGAGTGGCCTTCTGTGTGTGGCCTGGCCTCTTCAATGAAGTAGCTAGAAGAAGTTTGAATCGTGTTGTCCAATGAAGTCTGGTGGGCGTGGCTAGGCACTGGATATGAACCATTCTGGGAAGTAGTCCAGGGAAGTTGTTCCGGAGTTGAAAAATCAAAATTTTCCAATTGACTATTGCTTCCGTGAAATTGAGTATTGAACCGTTGGGAGTCGAGTGGTGGGTGAGGATTATAGTCGAATCCCTGGGAAGAATGGTGGGAGGCGTGGTTGGAGGTGTGGTTTCCCTGAAAGGGAGGTAGTGATGTAGAGTTGCGGTGTAACGGGTGATCGGTGAGAGCAGCTGCATGTGGGATATCGCCTTGAGGGGAGAAGCGTTGTGGTGTGGGAGTGGTTGATGAGTCTCGCGTGTTGGAATGTGTGGAGGTGCGAGACGACTGCCGACTGTGACTGGGCGTGGTAGATCCAGAATGATCAAGTCTAGAATAAGGGCCTTCCCCTCGTAAACGGTGCAGCGGCAGCAGAGTCAAAACTTGAGGCCGGTACTCGTCGGAGCGGGAGTACTCCCTCCTAGTGCTCCACCCACTCACAGCTCCATCCCTGCTCCATTCACTGGCCAAGCTGTCCCGCTGTCCTTCATCACACCTGTTGGTGACCCCGCCTCTATTGCCTGGTGTCCATCTGGTGGCATTTCCCTCTATGGTGAGGCTGCTTCTCTCCAGGGCTTGGTCGATGTCCAGTGTATGTGATCGACCAGCCTGAATAGTAGGAGATTGCATGCTACTGGAACTGCTTGTGTAGCCTGAGGAGTAGCCAGTGGTCCAGTGAGCATGCCCACCTCTAGTAACATTCTGGTCTTCATTGGCTGTCACTTGTCTCCCATAATCTAAACCACTGATGAGAGGTGCCCGCTGATGCACTAACTCTGACTGAGCAGGTTCAATCTGCATCACTGAAACAGATGCCATCTTGAAAAAAAACAACAAAAGAAACAACTAAGTAGCTATTCTGTTAGCAAATAGATAGCTGTGAAGCTGCAAAAAAAATAATTTTTTTTTCTGATTTGAAAGGTTCAGGAACACCTTCCTATATACGTGAGGGGAATGTGAATTCAATTTTTGTTTTGGCTTGTGTGAAAGCTGATGCCTAGACTACTCACACGCCATGAATGACATCTGAACAAGAGTTCATAGTCACAGATAGTAAAAGTTCTGCTGTACTATACTAGACCGTTATTCATGCAGTGCGCGCGCGGCGCACGGAAAAGAGAGCAAGCCAGGTGCGCGCGCCAGTCCTGCGCCGTTGAGTCTTCGACCTTTTACCACTTGATTGACCTTCACGTACACTTTTTTGTAAATTGGTGCTTTTCATTTGGCGTTTTAGCCTACTGACCTATTATAGCTGAAGAACTGAGAATTCGTCTTGCAGCAGACCCTGTGGCACTGCTGAATTCCGGAATGTTTGCGGACTCTGTGCTCATCTTGGGGATAGCCTTTTTCACGGCATTCCTTTCAGAAGGTGAGAATTGTGGTTCTCTGTTGAAGGCGAGTGTTGAGCTGACTGTGGACTGTGGCTGCAGGTATCCTGTATGTTCTAGTGTACAGAACGGACGACTACAAGAGATTGAAAGTCACTGTAGAAAAACAGAGCAAGAAATGTAAGCCATATACAATAATAGACTCTTACTCTGCACTGACTAAGAAGATTTCTTTATTGAGCACTGGTTTCACAGCATATAGAACTTAGTTATTGTAAGTTTACTTCTTGTAGGGTTAACCAATTATGAAATAGAAAGTCCAGTACGTGTCAGCCACTTCAGCAAGCATGGCTTGTTTGAGTAAGGAAAGGGAGACACACACAAAGCAGAGGTTTTTTACTGTATCTTGTTGGGTGTCTCTACCTGCCACTATAAGTCTGGTCACATCCTCCAGCAACTCTTTCAACAGTAGCCTGGCAGCGTTAGCTACAGAAACTTAAATAAAAAACATCGTCAGAGACTGGACATCTGCATCTCCATTGCGGTAGAATTTCAGGTATAATGGAGGTGGGGCACTGACCACTCCCACATTCCTGTAGAACAAATTTGATACGGCCATGACCCCAGACCCTCTGCACGCTTCGCGCTATGTGGGTGGCTCCACCAGGCTACTCTTTCATTGATTGTTAGTATGGTAAAGGGTCAGCAAAAGGTGGTTTTGTTTTCCTGTTGTAGTCAGCTATTGTTTAGCATAGTAAAATAAGTGAGAAGTGGATACAACCAGGATGAGTGGGAAAGGTGGCCATGTTGGGTGGTAATTGTAAGGTGAAGAGAAGAAGTTAAAGACAAGGATGTGTGTGCGTGTGTTTCAGTGGAGAAGTTAAAGGAAACCGTGGCAACATGTGGGAAGAAGAAGGTGGACAAGCACGAGGAGCAGCTACGGAACAACAGTAGAGACCTCAACATGGTCAAGATGAAGTCGATGCTGGTTATTGGATTCACCTTCACTGCTCTAATGGGCATGCTCAATACCATGTAGGTTTAATAGTATTGTATGTGAACAATGGAATTCTTGTCTGTCAGCAACCGTGTGTGTATTCATGAATTATTCGTTTTCTGAGCTGATTTGGTTCAGACTCGTCAGTAGCCATTTGTAAGTTTTGTCAGTATTGATGATGATGGTACGTGTTATATATGACCAATATCTACGTGGATCAAGAAATTTAAGTGAGAAAAGCAACAATGGCGGTGTGTAGTCATGAATAATTCATTAGCTGGGTTGGTAAAGCATCATCAAGCATCATGGTGGTGTGTGCATTCATGAATGCATGGGGCAAGTAAAGTAAGTGAGAAAGAGAGTGAGGTAATCCAGCCAAGTGGTAGAGGAATACTGTAGTCCTAATTTGCGAGAGTGAGTAGCACTGCTGCTGCTGTGTGTGTGTGTGTGTGTGTGTGTGTGTGTGGCTGTGTGGTGAGGTGCTCGTTGTCATTGTTATGTTTTTCACTGTCGTACCTAAGGAACAGAAGTGAGTGATATTGTGGCTGTATTGGGTTTTATCTAATGAATGTCTCTTTTCAGTATTTCCACAATATTACAAGTTCCTGATACAAGCTCTCTGTGTGTGTGTGTGTGTGTGTGTGTGTGTGTAGGTTTGATGGACATGTGGTGGCTAAGCTCCCATTCGCTCCTTTCTCTTTGCTGCAAGGTCTGTCTCACAGGAATCTGATGGGAGAGGACTTGACAGACTGCTCCTTCATCTTCCTCTATATCCTATGCACCATGTCTATTAGAGAGGTGAGAGAGGGAGGTCCTACCATTTCTTGTAGAATTATATTATTACTAGTGATGTGCTTCAGACTATAAACTGTGATAATTCCTTAGAAATTCGTTTTTATTTTATTTATATTTTTAGTCAAATAGTTGCGGAAGAGTGGTTACTATGGCCATATTATCATGTCATTTAAAAACCGTTTTCAAGTAGCTGAAGTGCTTTTTGTCAGTAACACAGGTCAAATTACGTAGATGAAGTAATCACTACTACAATCAATGGCTGCATAGCTACTTTTAGGACTAAATCGACTGAATGATGTCTTCTAAAACTAGGTTAACAGGATTTGAAGATTTTGTAATCAGATTCTACTTTGTGTGAATTACTTGTGCTCAATGGCTTGCTCGCCACTTGTGCTGAAGCACATCACTAGTTTTGTAATAGCTCACTAGAGTATAGTAGAGCTGAGGAGTGCTTCATTTAATTTTTAATTTGAGTTTTTATTTTTAAATATATCTGGACTACTTGCCATCTATTAATGTTAGATTCGGTCAGTCGATTAGAGACGAGAGCTCATTGTCTAGCAGAAAAGAACTTTATAATTGATCACTTTTTATTTTGTTTATGTCTTTATATTTTCATTGAGTAGTATTATCCCCACATCAACTTCTCAATTCTGCTCTGTAGGTGTTAGTAATGCTTTATAGTTTATCGTAATGTGATAGATTAGTTATACCACCTAGTAGATAATATGTTGTTAAAGTGTTAGCACTGAAGGATCATGTTTTCTCCTCTCTCATAGAGCGTACAGAAACTCCTGGGCTTTAACCCATCTAGAAGTGCCACCAAGCTAGGAGGTGGCTTCCTTGCTCAACCGCCCAGCAAGTAGCTGTGGCTGAACTTTCTACTGGTCCAATCATTTAGATAATATACTTTAACCGTTTTTTTTTTTCCTCCTTTTTTTTTTATCAATTTCTCCTTTTTTATCAATTTCTCCGAGTTGCCTTCATTATTTATATAGATTGCTTGCAATGCCGATGTGTATGTTGATGATACTGCATGTGAAAGGGAAGGGAAGTGGAGAGATGGGTGATGATTTCTTACAGTTGCCTTTCATACAGTGCCAAAGCCTTCATTGTTCCAGGGTCTCTTTTGCAACCACTCAGGAACTGGTCTGCATTGATGCGCCCAACTTTGTCCTGCAAAAAAAAAAATGAGTGTTATAGTTCAAAATATTATGAGATTGGTAAGGTATCATCTATTTTTGTTGTGGTGGGAGTATGAGATTGGTAAGGTATCATCTATTTTTGTTGTGGTGGGAGTATGTGAAGGTATGAGTTCTTGAAGTATTGTGTTAATGATGGATATCTCAGTCAAAAGCACAGCAGTGCAGATAACTAAATATGTCATTGGAGGGGTTTGTACTCGTTTAAATAAATAACTGCGCAACAGCCAAGCTGATAAACACTAAGCTTGTGTAATATCTTCCTTACGGTGTCCATAATCTCCCAAAGGCTACTGACTCGTTCTTGCAGAGTTTCCTGCTCTTCCATTTCCTCTTTTTCTTCCTCTTCCTCCTGTAATGAAGTCATGTGACCCAGCATCCGATGCATGGCACTGACCACACCCTCCACTTCGTCTCTACTTATGTAGCCATCACGGTCTGTATCGTACAGTTGGAACACCCCTGCAGGTGAGAAAGAAAGGTGGAGTATAGTAGAGAGAATCATAACCAACCCAAGACATTTTTTTTGGCAGTACAGTGGAACCTCTGAACTTAGAACAATTTTGGGACCAGGCTTTCTGTTCACGAATCAGAGGTTGTTTACTTTAAGAGGTAATTAGCATATTAAAGAGGGAAAGCTAGGTGCTTGCTATATGAGGTGAGTTCACTATCAGAGGTTCCACAGTACTCCACTGAACTGGTAATGGGTGACAATATTGCACTCTGCTGAGCTTGAAAGCTTTTTACATTTGCATGGTGACCACATGAAGACTGGGGCAATGGCAGCGACAATCATAATATATTACAATTCCTATCAAGAGTCTTGAACAAGCTGTAAAGCCTGTCAGTACTGCCTCTCTTACTCTTGACCAGTCCGTACTTTACCATTTGTTGCTTGCATGAAATAATAGTAACCACATGCTCACACAAAATCATTATAATTCACCATGGCAACTAGGTGTGTGGGCGTGAATTGCACCTTTGCACCTTTACACCTTCAAAAACAAAAACAAAACACTTCACATTACCTTGTATAATCATTTATAGGCAACTAAGTGTGTGGGCATGAATTGCACCTTTGCACCTTCAAAAACAAAAACAAAACACTTCACATTACCTTGTATAATCATTTATAAACTTACATTTCAGTCTTTCATCGGTGCTCCCAGCCGCTGTGACCGAGAGAGAAATGACGAACTCCTTGAAGCTTACTACTCCATTTTCATTTGAATCTAACACGTTGAAGACGAGTGTGGCAAAGTCACTAGTTTCTCCGAATGGGAAAAACTTGTGGAAGATCTTGCAGAATTCCTAATACAAATAATATAAAGAGAAAGTGTGTGAATCTCTATGGTTACATTTACCTTCCTTTACATCCTGGAGTCAACAATAACTAGGTTGTACACATATACTTGCCTCTTTACTGAGTGATCCTGAAGGGCAGTCATCTAAGAACCCTCTGTACCTAAGGAAGAGAAAAATAAACACTGGATAGAAACTGAAATAGCCCCAGGATGAACATGTCAGAACTCACCATTTGTTGAGATCTTTTGAAGAAACTAAAAGGCATAGTGACATAATTTTTTTCCAGCATTTCAGTACCTGTTTATAACTCACAGTGAGTGGTAGCTACAAGTTCCTGCAACTCCTCGTTGCTAAGCTTGGAGTGTTTCTTTCCCATTTTCTGGGGAGGGGTGGGGCTGATAACGCATGCGTAAAAAAAGCCACTTAAAAAAAAAAAAAAAAAAAATCAACACTTTGTGAAGACCGAAAAAGGGAGGAAGTGCAGGAAGCGCTAAAGGAATCCCGAATCCACTGTCATTGTTGTTGTTATTATTGACCTAGACTTCCCAGGTTTGAGAGAGAGAGAGAGAGAGTGCGGAGAGCGCGGGCTGAGGCATCTTCTTAGTCTTCGTGCGGGATATAGTTGCTGGCTTGTCGTAGAACAAAGGAACCCATTCAGTCTTTAATTCATTGACAAGACCCCTTTCTGCCTACAAAGCGAGATGGAAGAAGTGAAGTATTACCAGCCAGGGAACCTTTCTCCTACATCCTCAGACGATGGCACCCCGAATACTTCTCCTTCTATCAACTCCAAAGTGCAACCTGCTCAGCACCCTTTGACCTCTTGGGGTGACTCCAGAAACAATAATGGACAGTTGCCCAATAATCCAGAAGAAAAGCTTCTTCTCGATGTCACGGCCAACACAAACTCATATTCCAGCTGTCCTTCCCCACTTTCTTGCAACAAGATGCAGCATAGGCTAGTTACTCGTGAAAATGGCCGCACCAATGTTCACCGCAGTGGCGTAACCACTTCCAAGTGGACTGGGTTCGTCACTGACTCCTTCACAACAATAATCAACACCCCCTGGTCTGTTATTTTCATCTTCTTTGCCATAACATACATTCTGTCTTGGATTTTCTTTGGAGGCCTGTGGTTAATGGCATCCAAGGTGTCCGGTATGGTTGACAACGAGACGTGCCTTCACGACGTCACAGATTTCTCCTCTGCTGTCATATTCTCAGTTGAGACTCAAGTCACCATTGGATACGGGAACAACTATGTTTCCAACGACTGCGTACTGGGCATGTTCATATTAATCTTCCAGTGCCTGGCGGGCTTGATAATGGATGCCTTTCTTCTTGGCCTCATCTTCACTAAAATCACTCGTCCTAGGAACAGACGTAAGACCATTCTGTTCAGCCAGAAGGCTGTCCTCTGCCAGGACGAAGCAGGGACTCACTGCCTGGAGTTCAGGATTGGGAACCTGCGCAAGTCTCAAATAGCTGAATGCCATGTTCGGCTGATGTTGTATTGGAATCGGAAGTACGGAGAAAGGCAAATCTTCGAGCAACATGACCTCCAGTGCGGCTACGAGAACGGGACGGACAGGCTGGTCCTGCTTACTCCCGTCATCGTGCGACACAGGATAGACCAGTCCAGTCCCCTCTGGGAGATTTCTCCTGTGAACATCGGAGAAGAAGAGTTGGAGGTGGTGGTGGTGCTGGAGGGCGTGGTAGAAGCTACGGGTCTCACACTGCAGGCGCTGTGGTCTTTTACAGCAGATGAGATTGTGCCGGGAAAGAGACTGCCACCGATTGTGTCGAGAGAAAACGGCCAGTGGGTGGTGCATTTTGACAAGTTTAACGACGTGGAAATGTTAACTTAATTTCAAATCTCGATGTAGAACTTGATTATTCGATTCTTTTGTGTTGTGTGTTATTTACAAACATATACATACATGGATTATCAAAAGCTGGTTCTTTCCAAAATATTGGTACTGTTGAAACTGTACAAACATGAGTGAGTGATAGCTTTGCATGGTTAACGTAGTTATGTGTGCACAGTGAATTCTATGCAGTACTTGCTATATTGCTGTCTCTGTGGTAGGCGAGGTCTACCCAAACAGCAAGGGCAGTGAATATGAGTCTTGACTGTATTCATGGTGGAAGCAAACATGTCATGTAAATTTCGTGCACAATAAACCCAACACCTGTTCAAATAATTCATTCATGAGAACTTTCCAATAAATAAATAAATTCATAAGTGATTTATTGACCCGACATACATTACCCACATACTAAGTACAGAGTGACTGGTGTTATTAAAGCCATCACAAGACTAGTGGTGAAGTTGACAGAATCATTGTCCAACCAGTTGTGCCCGGAGATGTGCCTCACTTCACCCGTTCTGTCCCCACTTGGAGCATGCACGACACAGTGCAGTTTAGACGAGAAGCCGGAATACTGGACAGTAGCCCCTAGCAACGAGTCTATCACAGAGCCTAGTAACCCACTCGCACCTCCTATGGGAACCACAATTGCTGCCTGCTCCAAGACATCCCTCGCTGATGCAAACCCAACAAATACGAATAGGCCCACGAAGTAAGCCACGCCCACAATCATGCCTCCAAGGAAGCTACACAGGAGCCCGACAAAAGTCACTCCTCCATTGGTGCCTGGGGGCACTTTCTTCCACGTGGTGATGAGGCGAGGGGTTCCTCCCTTGACGGAACCCACTTCAGAGGCCCAAGTATCACCACAGCAGCAAGAGATAGAGGCCAAACAAGCTGCTGCTGCCAGAGTGTGTGAAGAGACTGGACTGGAGAGAGAGAAAGAAGTCTCTCCATAACCTCCAGCAAGCCATACATATGCAACAGCAGCAACACAGGCCACAGATCCGTTGCAGAATACTTGAATCCAGTTCCTTTGGCCACCTAACAAAGATAAAAATATTAAAAAAAATACTTTGACGGTCTAAATATATAATTACCCTCTTTATGATCGTATTCTAGCTTTTTCTTCTCCGCTGCTTTCCATTTGGTCAGCCTTGAAGAAGTAATAAAGAATGTAAGAAGGGTCAGGAAAAAACAGCCATTGCTGCCAGTCAACAGGACACCGACCAATATAGCGGACAGACTACCACTCAGATTCAGAGACTTCCTCTTGTAGCCGTACAAAGAGAAGAGCACGGACAAACCGACGCTCAGAAGCGCTCTCGTCCAACTTATAGAATCGGCGAGCATTTCAAGTACTCAGGTAAGGTGTCATCAAATGCATTGAATGGAGTTTTAAAAAAAAGTACAACATGGAAACGTCAATAGTGTTTTGCTGCTATTTTCTGCTGTATGGACCAGAGTTCCTTCTTCTGCTGCTGCTGTAGTGGTCACGACCAGCCTTGTCTCCATGGCGCCTCAGATGGACACTTCCTAGAGAGCTATACACAACCAAACAATAGCACGATATATAGACAAGTTCAGAAAACAGAAATAGTGACACATACATTGGCTTTCTGAATGGTCTGTCTCTCCCTCCAAATCTCAACTGACCAGACTCCTTCTTCCCACCCAGACCACCTCCTACACACACACACACACACACACACACACACACACACACACACACACACACACACACACACACAAACACCAGACAAGACAACCTTGTATAAGTGAAGAAGATCTGGACTTCACACATTCATAACTTGAGCTAAAGTGGGTTCATTTTATCAAGTTGGTAATTCCATACAGGTGAAAATGCTACAAATAGCCAATTAATTGAATTAATAGTGGCTAAAAGGGAATGGTTACATATTGCTGTGTCAAAGTGAATACAGCTGCTAGTCTGTGCTTGAAAGAATAGACGCACCAAACCTCCTGGGAGTCCATCCCGGGAGCAACCGTTCACACTCGTAGTCAACCACTATCTTAGAGTCATCCAGGAACATGCTGTGAGCTTCCTGCATCATCAAACCACACCCACAACATGGCGGACTGAGTCACGCAACACATTCATTTAAGATATGCACAACACACCGCAACTCTCATCTCCTCTCCATAATCTAACCAATACACCAAGAAATAGACTGGGACAGGAGTTCCAGTCTACTGGGATAAATATGAAAGGTGAACTAATTACTGACTAAATGCTTCCCTTCTCTTCCTTCATGATACACACACACAAGATAGCTGTCACTACGTAAACAGGACACACACACAGAGTAAATCACTCCAGTGACCAATGTGAATGTCTCAAAATAACTGAACACATAGTTTTAATGGCATACTTTAGCCCCGCCCATAGCTCCACCCTGTTGTTGATGTATGACACACATGAACTAAGCCTCAACTTGGACAACGTCAGCTTCCCTTGAGGAACTAATTACTTAATCTCCTTATCTACATACGTACCTGGTACGCTCTATCACAGTCGCGTCCATGACAATACTCAACAAATCCATAACCTTTAGACCTTCCTGTCACTAAATAACAACAATAATAGATAGCTTTAAAATCTTGCTGTTACTAACACCCGTGCACAAGTAATCGTACAGTATTAACCTTTGTACTTGCTCGATTTATTAATAAAGGCTTTGTTGGTCAAAATGTACTTTTAAAATGAGGGGGTGGAAGTTCAATGTACTATGTATATCTGGTAATGAACACTTCTATAGCACACTCACCAATATCTTTTATCAGTCTGCAGTTCTCAATGGCTCCATATTTTGAAAAAGCATTTCTTAACACTTCTACAAATGTAAATCATTATAAGGGTGAAATTTTTTCCTCATTTTGACAACCCACCTTCAGTTGTGTCATGACTTAGTCTGGCAACAAGAAGGGTTTTCTCAGAATTGCCCTGCACCTGTTTGTTGGCTGTATCTAATTTAGAAATAAAGCCAGTGACTTGAGCTAACATTTAGTTCCGAATGAATTACAGGAAGAGTTCATCGCTCTCACTACCGCGTGGTCGTGAGGAAGTTTATCTGTTCCGTCGATACTCCCAGACTTGAGAGCACTGTAGTAGCCATAATCTATTACGTGGGGGAACCATTCTTCTTTGCCTCTGCCGTCCTCAATTTCGTCTCTCCTTTCGCGGCCAGCACCCTCCATATAACTGCGGATATTCTTTACCAAGTCTGACTAACATTCTAGCGAGACCTTTTACCTAACAGCTAAGCTACCAATGGAGGGAAACCAATTTTTACCTGCTTATTTGCACAAGAACCTCAGTAATTCTCTTAGTCACACCTTTGACTGTTTCTTGGTGAAGTAGAAAAAACATAAAAGGAACCATTTAGAAGAAAAACCTGAAAGCTCTCTCTACTTTAATTATTTGCTATCATGAGATACATCACACAACAAAAATAGCTTATGTAAGTACAATCATATGTTAATCTGTTCAGTAGCACTAGTAGTATCTAAAACTATTGAAGTTCAGAAAAAAAAGTGCAAAATGTTTTCCACAAGAAAATGTGTATAAAAGTGTGTCTGTGTTTAAATGGGAACTTTAACAGTCAGGTCTAGTAGCCGATGGTGGGTGTGGCTGAAAGGCAATTTCTCGCGATTCAACTCTAGATGGCCTAGAAGGCTGACTCGCAAGTCTACCACGAGAGAGACCACGCCCAATCCCAACGGGTCTTCTGCGAACACTTCCTCCACGCATACCCGGACGAGGGGCACTAGCAGTGGGAGGTGTGGCCGATACAGAACGGCCGGGACTATCCAGGAATGGCAGGACAGGAGGTGGGACAGTAACGAAAGGGGTCGCACCCATTCTAAGTCCCTGCCCCTTTCTGCTTCCACGTATGGAACGCCGTAGCTCTGGACGAGATGATGTGGGTGTGGCTCCACCCCATGACAAATAGTTGCTCGATAAAGATCGCATTGACTGAACGACTGAAGTAGCTGAAGGACTGGAGGAACTTGGCTGATGATGAGAGGGTGTGGTTATTGGAGTTGCTATGGTGACAGAGGATGTGTGAGAAGAGACACTGTCTGGTGACTGAAAGAAAAATGAGGTAGCCCCGGATGAAGGGGGCATGGCATGGCTGCGAACTGCTGAAGAGGCAACCAGTGATGCGGGGGCGGTTGCCAAGGAGATGATGGGCTGATGAGAAAACGTGGCTGATGGAGTGGGAGCAGTAGTCAACTCCTCTGGAGCATTGCTGGGCGTGGTCTCACAATGGGGTGTGGCTACCATGAATTGATCGTCCTCTGCTGAGGAAGCTTCACCAGACACACTCGGTTCATCTGAGTTCCTCTCATCAGACACACTCATAACATTCTCTCCTTTACCGGGTTCAGTTTGATATGCTGACTCATCACTTTCCACTTGAAAACCTATTGCAGTAGAGGTCGCTGGAAATACACAAGAAATATTGTAACCACGTGAACGAAAAATAAACATGAGATGCAGCCAGCACAATAAAACACATTACACAATATTTCATTAAACAACAAAAAATAAAAATGTCACTCCCTCAAATTCTCATCCCAAACTGACGCCCACTGCTGACCCTTACCATGTTCCATTCGCATTGGCATCTCCATTCTTATTCGTCTGGATGGGTACCTCATAGCGCCACGCCCATCCACAGGAAATATACGCTTTCCTAATTTTTTCTTGAGCTCATTCATGGCCTCTATCACACCCAGCAACTCGTGCAGGAGCATGTCTGTCTTCTCATCTGAACTCTCCATGGCCATCAGCATCGCAATGCTCTTCCTGAAACACACACAGAGAGAGAGAGAAAGTTAATGTTTGGTGTGTGAAGTTTGTATAAAATATGAAAGTGAGGAGGAGGAGCCATAATTTGACCACGCCTTTCACACTTTGTAATAAACATCTCTGTAGCAGCACCACTGGTACAAACAATTGTTCATCAACACACAAACACAAACAAACAGTGAAGCTGCTTTAGCCACAACTATGACGGCTACAAGAACGAATTAGACTCTAGTGTTAGAGTAAGTTTGACTGATCTCACAGATATGCTTTCTATTGCGGTAAATAATTTAGTGTTTCATTGTTGGCTGTAATTTGAGTCAGGTGGATTATGGAGGGCCATGTAGAGAGGTCACACTGTATTATTGTACGAGTACTAATCACTAAACCCTTTACCTAAGATAACAGACTGCATTGACAGTCCATCAAGTGCCCCACACACACATCTACAACTTCAACTCACTTCTGTTTCTTTAGAGCGCTGAGTCGCTTGCATATCCTGTCTTTCCATTCTCGAGGGTCTTCCTCTGGATAAACCTGTGCCTCGCCACTACCCCCTTCCAAATTCCTGCTCCTTAAAGGCTGCTCCAATGCAGACATTGCATTGGTTGGTTTGGTGGAAGAACTCGACACCGCTGATATGGTATCCCAAGCCTCCTCCTCCGACTCCCTCTGCCTGTCAATGGCCGCCATGTGAGCAGACACTGATTCCTCAAAAGGCGCAGGTGCCACCACATCCCAAACCATGCTCTCCTCCTTCTTGTCAGACAGAGAAGTCCAGCCAGAAGCTTGCATCATTGAATCCACTTTCTCTTGTGACTCCGGAGCACTCTCATCTGAAAGAGAACTCACCCAGTTATCCCCGCTCATCGTGCATCGTGGTGATGTTGCCGGTAGCAACACATCTGCAGCGATGGGCCGAACTCTCTGAGCAATGCTTGATGATCGAAACTCAAAACTTGAATAATTGGAAGTAGTCTGGGAATGCAACGCAGCAATGGAGTAGTCGTCGTTACGCCCTGACTTGGAACTGTCGTCTGAATCCATGGAACGAGAGGAGAAACACGCGCCATTAGAAACTTCTTCTTCTTCTTGACCAACCTTGGACGACTCATCCGAATCGATCGAGATAGAAAGAGGAGATATTACGTTATTGGAATCAACGGAGCTAGAAGGGGATGATGTGATGTTAGAGGATTCATCACCCTGATAGTTGTCATACTGCTCGTCGCTGTGAACCGGCAAATCTCCGGCAGATCTCCCACAAGTGAAAGACTCGGAAGACTCCGGGGACACATCGTCAACTTTTATATCACCTCTAATCTTCTCATCTGCTATACGAGTGGCATGGACTGCCCGAGGCAACTCTGAGAAACCCATTACTAAACCACTGTCTAGAGACACTACAGACTTAGTTATGGGGGACGCTGCCTGAGGATTGGGAGCGTTTGTGGTACACTCTGATGCATCACTGACCTCACACTGACCCTGGTGTGGCACGGGCAATGGCAGATTTCCCCGACTGATTGCTACAGAATGGCCCCCGACTGTCGCTCCTCCTAAAATATCAATGCTCCCTTCTTCCAGCATCATCCAAGACAGAAGTGGTGCTTGCACCTTGACTTTCAATTCTCCATTATCGGTCTCAACCATCTTGGTTCCATCTTTGCTGCTACTGGGATCAACTGATAGTTCCTTCACATCCTGAACCTCACCACCTTCCTCCTGGGTCAGTTTATCCTCCTCCTGGGTCGGTTTATCCTCCTCCTGGGTCGGTTTATCCTCCTCCTGGGTCGGTTTATCCTCCTCCTGGGTCGGTTTATCCTCCTCCTGGGTCGGTTTATCCTCCTCCTGGGTCGGTTTATCCTCCTCCTGGGTCGG
>WLWI01001449.1_pt1 | contig 20625 bp, 16 predicted proteins | sample 6701501 | NCBI WGS metagenome assembly WLWI01 (sample SAMN12718690, study PRJNA515312) | sponge metagenome | isolation source: marine sponge | host: Mycale hentscheli | place: New Zealand: South Island, Marlborough, Capsize Point | collected 2014-11-01 | reverse complement strand
AATTTCTCCCTACTTTTAAAACAGCAAAAAAAAAAAAAAAAAAAAAAAAAAAAGGGGCCCTTTTTCCCCCCCCCCCCCCCCCCCCCCTAGCAAAATATCCTGTATCAAACCCTGACAGTTGCTAATTTTTCCACCACACAAATTCACAGAGGATAGCTATTGAAGAGGTTGCTCTTAGAAGATGAAAATTGAGTATACAATCCTTCATATTGAGTAATTCAGTAAGAGACTGATGGCTAGTTTTACTCATTCATTTCATAATGTACCAACTCTATACAGCTAGCTATACTGCAACCATCACAATTTCACTTATTTCTAATTGGAATAATAAGAGAATAATACAAAAATTTCTAGAATGATGTACTATTCTTTTGGCAAAGTAGTACCACGTGTAAGTTTCCTATTAAAAAATGTATGGGAAAAATCGCTGTTCAATTGAAATTGCACTGGGAAAGTGAAATAGCGCGTAACTAATTGAAATACCTTGGTAACTAAGTGGAAACTAAGTGAAATACCGTGGTAGCTAAGTGAAACAGTATGGGTAAGTGCACACACGTGCAGTATTAACCTTGGAAACATACAGTTTGTGTAGTTTCTAGTTGGAGATAATGTCATTCTTTACCACAGAAGCTCTACCCGTGTTAGACGGAATGTTTTTCAACATATTAGGAGGGACCGTATGTTGAAAATGAAGTTCCAGTGGAAGCTAATCCTGAAATAAGGAGACAGTGAGTGAATGATACAGTGTAGCTACAATTGCAAATGATTTAAAAAAAAGCTGGCCTACTATTAGTGAGTGATAGCACGGGTAACCTGTGCTATTAGGGATCAATAGCACTCGTAAAGCAATTGAAGTAGCACTCGGCTTCACCTTGTGCTATTTCAATCGCATTACTCATACTATTAATCCCAAATAACACGTTACCATGCTATTACTCATACTAATAACACAATTTTTTAGAATAAAAAAAAAGAAGAATAATAATTGGCAGGCCCTACTGACTGATGTAATTAGCTACTTCAATGAAGAAGTGAAAAAAAAAATACACAGAAAGGACAGCGATACTGAGGTGCTGGAGAGGTGGACAAAGGAGAAGGGAATCCAGGAGATAAAAGAGGAATAAGAAAAACTGGGATGGCTCAGGAAGAAAGAGCAGGAGAGGGAAACCATGGATAAAAATACCTTAATACAACTGCACTCCTTATGTGCACAAGTTAGTACATCAGGTGCCACTGTGTGGTGGGGTACTCGCAAGTAAACAATGATATATTTAATTTTCCATGAAGCCTGATTTTTTAAACCAAGCTACCTCTATGGATCTCAATAAATACTAAGAATAATATATTAGGAAAGCTTTGGCGGTTTGAAATTAGATTTAATGATTATGTGATATACTTAATCAATAATCAGTCCCAAGGTACTACTCAAAATGAATCACAACTATGCATTCTTTGAGAGAATAAAGTAGCAATACAAAATGTCGCAAACCCCCCCCCCCCCCCACCCCCTTCCCAATATGGCCCTGTAAATTTCTAATGGTGGCTTTTCCAATAATATATGTTAAAAAAAAAGTATTTCATGTACTTGTATGATGAATTATTGTCAGAGGAACACTTCCACACCAGTCAAATCATTGAATTATTGAGGTAGCTATCTCTTATTGTCATTAGTAAAACTGAAGTACATAGCTAGTTAAGTGTTTATTCATCAGAAAGACTACATGTATATTATTATTATATAGGTATAGGCACATAGAAATCTGAAATAACATGCTAAGAACAGAAACAACTGTTATAATGTCACTGTATAAATTAGGTTTTATGGTGGTTTCACTCACGGAAGAGAAGCCCTTGTTAGAGTTCTTCACACGCTTTTGGAGACGGCAATTGGGTCATGCTGTTTGCTATCCAGCAAAGTTCAAGCTTATTTTGGAATCAATGAATATCACTTTCAAACAACACTTGGAGACCGATCTAGTTGATATATCAGATATTTTAAAGGATGGGGTTTCTTCTCAGAACCAAAGGCATTATATTAACTGCTTCACACAAGTGGATACTTTCAAATATCCAAATGAACTCGTACAAAAAGTGATTGATTATTTCAGCACAATTTCTATATCTGAAGGGTCAAAAAAAATTTTAAAGGCAAATCGCCAAATTTTTATACTATTTTAAATACTATAGCTATTATATATATATTTTTTATTAACGATTAAATTCAATAGAAATGTATATAGCTATTTGATATGAAAATTATGTGTGCAGAATATTAATGAATTACAACAATCTTTGAGCATGTACACAGTGACATGTGTGTACAAGTTAGTGTTGTTTTGGAACATTTTGGTAAACTAACCAGAACTAAAAAGCACAAAGGATGATAATAACTAAAACTAAAAGTAAAAGTCATCGAGCTCTTGAATAAAAACAAAAAATTATTTTTTAATCAAAACTTGTGACATCTCTGAAAGAAGACGAATGACCAGTGTTGTAGCCCCCAGGAAGCAAAATCCCTTACCCAATCGTTTCTTCGTAGTACCTTGTTTGGCTAAGGCGAACTGTTGGACAGCAGTCAGCGGTCGACTATCTAGCCTAGCCCCCTCCCTTAACACGGGCACGTCAAATCAGTCAGTCTCTTGCTGTATAATTTGCCGTCCTTCAGTGAGTAGAGACCGACCACACTGTGACAGGGTAATAATAATTATTTCAAAAACTAGCTAATTATTGTACTCCAGTTAGATAACAAGAAAAAAAAAAAGAAGCTAAAATGACAGCTAACAATAATGGTGGAATAATTGAAGTCTGCATCGAAAACAAAAACTATCTAATCTAATATTTTTTGTCAAAAAAACTATAACTAGCTAAAACTAAAATGTAAATATTCAACCAAAACAACATTAGTACAAGTACATAGAGATGTTCAATTCTATAATAAAGGGTAGCTATTTAGTAGAATAATAAAGAGAAAAGGAGAATAATCAGTCCATATATAATCCTTAATTTTAAGAGAAAATCAATAGTGCTTTTTTCCTCTTTTTCTTAAATATGTCGTAGAAATATATGGTTATATGATCTACCTGCAACAATACCTGGTTCCAATAAATTGGCTACTGTTGGCTGGCAACAAAATTCTCCCAGTGTTTTGCCCTTCACTTAGCATTTGGCTCATGTTCCCCTCTCTATTCCTGAGAAGGAATGAAATGAAGAATAAAATGCACGATACAAGATTCTGCGAGAGTTGATGTACTCCCCATCACACCCATTACCAACAACCGACACTCATTAATACACTGGTATTGGGTTTTCTCCAGGTTGTTTTGCCTCAGTGAAATCAATGCACTTAAAAATAAAATAAAAACTTGTAAAAATAAAAAAAGTGCCAATGAATTACAAAATGCCAAAAGGCTATCTATATGTATCTTGTAAATCTCTGTACATATTAGCTCCAGCTTGCAGTTCAGCTCCTAATCTGCCAGCATCTTGATGACTGTCCAGGTCTTCCTCAGGGATGTACAAAGTGTTTTTCTGTCCTTTACTGTCCACAAGCTCTACCACAATCTGACGGAATGATGGCCTCTCATCTGGTTCCGGATGCCTATAAAGGAAAAATCTTGTGAAGGAAAGCACAATCTAGTACCTTTACGAAATTATCAACACTAGTTGCTAAATATCATTTCTCAGTTCAGTGATTGATTAATTGACAACCATACCAAACTTGATGATGCCTTATTTAACAGCCATACATGGACTGGTGATAATACATACATATACACTATTGGGTGAAATAGCCAAAAGGTTTCCATAAATGGTCACACAGGTTTTTTCGCTGGGGGTGGGAAACACTGCGATGCTTAGCCACACCCAATTTTAAAACCCACACATGCCTATATGAAAGTATACATACCTCATAGTGTTTGGTCACATGCATATTGTATAATTAATTGTACTATATTTACTTTTAAAAAATGGGGGGGGGGGGGGGGGGGGGGGGGGGGGGGGGGGGGGGGGGGGGGGGGGGGGAAGAAGGGGAATTCTGGGGGCACCTAACTCTGTATGAAACTATGCTAATAACATTATCTGCAAAAATATGACAAATAAGTTGAGATATTTTTGATTTCTTTTAATTGTATAGTTTTACTACCAGATGATTCACGGATTATAGGAGTGTCATAAGTATCATGCTAAACTTACTGGTTGTCAAGTCAATATCAATTTTCTTACCAGGCATGGATCATGGTGGAGTAGATAGCCCTGGGACATCCAGGGGGAGGGGGCAGGCGAACACCCGAGCGAAGCAGACGTATCACTTTCTACAAACAAAATTTTTACATTGTGTGATCTCCATTACCACTAAACTTACTACGTACACAAAAATGAGTACGATAATGATACTAATGAATGTATGACACATAACTGTCATGATCGTAGTATAATTTCTACATCTTGATAATCCCTTTAGTAATTTCATATAATTCCATTGTTAGCTACCACTCCAATATAAATGAATTCAATATTTTTAACTTCAAATAGTAGTAGTATGTGACCCATTGGGAGAAAATCCATCCAAACGTGGTAAATATATTAGTTTAATATTGATGGTGTTGGCCATTATGGTCAATTACGGTAAGGATCATCAACATTGAGTTTTGTAATTGGCAAGTGAGACACTCACAGGGAAAAAAAAATCAATTGAGATTATGCTACCTCTTGAGAACCTAATTACTTGAGTTTGTAAATATTGTTTGGAAAAAATAAAAATAAAATAAAATAAATAAACAAATACAGGAACCGTTAGTAATAAATATTGGTTGTACATTCGGTAATGTCTTTAATTCCTTTTAAAGCTGGCTATCCCTTTAGGGCAGACCTGAGTGCTTGAAATTTTGTTGTCAACCAACAATGCATGGCTCAACAATGCATGGCTATTGGGAGTTGTACAAACTCGAGCCAATTATCCATATAATATATATATATATATATACATTAGTATATATGTAGATGTGAACGTAATATTCTGGTGGCAGAGTATAATGAAATAGACAATAGTTTTTTCATTTGAGCCTTGCCTTGTAAAATAGACTAGCCCTGGGAAAGACTTAACAATTGAAATTAGTTTACATTCAAGTTTTCTAACAATGCATGGTGGACAATGAGAGGCAGTGCAAGATGACACTGGTTATCTTCAGTGGCTATTCTAAGGGCTGTTGGTAAGGGTATGCAGTTTAATTTCAGTGTGCTACTAAACAGAAACACTAGAGGTTATGACTCCAGTGTGCATGTTAACCGATTACACGTGAATAAAAATTTTACTTGCGCCTTACGTAATGCGGTCACGGGCGCACGCGAGACACAGAGGATTGATTTTTTGGTGGGAGGGTGACACTATACGAATGAAGACGAACGGTTGAAGATTGCCTCAGGGACAGTATTATTGAATGATAGAGTACGCTCTAGGCTATTGGGAGAGCATAAACTTGATGCTAAGAAGCTGTTCCGGATTTAAAAATAACAAAGTACTCGCACCGTTTGGCAAAATACTTTTATGGTCATACTGTGGCTCTTAGTAAGCACATTAGTAAGGTTGAAAGTATGGTTTCATGGCTGAAGCAGTTTGCTACTGGATCAAAGAGGTAAGAGAAAGTGTTTTTGCATACATCTTGTCTTACATACAGGAAGAATTTGTTGACATTTATTTAGGATGTGGTTTATTTTGAACTGAGCAGTCTGCTATACATTTTGTGAACAGAGCAGCTTTTTATTGGCTTTTGTGTATGAAAATATTTACTTATTGCTATAAAGAATGTGGTTGAAATTCCTGTAGAAATCGCACCTAATCATCAATTCCGTTCTCTCGTCAGAGTCCTTGACCATCTGGTCACTACTACTGTCACTACATCCATCAGCAATGAATTTTCTTTTTAATATGCTGTCTTTGTACCCTGAAGTCATTCTTGCTGTCATCAAACTCCTCGTCACTACCACTAGAGTTACTGCCATCCTCGTCACTGCCATCCTTGTCACTGCCATGCTGTACCAGGTCAAGAAAAATTATGTCTTCATCACTTGGATGCTGAAGTGCTAGTGTTCCACTTGCCAAGATAGCTTTCTACTTGTCATATCATGAGCAGTTATAGCTAAAGTAATATTGGTTTCTAAAAAATTATTCTGTGTACCTTTATTATATTATGAAATATATTTTCAATCTATACTTTACCAGAAAGAAGTCTTATTGTAGTGACAAAATTTACTCAACAATTTCTTACGGCAGTCTATGTATTTTATAAGCCTAAAATATACTTACAACAATAAAGAATCATCTGCAATTGTGATTGGTGGTTTCCCTGACTCCACAAAGCTGTAGGGCGAAGTGGACGCGAAGACGCATTTTTGATGCATTTTCATGTCCTCCGCGGTTATTAATTTTTCTCAATTGACGCGTATTCGCATCTTCCGCGATTAACCGGTTAAACATGTAGTTCAGCTTCGATATACTAGAGGTGCAAGATTTATTGGTGAGTAAAATATTTTACAGTAATTAGATTAAATGGGTAGGAATAGCTTATATATGATGTGTCCATTGATAATGCCACCAAATGCATGAAAACAAGTTGAATAAACGTCACAGGTTTTCTTTGCTAGGACCTTTTAACGTTTTTGTGTGCTGAAGAATAAACTAAAAGAACTGTGGCAGGTCATAGTTAGCTCTCTTCCTAGGTCATTAGGTCATCATGGCTTATAATTGAAACTGAAAATGTGAATGCCTCTTATTTAATGCTAATAAGTATAGCTAGGTCACACGCCATTTGTGCTGAAGTATCCCACCAGCTGCATCCACTCTTCATGGCACAGCAACTGTAGTTGCTCTCACCTGTCCTATATCTTCAAACTCAAATGGCTTGTGTCCTAGACTCCATATCTCGTAGAGGACACACCCATAGCTCCACACATCACTGGCTGTGGAGAACTCCTTGTAGTGAATAGCCTCCAGGGCGGTCCACTTCAGAGGAATGACGCCTCCCGAAGACACATAAATACCATCTACCGGCAAATCTCGCGACATTCCAAAATCTGCAATCTAACAAGATAAAGATGGAATAATATAGTAACTTCTCCTCTAACTCGTTACTTCACTGAGGAAGTTTCTGTGGTGCTGAAAGATATGAAATATTTATTACATAATTAATATGAGGAGCTACAATTATTTAAACTATTTTAGTTATATTGAATATTTTACATACGCAGTGAAAATAATGGATTTTATGAGACAAAAATTTATCATACAGAGAAAATTGAGTGAAATAATAAAAAAAAAATGTAGATATAACGTGTCATGGAATTTACTCCGATAAAATCCTTTTCAGATGTTTTGAGAAACTGGAGTGCTCATATCTCACTTGAATATTTGGACCACACCCACTTACTACGCATAGATATTACATTTACTTGAGGAATACTTCACGGTTGCTGTACATGTGATTGCCACCATTCCCCCCCCCCCCCCTCCCTTCTCAACATTTCAAATTGTGTAAATGGAACAACTTGCCTTGCATATTTTAGTTCCAAACACCAGGATGTTCCTGGCGGCCAGGTCTCTGTGTATGAAGCCTTTCTTTGACAAGTATTGCATGCCAAAGGCAATCTGTTGGGAGAAGCGTAGTAAGAGTTGACTCACATCTAGCATTATATTATCTGTAATACTGCAACATACAGTAATACATACATTAAAATATTGTATACTATATTTAGTATGATGTGTAAAGACTATTACTAATTCTAATTGAAAGAAAATAAAGTACAGGAGTTATAGCAGTGAGCCACTACATCTCCGCTCAATATAAATAACTGAATATGGTTAAAAAACAAAACAACAACAACAAAACCAACACAAACAATGAAAAGATATGTAGTTACAAAACAAAGTAAGAGTTGAAATAAACTCTAGCAGTTGTTACACTCAATCCCCTCTTATCCGGACGCCTCTATTATGGGCATGCCTCTTTACTGGGCACAAGTTAGCCATTCAATTAATCAATTCTTACCACGCGAGGTCGCTAATTTGACAACCATTACCAATCGTGGCAGAACAATCCATTTTTTTTCCTTCTTCTAGTTCCAGAAAGTTGCAGAGAAGCCTACTGAGGGTTGCAAGTGAAAGAGGGCTGTGCTTAAGCTTGCAAAACAAAAAACAAAAACAACAACAACAAAAACAAAACAAAAACAAACAAACAAAACCCTGAAACTCATTGAAAACGGTTGGTTCAATGTGCAGTTGGAAAAAATTATGTCTTTCCCTGAGTAGCGGCCATTTGTGAGATATGGGTACCCTCAGGTCCCAAGATAAGAGGGGAATGAGTGTACAATCTTTCGCTTCTAAATAGAGAGGTTTCAATAAAACTGACAGGTGAGAAATTTTGAAGAGCTGCAGCTCAAAGTACTGTAAATCCCTCCTTCAATAGCCCACTACTTGTGTGCATAAGGATAACAATAGGATCTTAATACTGAGCAAGTGAATACAATTCACATGTTCAGACATTATAATGCACCAACTAGGTGGGCTCCTTCGCCATTTATGCCGAGTTAGTAAAAAAAATGGCAGCCAATAGACTTATAGTTACAACTGTAAATAATAAGTGGCACAATGTGACTACAAAAAACAAACAAACAACAACACAAAAGAAACAACAACACAAGTGACAAAATAGTGAGTAATAGCTATTTAATTACTTCATACACACATTACTCTTACAGAGCCAGACCCTTTACCGAACCATTACATTATAGGAGGGAACATACCATACATGCAGTGACTCCCCAAAAGGGTGGTTAGTGGCGTGCACTTACTAGAAGTGCCAACTCACATTAAGCTGACTTTCAAATTCATATCTGGACATGCCACCATATACATATACCTTGATTGGAGTTTTTCCAGATGCTGCTTCAGGTCTCCTCCATCAGCAAACTCCACCACCAGAATCTAGCAAAGCAACACCACTTAGTTAAAGTCATGACATATGTAACCATTGCCCTTGGACAAACATTAAAGACCTGAGGAGCGATGGTGTGTCAGGTGAGGTTCATGTGATACTGGTGGGTGTAGTCAATAAACTTAGCATGATTCAGTCATTCTCGGTTGACATAATTATAATAATAGCAAATTTTTCTCGTTCTAACAGCCAATATTGTTCATTAAAACTAAACCCAATGTTTCAACTTCTTGCAGAAGTCCTTAAGACCCCTTCCTAAAAATTAGCCATACCAATTGTATGTATTCAGTGCATAGGATTGCAGGTGACCATTGGTCGTTAACAGGCCATTGCTTTGAAGTGACTGCCCACTTTGTCACTAGTATGGCCTTTTAGACTGACCACGCGCTTCTAAATTTATACTCCCATGGTGTGCCTAAAAAAAACATTCCCGTTTCATTCGTGGAGCTGTTGTGCAAGGAGTATGAGGATCACATACACCGTTTAAGAAAATTTACACTAATATAGAGCACATGAACTCAAACAACCTAGAGCTGTAAAGCTGGGAGGTTCAGCAGAAGCAGAGCACCCGTCTAGGATTATAGTTCACAATTTCTCTCGATCGGTCATGTGAACTTTCTATACCTTAAATTGCTTTGAAAAATATCATGTGTGCGTGTATGTGTCCTTCATTTAATATTGTCTCTTTCACCTGTCTGAATTTGATGGTCCTTTATCAGTCCATGCTTTAAAAACAACAACATTTTTCAAGGAATTAATTAGAATCATTTGACCGATCAATTGGGGAAGCCACCACCTTATTTTAACCTTGATTGGCCATAAAGGTCAGCCATGTTTCTATCCTTATCCTATTCTCTGATTTAGGTCACGTCACCTCACCTCACTCTGGACTCCACCCATAGCCACGCCCTAACTCACGGGTTCTTTCTCCGTGACAACCCCGTACAGGTGTATCACGTTGGGATGGTTGAACTGGGCCATGATGGCCGCTTCTTGCAGAAACTTTACAATGTTCTCTTGGGAAGTGCCTTCACTGAGTGTCTTCATGGCAACTGGAACCTTTTTAGTGCCATTGCGCCACTCCCCCTTTTCAACGTTGCCAAACTGACCAGAACCGAGATGACCGGTCTCTCTAATAAGTATAAGAGCAATCAACGCAGTCTAATACCGGAGCAGTAAGATTGAATAAACATGATGCTGGATACTCAAATGGTTCCAATTTTAGATAAATAAACAAAAAAACAACAACAAAACAACAATAAAAAGAGCTCAAGATTCTGCTTTAGATACGGATGTTTTGATAAGAGTATAGTGTTGTTGCCACAGGTCGTAATAAAAAATATATTTTCATGGCATACTTTTGCACATGGCCAATGATGCTAAACTCACTCACTTCAATAATAAATAGAGCTAAAAATAAATGAATTTTCACTATTAAATCAGCAACAACAATAAAAACAAACATAACAAAAAAAAAATGCTCGAGACATTACGAGTTGGTCATCTGTACTGCCTGAAGGGCTAGGCTTCACCAGGATATACTCGTGTACTTATGGTATAGCCTTATTACCACTGTTCACACCTTGTCAACTTCTTTCTACCCAACTAATTTGTTGAAAATGATGTCCACCCTTTACCTAATCTGGTCCTTGTGGATGGTCTTTGTCTTGAGTGTCTTTAGTTGTGAATAGAGTGAGTTCTTGTCAGTGGCTGGTAGCATGTAGTGAAGGACATTCCCATACACATCTTCATCCACATTCTACACAAACCATAAACTGATATAATGGATATAAACAACCCAATAACAGCTGATAATACATCGATTCTTTGATATTCTGAATACGTGATATATTCATGAACCAAGAAATTGAAAATTACAGTACATTATTTCCACTGCATCGTATTATGCAATTAACTGCCTTTTTAAAATCAATATTGGCCACGATCTATGTTGTCACCCAGTCATAATCAGTTTCATTCCCTTCCAACCATTACACCCCATACTCCTTCACACCTTGCCCCAACTATGATCGTCTATATAAAATAGAATTTCTGTAGCTGTAAAATTCTAAATCTACAGTAAATGGAAATGGCCTCCAACTGCAATAGTGATGATACTTTACCACATGCACTTTGAAAATCTGCCCAGTTTTTGCTATGGGTACAGACATATCTAAATATGTAATGAGTTTATTTATTGTTGGAATGAGTACAATGACTGGAATGATAATCTCACAACCACTCGCCCAAACACTCCAAGCCTAATTGGAACACCCCATAGTTGAAATACTCACTATAGCAGGAAGTTGAAACTCATGAACTAAGAAAAAAATTAGTGAATAAAAATTTTGAAAGCTCAAAACAACAACAACAATAACAACTAAAATACAAACTAAAACCTTTAATTCAGACCCAGTGGTAAATAAGTTTAGATGTAGCTCTTAGTTATATAGTAGAAATTAAATGTAAGGTTGGCAGCCCAAATAAGTGTTGTTATAGTAACACAATCATTATCACACAAGCTCACAAGTGCTAAAATGGTTATTTAATCCGCAAGCACACATGCTTAAAAACGTCTTTTGCCTCCAAATTTGTCAATAAGCAGATATCCACCAGCAGCAATCATGTGATCAACAATTCTGAATTTACTTTAGCTGATGCTGTGAGTCAGGAGTAAAGGGAACACACATACATCTGTTTAGTTTGTATTACCTCAACACACAGAGTGTAACTAGTACTATGTATGTATAGTAAAATTGAACTTTCTCAAACAAGTGGTCACTACAAAGCAAAAGTAAAATGTGTGTAACAAACACAGATGTTAAGAGAAAACTGACTGTGTGACCCAGGTCCCTGGGTTTAGCCATCTGTGCTCTAGCCTTTCAGTAAAAATTATGTCAAAGGAGTAGCTTTTAAAAAGCTGAACACATAGCCAACAACAACAGCCAGGATAGTTTCTACTCTTGTGCGTCTTCATTAAAGTAAGCCAACTTTAGATCTGACAGCTTTGCTGGGTGGCACCTTATAAAGTCACACAGTGATTTGTTCTGTTATTTGCAAGCACAGGTTGCAAAACAAGCACACTCACAAACACAATAACAATAACAACAACAATAGCACATTAGCACACAAAGCATCCCACTAACTAAACCTTAGGAAGTATTAATCAAGCAATATTTTACTCACCCTCTGAAGCAACATGGCATATTTAGTGTCTTCTTTACCATCTGGGTAGATCTTTGACTAATGAAACACACACACACATACATACACAAACACACACATACATACACAAACACACACCCATACGTACACATATCAAACATTCCATGTGAATAATGAAGCATGAACGACTAATTTGATAAGGTTACATGTTTCCCAGGTAGTGATGTGAGAGATAATTGAAACCTTTAGATCAATCAAAATATTTTCATAAAACAAATGGCAGTCCAAAAATCATTGAAAGTTAAGCAACCATTTATAATTGCCCATCCCATTCAAAACAAAGCGATGGATTTACTTAAGACTGAGGGAAGCAAGATCATGTTGAAATTTATATTGGAAAAATGTCAATACACATATAACCTAATACAATTTCACTAGAATAGTTGTTATAAATTAAAACAAACAAACAAACAAACAAACAACAAACAAACCAAAACCAAATAATGAACAACAACAAGGAATATCTTTTGGTATGTCTATAATGTGTCTTCTCTCTGACCGACCCCTTACCCAGTTGAATGATGATGCCCTGTGCTAAACTCACCAGTTCTGCATACTCTGGGGATCGAGATAGAGTGGATGCTCGCAGAGAGGAGGAAAATGGCGGAGGTGAGTAACTAGTCTGAATGGGAACTGATGTGGTCTTGTGCACGGGCCTGGGAGGTGGGCCCTTGGGCTTCATTAGCCGAGTGGGAAGGGCAGGACGAGGAGGGGGAGGGGCCTTGGATACAGGCTTGGTTGCATTGGGCTTGCTGTTGTTGGGGTTATTGGGTGGGGAGACACCTTCAGCTATGGCGGGAATCTGGGAATCTATATACAGAATGATGGGGAGAATGGAGTATCGAGTTGCATTTTCAAATTGGAAAGAAAAATTTCTTGGTGCATGGTGACACACACACACACACACACGGAGGTAGAATAAAAAAGAAAAAAAAAAAAAGAAAAGGAGAAGGAGAAGAAAAAAAAAAAAAAAAAAAAAAAAAAAAAAAAAAAAAAAAAAAAAAAAAAAAAAAGAAAAAGATAGAAAGAAAAAAATACTTAAAAGCTAAACAAACAGACAAATGAACAACAATAGAACAGATTCACTACCAACAATGTATAAGAATATTGGTGCCATGGTGATGGTTGTGTTTATTAGAGCCCACTTCATTCGAGAAGGCGTTTCGGGAGTATCGATAGTCTTAACATGACGTGACTGCTTCACGTTATGTACTCTAAATGAATTAGTGCCTGAAGTTCTCCTAAACAACAGAAGCCAAGGAAATACTTTTCATTCCATCCTTATTCAGGATCATAGTATGGCAGCACTTCCTGGGGGAGAAAACCACACACCAACACCTTTGCGCTCGGCATTTGTGCTAAGTTAGCAAGTAATTACTTTTGAAGTGTTGTGGTGGTGCCTATCTAATTTTCTTTATTGTTGAGGTGGGAAGCCATTGGAACGTGAAGTTTATGAGCCAACAATATTAATGCTGATGGCTAGTTGTGTTTATTGATATGTTCTGAAGACATTGGAGATGAATATGAGAAAAGGGGAGAGAAGTGGGACAAGCTGATAGGTGTGCATGTGATCTAAACCAAGTACTCGATATACAGTACAACAAAAACAACAATAATCTCAAATGCGAAAATCATAAAATAGGGATATTAAAAAAAAACAAGAACACAACTAAACAAAACAAAAAAACTCCCCAAAACAACTACTATGTTCAATTAGACGTGTTTCTATAGCAACCACTCTCAATTGATAGTCTTCCCATTCACTCTACTTAAAAAATAGTCGCCCTCTCAAATAATGGCCGCTCCGAGTTTATGGTCACCACTGTTGAAAGTCTGGCTACAGCGATTTTAATTTTAAATCTAATAACATTTGGCAGATAAAGTGGATTGTGTTAACAGTGCTATCCTTAAACTCTTCTTTATCACATACAGAAACTTGCACAATCTTATAGCCAATTCATTCCTAAATGCAATCATTTTAATGTCATTGAATGCACCTCCCTTAAACAAACTAACATCTGATTGAGCATTATACAATATACAGTAAAATGACAACAACAACAACAACAACAACAACAACAACAATCTTAGATTGCACTCTGAATATACAGGGCTACACAAAATGTGGAACCAAATGAATAAGCTCTGAATGGGCAGACGTCTCTCCCTTTTTGAGAAAGACTACTCGGTTGAGTGACTCACAGTATGAATGCTGAGAGTAATAAATGCCACACATAATGTCAGGAAGGAACCTCTCCCTTTACACTGGATCAGAAAAGATATTGTAATAAAATAAACAGACATATCTATGTATGAGCAACTCATTGAATAATACACTTTATGCGAAATTAACAAAAAAGGAAATTGGTAAAACTTCTGCATGGACCATTGTAGATCATAATATCACATTTAGAAGCAACTCCCCTCAACTATTATACTGCCATCCTTTACCCAACCATATTGAGATTCTAACCAGCTATCCCAAATGTTGTACCGTAAGTCTTGAGTGACGGGGTTGCCATGCTGGTCCGACGACTTCGCCAAGAAAGGCACAGCATCAAGGTAAAGACGGCTGCCACCAACACCACCAGCAGTACCACAACCACACTGATGGCAACAGTCACGCCCACTGAGAGAATCGCCGCCTCGTCAACGGGTCCAAGTGTAGTGGCTTCGATCCGGGAGTCCCGTACCTCAACGAACAAATGGAGTGCTACGTTGCGAAAATTCCACAAATTCTGGAGATTCAGCAAGGAGGAATTTTCTCCAGTGCTGCCTTGCCCGAGTATTGGAAGTCTAGTCTGAGAGCTGGAGTTTGCGATGATCCCTACCACATTGCCTTGGGCTATCTCTGCCCCGTTTGCTATCGTTTGCCTCCCACATTCAATAACGGGGACCTGGTTAGCGTTTCTCTGCGGCAGAGTTACCGTAATAGTGGTCAGGGTAGGTTCTAGAAGCCGGTACTGAGTGTCAGATCCGTTGAGTGCCCAGACGCCGACAGTGATCGAGTAATTGGCAGGGTTGACTGCCTCTTTGGGGTAGTAGCAGTAGTTCCAGGCCAACAGAGTACCGGGGCAAGGAGCTGGGCGGAGGGTGTCCAGAAATATGCCATTATCTGTGGACGGTGATGAAGCTACAGGGTTGCTACCAGCTACACACACATTCGGCTCTAGTGATGGGCCTGCAACAAGGTAATGAAAACAAACAACAAAACAAACAAACAAACAAATAAAAGCAGGATAACGTTAGAAATCTGAACAAAAAAAAAAGAAAAAAAAGAAGAAAGAAAACAAAAACAAAAACAAAATATCATTACATTGGGGTCACTAATTATTACCATATTGATACACCCACACACAACATCTGAATGTTGTGATTATAATTAAATATCACTTAATTTTACAGCAAACATTATAAGCCTACTTGTTGCTTGACAGTGAGGTCAGAAGGTATACGTAGTACAGAGAAGAACTGTGACTATCATCAGTGATAAACAACAGCTTGTATAAATATAAGTAGCACCAGGCACGAGGGATTGGAAAAACATTTCCTCTGATGCATCAAGAATAAGTAAATATACTTAAGAAACGTTAACACATATCCAGACACTGCAGATACGAATGGGCACTTGTTACGGTTGGGGCAGCTATATCAAGGAGAAATGTAAAACTGGAGCTAATAGAAACTTCATATTATTTCAGAGTTATGACGTTCTTCAAAACGAAGCATAATATCAAACGATGTTCAGTATATCTTAACATCCTAACACTTCATTTTCAGGATATACAAATTCATCGTAACTCTTGAATTCATAACTAGGTCTCACGATATCCTCGTAGTTAGAGGTTTGTGCGAATAATTTTGAAGGATATTGTCAGTGGACTTGGCTACTACTAGTTGTCCTGCAAACAGCAGAAAACGGATCAAAAATTGTCTGCTTGTACTGCTTCAAATAATACTATCATAAGAAAAACAATGAAAGTGTTGTCTCGTCTGATCTTCTACTTTGGGTGAAAAACATTATTTTGTTGAATGTTCTGAAATAATGTATGGCCCGTAAGAGAGGGGAGAGGGTGCTCAAATCCTGCACTTGATATAAACAGTAACTGCTCATTCTTTCTGGCCATTGTATTATCAAGTCTGGTAAGGTATCACAGACTCAAATTTTGAAAATTATTATCGTGTTTAATTAAAGGAATGTTTATTAAAATTTTATTACTGTCAAGGTAAAAACAACAATGTAAACAACCACTACATCACGGTTACCAATTGCAGATGGTTGAGACATGTACCTATCTCACTAGTCTTGCAAGCTAGACCCTTTACCTAACCGCTACGTGGGAAAGAGGGTCTGGACAACTGCCTTTACTTGATCCATTCCAGTGGAACGTAATCATGACATCATATAATGCAATAAACTCTTACGTAATCATCTAATTCGTAGCACGCACTAAATTCGAAAGTTTGTAAACTCTGCGCTTTACCAACGGTTTGGAGGAAGCCAACTAAGTTAGCATGGCCATCCATCAAGATGCATTCATTGTCAGAGCTTCTGGGTTCACTTGGATACACCCTTGGATATTAATTGGACCACGCCCTTTTTATAAGTAAACCACACCCACCCTCATAAGTTATACACGTAACGTATGTTCTTCTGGAGGAGTGGAACGAATCGAGTAAAGGCAGTTGTCCAGACCCTCTTTCCATGCGTAGCAGTTAGGTAAAGGGTCTGGCTTGCAAGACCACTATCTCACATGCAATATTACGAGATGGGACATCTTATGCTCAGAGCTGCACACAGATGAATCTACATTATAGGGGCTGATCAACTTCCTTATTTTAGGATGGGAAATGAGAGACACATTCTGTTATATAAGAGGCCTTGGCAGTACTTAAAACTTGTAAATTATGCTGATTTTATGTTGCATAGTCAAAAATGTACAGGATTTCTGTTGGAAAGTAATGTCCCTCTTTGCATCCTCCCCACCCCTCAAGGCAGCCCTGTATACTTATTATATTTACTTATTGCACTAATTGATGCAACTGCTATGCACGCGAAAATAACAAACTTACTAATTTGAGCTTCCACATGCAGCACTTTATCCACTGGATTAGCACCTGAAATAGTGTTCACGGATTCATCAGTGATGACAGCGTATCGGCAGCCATTGTAGATAGGGGAGTCTACTCGGCGAATTACAGGACGAGTGGCACCAGACGCTCTGCTGGTTACATCCAAGCCACGCCCACCAGACAAAATGCAAGCTCCAACTAAAGCATTCTTGGGAATATCAAAATATGCATCAGCTGATAAACTGTGATTATAGCAGACAAAGTTAAGATCATTATCACGGACTGATACATTGACTGTAGTTAAACTCGCATCAATAGTCTCGTAGACGGTGCTCAGGGGAGACGTACGCTGAAAGATTGCAAAAACAGCAGAAAACTGGCGATTGTCATCAACATTGCTTCTCGCCGGCAAGTGGGCACAGTAACTCCATCCCGTCACAACTCCACTGCACTGGGCTGGTCTGCTCAGGTCTAGCAATAACCTACTCCCAATGCCTGGCAAGCCTTTCAGGTCTTTCCTGCTTGATCCAACCGTAGGGCATATGTCCTGCCCCTTTACTGGAGCTAACAGCATAACACACCATGAATCAATTATATACTTATCTGTGTGGTCTACCTCAAGACTAACTAAATGGGAGGGTTGCATTGCAACTAAGCAAAATAGAGCTGGCATTGCACCATAAAAAAAGGTTTTGATGCTGCAACCAATCACAATATATATATATATATATTCATTCAAACGGTGTGCTTCTGGTGTTTACGACTGGCGAAGCACACACCCAACACACGATAAACAGTGACACCCAATTATAAACACCTTGCCACAAACTCGGTAAACTACCTGCATCTTCACTTACTTAGAAAATACAATAGCGCAAAAATTAACACAGCAGTTTTCATCATCAGCACTTCCCGTGGGAGGAAGGTTGCTAGTAACCCTTCCCGGACAGTTGGAACAGAAGAGTTCCTGCACGACGTCAACCTGACAACCAGCAGTTGTTCACGATTGAGCTCAGTCGCATCGCAGCTGTAGGTCAGGAAGTTACTTAAATTGGGCGGAGTTAAAAAAGAAGTAAATTGACAAGACGACACTTTACCTATGAAAACAAATTGAGAGGTGAATATGGACCCTTTACCTATCACTTCTCTGGGAAGCGGTAGGTAAAGGGTTTAGCTACGCGTAACTGATGAACGTGTTCATTTTTTCCTAGATTTTGGCATCAGCTCATTAACTATAATTTTCTTGTGGTGCATATGATATTAACGTTTGACATGACATGATATCAAAAATATTTTCTGACTATAGTTAAGTGATCAATAAACATAAAATAAAAAGAACATAATTATTTATTACGTAGTGCTGCCAGTGTGTCATCGATTGCTGCAAGTCAATATACATGTAATTAAATTTAATTATTAATTAAAAATATCTTGGCCGTTAAAACTGAGAAAACTACACATTTTGGTAAAGTGAGCACTTACTGTCATGTTTCCTCTTCATCCTATGCCTGGTATTTAATCTTTTATTAAGGACTCGAAGTTTGGCTGCAATTAAAGCCACTGCCACACCCCCTATGACCAACACCACCAGCACGGCAATTGTGGTACCCACTCCGATACCGATGACATCATTGTTTTTGCTTTTAATGGTTTCTATAACGCTTGCTTCAATCTGTGTGGAGTCTAATCAACACATTCCAGTGTGATGATACTTTACCTTACTAATATGGTCACTGCAGATACTTTAATACTTTGCTTACTTTTATTGCATATTATTTTTTCTGTATGAAATACTCCCAGTGTGGGCGTAAATATGGCAAAGCTGCAGAAGAAAGACCGGATAGATTTGTTGAGACCAGAAAATGTAACTTCAGTGACACTCAAAGGGACCCTTAGATACCTCAATGGTGTAATTCTGCTCACGGGGACAATGGAGACCTCAATCATGCCATTGGGACAGTCATTCATAGCCACTCTAAATATCACTGTTATGCTGTCCAGCCCACTTTGCACGACCATTGGAGGGGTTGAAAACGGGTTTTCTGAGTAATAAAAAAAGATGTAAAATACACTTACAAAAATGGGCTTGAGTGATTAAAATAAACATATAAAAATGTAAACAAAAAAATAATAGCAAATTTTTCTCGTTCTAAGTGAATTATTCCAATTATTCAGCCTAGAATGACTGAATCATAAAAAAATTGCTGTTATTGAAAGTCTTACTAAGAAATACCCTGTCAGTAGCACTATTGTTATACAGAGGCTCGTCCATTGCTGGAATTACTGGAATGATAGTGAAGTCATCCACATTGCAGTCTCCTTGAGGTGGACCGATATCAGAGAGGGACATCTTGTTATTTGTAGAGTTAAGGAAGTTGGATTGATTGGTGAGGTCTAATGTATAGAAGTACTTAACAATGCAACGCTGGAGATTGTCAGGAATGGACCATTTTACCTCGAAGTCTGTGGCACTAACTCCGGACAACTCCCCAATTCCTAGTTAAATATTATGATAATCATATAGAACCACACCACCTTACTAAGTTACTTATACACGAATTATTTGATATTAAGTATATTGTATTAATGTTTGCATTCCAATATTTATATACATAAATATTCATTTAATACCAGAGTTATGAGTCTGTTGGCTTAGTATTTATACAAGTGCCGCAGGGCATGAGTGTAAATAAAGCCAATCAGACAAGTGATAGTCTCTGGTATCAATAATTTATGTGCACGAAGCACAATGACAATGCTATAATGGAGGGCTTAATAGCCCAATGTAATTACCCAATGTTACAAACAAGGATATGAGTGATACACTGTCCTAAGCAAATGTTGTTTATTTCAAATGTATTTTCTAATAGGCAACAATTATTGGACACAATTCAGTACATTATATATGTAATATTATGTGTCAGTTGCGTAAGTTCTTGTTAGATCTTCGAAAGGAAGCATGCTTTACAAAGTAAAAATTTACAAGTATAGCAAATGATTGTATGAGTTGACACTGGGACATTGGTGTATTTTGCATGCAACAATTATTTTTAACCTTTTCAAAAATAAGTGAGCAGGTAGAATTGTACTTCAAAGTTAATTGATGATTTGCGATTGTGTGTGTGTGTGTATATATATAATATATATATATATTCTATCATGTACTGAACTGTGTCCAATAATTGTTGCCACATAGGAATTGCATTAAATAAACAAGAGTTTGCTTAAGACAGTATTTTTTCTCATATTACCTGTGTTGTAGGGTTCCCCCCCCCCCCCCCCCGCCCCCCCCCCCCCCCTCCCCCCCCCCTGCTCCCCCCCTCTCCCCCCCCAATCTGAC